>Ga0307511_10008519_pt1 | contig 10256 bp, 7 predicted proteins | sample 13_EM_MG_FD_200266 | JGI IMG/M metagenome (GOLD analysis project Ga0307511, IMG submission 200266) | Populus trichocarpa ectomycorrhiza microbial communities from riparian zone in the Pacific Northwest, United States - 13_EM | ecosystem: Host-associated > Plants > Roots > Unclassified | place... | reverse complement strand
CGCGGGCGCGGATCGGGTATGGGCTGGATACTCTGAAGCCTCGAAAACGATGCCCGGCGTCGACGAGATGCGGCGCCTGGCGCACGTGACGCTCATACCGCTCGATGTCACCCGCTCCAGCTCAGTGAGGCGAGCCGCCGCGAAGATCGGGGCGAATCTCGACATCCTGATCAACAATGCCGAATTCCACCGGGTACACGGCATCAGCAGACAGTCGGGAGTCGAGTCCGCGCGCACCGAAATGGGCGTCAACTATTTGGGCCTGTTACGACTGGCGCAGGAATTCGGCCCTACCCTGCGGGCGCGCGGCGCCGCTGGCCCGTCGAGCGCGCCGGCCTGGATGAACATTCTGTCCATCTTTGCGCTTGCCAACTTTCCCGCTCAGGGCACGTTCTCAGCCTCCAAGGCAGCGGCGTATTCGCTCTCGCAGTGCCTGCGTGCTGAAATGCAACCGTGGGGCGTGCGCGTCATCAACATCTTCCCGGGGCCGATCGACGACGAGTGGAATCAGACACTGCCGCCACCGAAACTCAGCCCCGACGCGCTCGCACGCGCGAGCGTGAAAGCCTTGCAGGAAGGTATTGAGGATGTGTATCCCGGCGATGTGGCTCAGGAGTGGCTGGCGCGCTGGCGCGAGAACCCGAAAGTCCTCGAGCGCGAGCTGGCCGCCGATTCCCTATGACATCGCGAGGCGCGGGACACGGGTTGCGGCGATGAACGTTCCGCAAACATCCCTGGATCGGTTGTTGCGTCGGCAGCGTGTCCTCGCATGGCTGCTTTCGATCCTGACATTGACCATGACTGTGGGGTTCTTTGCCATGATGACACTCGCCGCACCCCTCCTGTCGCGCGTGGCTTTCGGGCGTTCGGTCACGATAGCCAACGCGGCGGCACTGGCCATCATCCTCGTGTTCCTGGCATCCATCGCGCTGTTCGGGTGGCAGGCCGGCCGGATCGACCAACAACTGAGTGACGCGCGGAAGCAACGCTGATGGGAGGCAACCCGGTCGCCGCTTCGATATTCGCGGCCTTTGTCACGGCCACCCTCGGTATTACCTATTGGGCCAATCGTCGCAGCGCAGGAGCCAAGGACTTCTACGCGGCGGGCGGCAGGATCACACCACGGCAGAACGGTCTCGCAATCGCCGGCGACTACCTCTCCGCGGCCTCTTTCCTCGGAACCATTTCAGTGTTCGCCAGCATCGGTACCGACGGGCTGCTCTACGCGGTCGGCGCTGTTGCGGGCTGGCCCATCGCCACGTTTCTCGTCGGCGAGCGGCTGCGCAATCTGGGCCGCTACACGTTTTCGGATGCCCTCGGCTATCGTCTTGCTGAAAGGCCGGTGCGGCTCCTCGCGGCGGTCAGCACGCTTTGCATTACAGGCTGCTACCTGGTCGCCCAATTGGTCGGCGCCGGCACGCTCGTGCAGATTCTCTTCAACGTCCCGTACGCCCACGCAGTGGTGCTGGTCGGTGCACTGATGATGATCTACGTCCTTTTCGGCGGGATGGTTGCAACCACCTGGATTCAGATCGTCAAGGCGAGTCTGCTGTTGATCACATCGCTTGCCATGGTCCTGCTGGTGCTGCGTCATTTCGGCCCGAGCCTCGACTCCGTGATCGGCGGCGCGCTCAGCGCGAGCCCGGATCCATCGCGCTTCCTGCGATCGGGACAACTCGTGCCAGACGGCGTCAGTGCGGTATCGCTCGGCCTCGCCTTTGCGCTCGGGCCAGCCGGCCTCCCGCACGTGTTGATGCGTTTCTTCACCGTGAAAGACGCTCAAAGCGCCCGTCAATCTCTTTCCTACGCGACTACAATAATCGCGCTCTTCCAGTTGGTCGTGATCCTGCTCGGATACGCTGCCGCGGCGTTGTTGCCCACGGGCCCTCTTCCGGGCGGGCACAACATGGCCGCGATCCATTTGGCAAACGCCCTGGGCGGCGAAACGCTGCTGGGCATCGCCGCGGCAGTGACGTTCGCAACGATTCTTGCCGTTGTGTCTGGACTGATGCTGGCCGCTGCCTCTGCGGTATCGCACGACCTGTATAAGCACGTGTGGAAGCGCGGGCGAGCTACCGAGGCAGCGGAGATCCGGATCTCACGCGGCGCAACCGTGTTGCTCGGAATCATCGCCGTCTACGCTGCGATCCTCTTCCAACATGAAAATATCGGATTCCTGGCAACCCTGCCGCTCGTCGTCGCCGCAAGTGTCAATTCCGCCATGTTGATTTTGACGATGTACTGGCGTGGCCTAACGACACGAGGGGCCTTAGCCGGCGGCGTGACGGGTCTAATCTTGTCAGTGGGGTTGATCGTACTCAGCAGGGGTGTCTGGGTCGATGTCCTGGGACACGCGCACGCCGTCTTCCCATATGTATATCCGACCCTGTTCTCGTTACCTGCGGCTCTGCTCGTGGCTTTCGTCGTATCACTTACAGACCGGAGCCTGCGCGGTCGGGGCGAGCGGCAGGCATTCGACGCCCAGTTCACACTGTCTGAACGGGGACCTTGAGCGGATGAAACACATCGTCCTGTATCACTTCCGGTGACGGATGAGCCAGCTTACTGTGCGCCAGGCCGAGATCGAGGAGAGTCTCGCAGACCTTGTAGGCAGCGAGCCCCGGATTCACGACGGGACACGGCAACTTCCCGGCCAGCCAGGCGTGCGCCTGATACATCGTGGTCGAACCCAGGACGATGACGTCCGCGCCGTCCTGCCTGATTGCCGCGTCAGCCGCCGCCGCCAAGGCTGTGAAGACGAGTTCCTCCTTGCCAGAAAGCAACTCCCGTGTGTCGGGTCGAACACCGATATGTCTAACCGAGGCGAGCTTCTCCGACATACCGTACCTGGCCACATTCTCGATGACGTGCCGGCGCCAAGGCTCCCACATGGTGATGACCGAGAACCGATGGCCGAGTTGCGCGGCAAGCGAGAGTGATGCGTGCCCCGCCCCGACGACCGGGATCTTCAGTCGCGACCGCAACGCGGCGACACCGGAGTCGCTCATGGAGAAACTGCATACGAGATCGTAGCCATCCGTCTCTGCGGTAGCCCCTGCATCGAGCACAAACGCATCCGCAAGTGTTGATTCGTAGGCACTGTCCATCAAGGTGGCACCAGCTCGACAGCCGACGAAATCGACGTCGATGTCCGGCCTGCGCAGCGCGCTCGGAATCTGGGCGGCGAAACGGGCCAGCGCCGCGGCGGACAATGGCACCGGCAGGATCAATTTAATGCGCTGGTTTCTTTTCACGGTGAGCCTCGGCATGTTTGACATTCATAGTATGTTTGGTATACCGTAATTCCACAATGCCCCGAACACGAGCGTTGACCCCGCGTTGGACGGGACGTTCAGGCTTACGGGGCGGGGGTTTGCGATGAGCGCACAACAACGGCGCTTTGGCGCCATGTGGCTGTACCAGGGCGGAAGCTCAATGAAGCGCGGGCTGAAATTTATGGCGGCCTACCTGGCCTTCCAACTCTTCCCCGCCCTGGGAATCGCCCAGGTTGCAGCGCCCGTCGTGTCCCTCGATACGGGCGCGGTCATGGGAACCAACGACGGCGATACGCACTCCTTCAAAGGAATTCCCTTCGCATCCCCGCCTGTTGGCAAGCTGCGCTGGCGCGCGCCACAGCCTGCCGCTTCCTGGTCGGGCGTGCGCTCGGCTAACAGTTACGCACCGGATTGCCTGCAGTTGTCGCCAGCAGGCATGGTTCCGGCCCCAAGCGGCAACACTTCCGAAGACTGCCTCTATCTCAACGTCTGGCGACCGGCTGAATCCCGAGGTGGACGCCCGGTGCTCGTATGGATCTACGGCGGCGCCTTCGTGATGGGTGGATCGTCGTACCCTGTCTACGACGGAACGTCTTTCGCCCGGCAAGGCATCGTGTTTGTCAGCTTCAACTATCGCCTGGGTCGCTTCGGCTTTTTTGCGCATCCGGCGCTCAGCGCGGCGAATGAGGGTCCACTGGGCAACTATGCCTACCAGGACCAGATCGCGGCGTTGCAATGGGTCAAACGCAACATCGCCGCCTTCGGCGGCGACCCCAACCACGTGACCGTGATGGGCGAGTCGGCAGGCGGCATTTCGGCGCTCGACCTGCTCGTGTCGCCATTGGCCAAAGGGTTGTTCCAGCAAGCGATCGTCATGTCGGGCGGTGGCCGCGCGGCGATGAGCAATCGTCCGCTCGGCGGGAAAACTGCCAGCGAAGGCACGGCCGAAGATGTCGGCGTTGCCTTCTCCCGATCGGTCAACATCGAAGGGAGCGACGCGCAGGCGCTCGCCCGCCTGCGCGCTCTGCCCGCCAATCGGCTGTTGGATGGCCTCACTCCGCAAAACCTCAAGATCAACGGTGACATCAAATCATCCGATCCGGCCCATGCCGGCACGTCGGTGGGCGGCCCGATCGTAGACGGACGAATCAAGCTTTCGGTAGTTGACCAAGCCATCGAGAGGGGGCAGGCGGCCAGAATTCCACTGATGATCGGCACGACGAGCGGCGATTTGGGTGTGCCCACCGGCCAGACCAAGGACGAACTATTCGCCCAATTCGGCGCCAATGCCCAGGACGCGCGCCAGGCTTTCGATCTTCATGGCACCCGTTCCGCCGACGAGCTGCGCGAGGAAATCACCCGCGACCGCCTGTTGACAGAACCCGCCCGCTTCGTCGCACAGAATGTCGCGAAGTCCGGCAAGCCGGCCTGGCTCTATCGCTTTTCCTACATCCCGGTTTCCCGGCGCAACGAGTGGCAGGGCGTGCCGCATGGAGCCGACACCGCTTTCTTTTTTGACACCGTTGCTGCGCAGTTCGGTGCCGCCGTGACCGCGAACGATGCGGCGGTTGCCGAAATTGCCAATACCTATGTGGGCAACTTCGTGAAGTCGGGCAACCCGAATGGTGCCGGCCTGCCGCCGTGGCACGAATTCGGCACGGCTCCACGGGCTCATCTGAACATTGCAGCCCCCGCCGATACAACGATGATGAAAGATCCGTCGGCGGCCAAATTGGACCTGGTCGCGGCATCTGCCGGAGCTCCGCTCATCCAGAAGTAGCAACGGCTACGCACACCCGCGCAGGGGCAATCACGTGTAAATACTTTATATATAAATAGTTTATGTTTGAACTTCTTCCCGAGGCAGGAGGCCACGGTTAACCATCAGAAGGTGAGACTATGAACGACGAACAAACAGACAATAATCTCGGGCGTCGGCTGCAACATGTCATACCCATCTTGATCGCCATGACAGCCTCGCTGAGCGCCACACCAGCGCGCGCACAGAGCACAACAGCGGCTACGGCCCCTGCGGCCGACGCAAGCGAGAGCGGTCTTGCGGAAGTCCTCGTAACCGCATCCAAACGAGGCGCGCAAAACATTCAGGACGTGCCGCTCAATATCTCAGCGGTGGGCGCCGACCAGTTGGCGAAATCGGGCGCGGCAACGATGGATGAAGTGATGGCCGCGGTCCCGGGCGTCGAGATCAATGGCCCCAGCGGCAACAAGACAATCGTCATCCGCGGCCTGGCTGCGCAGACCGGCACCGCCCTGGTCGGGCTTTACCTCGACGAAATGCTGCTGCCATCCGCCAGCGCGCCGGGCGTGAATCAGTCCGATCTGCCGTTGTTCGACATCGAGCGCGTCGAGGTGCTGCGCGGTCCGCAAGGTACGCTTTATGGCGCGGGTTCGATGGGCGGCACAGTACGCTACATCACCACCCCACCCGACCTGGAACACGCCAGCGCAAGGACGAGCCTGGAGGGAGCGGAGGTCGCCTCCGACGGCGGCAACAAATATCAGGGCGCCGTCACGGTCAATGTCCCGATCGTCAATGACTTGCTCGGGATGCGCGTGATGGCCTGGGAGCGGAAAGCCGATGGGTTTATCACCCTCACCGACCTGAACTCCAAGGGCGTAAATTGGGAAGATTCCAACGGCGCCCGCGTCGAGTTGTTATACCAGCCGCTCGACACCACGAAGGTGACCGCAACCCTCTACTACCAGAACATGAAGCTCAATGACTCCGGCTACGTGTTCACGAACTGCAATTGCCGGGCGAACCCCGTTCTCGAGCCTTACTATGACCGGCTGTTGGCCAGCAACCTCACGGTGGAGCAGGATGTCGGCGTCGGCAAGGTCACGTTCACGGGATCGAACATCCGGCGTAACAGCGAGTTCAACTACGATCAGAGCCAATACCTGCCGGTCGGCGCGGCTAACGCAGCCGTCTTCCTGCCAGCCCAGTACGACGCCTACGACCTCAGATTCGGCACCATCCAGCGCCTCGCCACCGTCATCCAGGACACGGGCGAGCTGCGCTATGTTTCGGAATTCAAGGGGCCGCTGCAGCTGACGGGAGGTTTTTTCTTCAACAAAGCCGCCAACTACGGCGACATCCCCGGCTGGTATATAGATCCAGGCACCGCCATGCCCTACGGCAAAATTCCGCCGTGGTATCAAACGTTCGGTGAGCTCACGAACACCAACAAGGCGGCCTTCATTGACGCGACGTTCGACCTGACCAGTCAACTGTCTATCGAGGCAGGCACCCGTTATTATAACTTGAAACAAACCAACAGCACTTATGTCGCGAACCCCTACTTCGGCACGCAGACCGGTGCTCAGCCTTTTCAGCAGGCGAAATCCACCGGCACGGTGAGCAAGGGCCAGATCACCTACAAGCCGACTGAGCGGATGCTGACCTATTTACTGTTTTCGCAGGGTTTCCGTGAAGGCGGCGGGAACACGCAATTTCCTGGAACCACCGGCATCCCGGCAAGCTACGGCCCGGATTTCGTGACGAACTATGAAATCGGCTTGAAGACCGAGCTGGCCGACCGGCAACTCACGCTCGATGGAGCGGTCTACCATATGACCTGGCGCGACATTCAAGTGGCGGATCATGATTCCACCGGTGCCTACACGTACACCACGAATGGCAGCCAGGCCGGCTTCAACGGCGTTGAGGCGGACCTCGAGATCTCCCCGAATGCCGCGCCGGATTTCTCGGCGGGGCTGACTGCGCGATATTCAAAACAGACGCTCTCTGACAACAATCCGCCGGTCACCGCCTTTGCGGGTACCAAGAGCGAGGCCATCCCCTATTCGAACAAGGTTGGCGCCAGCGCGTGGGTCGAACAACATTTCACCGTATGGGGCTTGTCATCGTTTGCGCATATGGACGCTGCGTACACCGGGCGCGGCTATACCGCTTTCGATACAAAGGATCCCACGTATCGCCCGATTGGTAATTACACCATCCTCAACGGGCGGCTCGGTACGAAGGGATCCAGGTGGGACGCGGCGCTCTATGTCAAGAACATGGCCAACACACGCGGTTATACCACCTGGCGTGTCCAGTCGACTGCGGGCATTCCCGATGAAGTCATCATTACTCCCCCACGCGAGGTTGGCATCGACGTCGATTACAACTTCTGATGGCCTGACTCGTCACGGGTGGGTGCGTGTCAACGGAACGCTGCGGAAGGTTCTGCAGCGCCCATCAGGCATGCGACTACGGAACGAGCACGATCTTGCCGACATTCTCGCGCGACTCCATGAGCTGGTGAGCACGTTGCGCCTCGGCCAAAGGCATTACTGCTCCGAGTCCTGAGTCAAGACGCGGTTCCAAGCTGCAAGCGATCCGCTGCCCAGCTCGCGAAGTCATTCGCGATCTTGCGGGGCGCACCCTCCGGCAGCACGATGTAGTAGGCACTCGCGGTGTGCAGTGGAAGATCGAACAACAATACCAACTTCTGCTCTCTGAGTTGCTGCTCCACGAGGAACTTCGGCAACAGGGCGGCTCCAACGCCCGCAGCGGCCGCCGCGGCGACCATGCCGAACTGGTCATAGGTCGGTCCCCGGAAGGCGTTCGCCGGTGCCACCCCCGCATGCTCCAGCCACTCCGCCCACGCGCTGGGGCGCGTTGCCTGATGAATCAACGTCGCCCCGCCCAGGTCGGCCGGCTTGCGCAATGCCGCTTTGTTCCGGTAAGCGGGGCTGCACATGGGCAACATCGACTCGTCCATCAGGTGCCGGGTGATCGCACCCGGCCAGATTGGGTGGCCGTGGTGAATGGCAGCATCAAAGGGCTCCTCCGCAAAGGAGAACGGGCGCAGACGCGTGCTGAGATTTACGGTCACGCGTGGAAATTTCGCGGCGTAATCGGGAAGATGACGCACGAGCCAGTGCGTGGCGAACGTCGGCAACACGGCCAGATTCAAGGTCTCGCCTCCGGACGGGGCGGCCATGACCTGGTGAGTGGCAGCACCCAGTTGCTCCAGAAGCGTACGGACCTCCCCGACATAGCGCCGGCCGACATCCGTCAAAACCACCCGTTGTCGAACGCGTTCAAACAATCGAACCCCCAGGCGCCCCTCGAGCTCTGCGATGGCACGACTCACGGCCCCTTGCGTAAGACTCAACTCCACTGCGGCACGCGTGAAACTCGAGTGCTGTGCGGCGGCCGCGAAGGCCGTGAGCTCATTGATCCGCGGCAGGAAATGCCCCCTGTAGCGCATGGTACGGAACCCCACTTCATTACCGTTACTCATGACATGATCGCAAACTTTCGCTATCCGCACACTGGCCGCACGCCTAGGATCGCAAGCTCGAAGATTTTCAGCCGCTGTGGAGAATGACGCGAAATGTCCACTGAACCCACCTTCTCCTGGGACGATCCGCTGCGCCTGGACGACCAATTGAGCGACGAGGAACGAGCGGTGCGCGACGCCGCTCATGATTACTGTCAGTCATCGCTGCAACCGCGGATCATGCTCGCAGCGCGGCACGAACGCTTCGACCGTCAGATCATCACGGAAATGGGGTCGTTGGGACTTCTGGGCGCTACATTGCCGAATGCCTACGGCGGCAGCGAGGCGAGTCACGTCGCTTATGGGCTCATCAACCGGGAGGTGGAGCGAGTCGATTCGGGTTACCGCTCCGCCATGAGCGTGCAGTCGTCCCTGGTGATGTATCCCATCTATGCCTACGGGAGTGAAGAACAGCGGCGCAAATACCTCCCTCCGCTCGCCTCCGGTGCACTGGTCGGCTGCTTCGGACTCACCGAGCCCAATCACGGCTCGGACCCCAACGGCATGGAGACTCGGGCGGTGCGCGTCCCGGGTGGGTTCCGCCTGAGCGGCAGCAAGATGTGGATTACCAACAGTCCGATCGCAGACGTCGCCGTCGTCTGGGCCAAGCTGGAGGGAGTCATCCGGGGATTCCTCGTCGATGCGGATAGGCCGGGCTATTCGGCGCCCAAAATCGAGGGAAAACTGGCGCTGCGCGCATCGGTGACGGGTGAGGTGGTACTCGATGACGTCTTCGTCGCTGAGGACGCCCTGTTGCCGAACGTTCAAGGACTCAAGGGTCCGTTCGGGTGTCTCAACAAGGCCCGCTTCGGCATTTCCTGGGGGGCGTTGGGGGCCGCCGAGTTCTGCTGGCATGCCGCCCGCCAATACACCCTCGACCGCAAGCAATTCGGGCGACCGCTCGCCGCCAACCAGCTCATTCAACGCAAGCTCGTGGACATGCAGGTGGAGATCACTCTGGGCCTGCAAGCATGTCTGCGCGTGGGACGACTGTTGGACGACGGCAAGTGCCCGCCGGCGAACATCTCCATCATCAAACGCAACAACTGCGCGAAAGCGCTCGCCATCGCCCGGGAAGCCCGCGATATGCACGGCGGCAACGGGATCAGCGACGAATTCCACGTGATGCGCCATATGTGCAATCTCGAAGCGGTCAACACCTACGAGGGGACGCAGGACATTCACGCACTGATTCTGGGCCGCGCGCAAACGGGAATCGCCGCCTTTGACTGAGGTCAGCAGACCGGCGCGAGCGCTGGACAAAATTCGGGTCGTCGACATGAGCCGGGTGCTCGCCGGCCCTTGGGCCACGCAGCTCCTCGCCGACCTGGGCGCCGATGTGATCAAAATCGAGCGCCCTGGCGTCGGAGATGACACCCGCACCTGGGGTCCGCCCTGGTTCACCGCCGAGGATGGGCAACGTGAATCGGCCTACTTCGTGAGTACCAACCGGGGTAAACGCTCCATTGCGGTGAACATCGCGGACTCCCGCGGAGCGGCCCTGGTCGCCGCCATGGCGACCGAAGCCGACGTCTTGGTCGAAAATTTCAAAGTGGGCGATCTGAAGCGCCATGGACTGGATTACACGACGCTGGCAGCGCGCAATCCAAGGCTGGTCTACTGCTCCATCTCGGGGTTCGGACAAGAGGGGCCCTATGCCGCCCTG
>Ga0307511_10008517_pt1 | contig 10257 bp, 11 predicted proteins | sample 13_EM_MG_FD_200266 | JGI IMG/M metagenome (GOLD analysis project Ga0307511, IMG submission 200266) | Populus trichocarpa ectomycorrhiza microbial communities from riparian zone in the Pacific Northwest, United States - 13_EM | ecosystem: Host-associated > Plants > Roots > Unclassified | place... | reverse complement strand
ACGTACAAATCGAAACATTTTGGGCAGCTTAAATGCGAGACTCAGTGTTCGCTGCATAGTTGCAGAATGCCAGTTATGCTTGATGGTGGAGATTTTATCAGCATGTAATCTGAAGGGACCTGGGACGAACTTCAGCACAATGTTGATCTTCAGGAGCAATGGACTAGGGGAGCATATGACGTCTAAAACTCGGGGCCAAGCTCCCCATACATCACGTGGTATTGAGGGTAACTTCATTTACAAGCGTTAGCCTACGTTAAACCACACACAAGAATATACTGAAAACAAAACATAAATGTAGCAAATTCGTCGCTTCGTTTTTATTGTAATATGACTCTTAGCAAGCATTAGAGAAACCATAGAGCTCAGGTATAATGAAAAAAAAAAGTAGCCAACAGCAGTATCAAATAAGCATCCACTTAGGCAGGCTTGTAAAGCGAGACGCAATGCTGTGACATCCGACACTAAAAGAAAAACAGCAGGAGAAGAAACCCTCTTTGCAAGATTTGTCAAGAGAGGCATGCGTGTGGTACATATATGGCACGGCAAGGGGCTCGAAAATATGAACAAAAAAGAGCAAAGCGTGGATATAAAGGACACTCTAGAACCTTCAACACCAACAGACCATATTCCAGCCCGAGGTTATCCTAGCATCATACAGTCATATTACATACATCATCCAAAACCCCATTTAGAAAGTTGTGTCCCAATTTTCAGCGGGGTTTTTTGAACGGGCTCGGTATATCTTCCCCGTTCCTATCCCAGGTGGCCACAGGACCTTTCTGCTGTGTCACCTTCAGCTTCACTTCTCTCAATGGTATCAATCTCTCTTCCCATGGCTGATTCTCCTTTTGATTCAGGCTCTTCGCTGTGGCAATACTGGCCGTGTCCAACTCAACTTCGGCCGGAGCAGTGCGGGAAGAAGAAGAGAATAAATTGCTTGCAGGAGCAGTTTGTGTACGCCTGATCTGACCATTACCAGCCCGCTTGATTGGAGACCCTGTTGGTGCAACTCTGCTGTGTTGCTGTAATGTAGTACCCTGCGGCTCCGGGCCACCTTCATCGTCTTCGAGCTCCTCTCCAAGATCTTGCATACTGGTATTACCAAGCGGGCCGGGGTCGGATAATCGGTACTCAAAAAGAGACTTCTGGTGTAAGCCCTGGCGCAAGCTCATCGCAGATGGTTTGTCAAAAATATTATCCTGTTTGAGTGGGCTTTGATCACGATATGGTGAATGCATGTCAACATCAACCGGGGAGCCTGGAGCTAATAGTTGTGCGGGGCTGTGTCTTGCCGGGGAATGGAATGATGAAGACACAGAGGTTATGCCAGTTTCAGCCGATAGTTGGGAAGATGTTGAGGATGAATGTGCCGAGTGTACTGACAACGAGTCCGCAGGGACAAGGTTCAACTCCGTAATCTTCCGTTGAAGCTCCATCTCTACCCGAAGCAGTAGCTGTGCCTCGACACTATGGTGCAATTGTGCTTCCGCCCTTTGGTTGACCGCAAATTCAAATTGGGACTCCAAGTCGATCTTCAGTCGATCCACTTGTTGCCTAACTTCGATTTCAGCCTTCACTCTCCACTCGTTCCTAATATCTATACCGAGTTGCTCCATCCTGTGGGTGCTCTCTTCCAAAAAACGCTTCATATCCTCCTCCTTATTCCTTAACTCATGCTCCTTATTCCTTAACTCTTGCTCCTTTGCCATTAACTCATGCCCCTTTGCCATCAACCTAGCGCTCATATTCCCCATATCCCTCTCTTTAGCCGCAACCTGAGCTTCTCGTTTGCTCAACATTGAATCCTTGGCCTGAAGGTACTTTCTCTGCAGTGCAAGTTCTCTCACTTTCCGGGGGTTTTGCATTGCTGGCATAAAAAGAAGCTGGGCAGTTTCTGGCCGCTCTTTCGGATCACAGCGTAAACACTGTTCTATGACACCTCGGAGTTCGGCTGAATAGTAGCTCGAGATTGGATCGAATTTGCCCTGTTTGATTGTATTGAAGAGTTGATGGGGAGTTTTGGCAGTAAATGGCGGTTTGAGGGTACACATTTCGTACATTATACATCCTAAGGACCAGATGTCTGTCTTGATGGTGTATGGGGTATCTGAGACAAGTTCCTATACTCGAAAGAAGCACCAGTTAGCATCATTCATTCATCACTTGTAGGACAGGCCTAGGCATTGTCCTCTTGGACTGTGTAGCATCGCAGAAATAGCATCACTGCTGTCAGGGTCAAGCAAGGGTCAAGAGCAGAAAGTGCAAGTTACGGAGATTACTGACAGGCGACATGTACAACGGTGTTCCGACATAAGTCATTGCCATTTGATGCTCAGACCCCAACATCTTTGACAGCCCAAAATCCCCTAGCTTTACAGTATTACTCTCATCTAAAAAAACTGTACCCAGCGAGATATTATACGAGTTAGTCGGAACATCACCTTGTATTACCCACTTCCATTGGATCTTCTCCTAGTGATACGGGGGGCCCTTACCATTTTCGGGCTTTAGGTCTCGATGGATGACCGTATTGCCTCTGTTGTGTGCCGGAGGTGCTTGATTTCGTGTGTTTGGCGGGCATTCTGGGGGGTCGACCCCATAGTGACATCGGTAGAGCGCGTATACTAATTGGACAAATACCTCCCAGATGATCTCCTCTCGGAGTGGCTTACAATTTTTCCGTACATCCTTGAGTAGTTTTGACAGATCCCCACCACCGCAATACTCCATGTAACTGTAGTGTAAAGACAATTAGTATTCAGATGCCTTGCGCTCTTGAATTTGAGGGAACCTACATGTAGACCATTTGATGCTCCTTAACATGCTCTCGATGATGATATTGGACAATATTAGGATGTCGGAGAGCCGAAAGGATGGAAAATTCAGCTGTATACATACCCTCGTCATTAGTTGCGGCTTGCGCCGATTGAAAGCCCGTCTTTGTCTGAGTTACTGGGAGGACGGAACGTACAGGTTAACTGATCCCTCTCTTTCTGTTCCATTTTCTCATATTTAATCTCCTTCCGAGCCATAATCTGTAGAATGTCGCATTAACCCATCGAGAGCCCCTCTCCCCCCATGTGAGTGGGCGTCACTTACGACTCCATCATTTTTCCGCCGCACCTTGCGGATGCTCCCAAACGAACCCTGGCCTTGCTTGCCTGTTAGCTACAGAGCGTTCTTCATCTTGAGATCTGGAGCCACATACCGATGACCTCCAGTGCATCATAATCCACCGCGGTCGGCATTGTATTGTTATTAGTCGTGGGGTGGACCCTAGTTTGCAGCAATTAAATCCAACACTAATTGCTGAAGGTATGCGTGCAAGAGCGGCTCAGGAATTTCGGATGCGAATGCTTCGATCAAGTCGATTAACAATGAATGTTGCTTCAGCAGGTGAAGAGTGCGTCGCTAGTATGGTTCAAAGAAACGAGACAAGGATCCAGCTACAGTGGGATGCCGTAATAAAGAGGTGTCTGTTAATGCTATGTGTATAAGGAGCACTATTAGTCCCGGGGTGGGGAGGGAGTTGACGGAGCTCAAGGCGAACAGCTCTTGTTTGCTTTCTGGGGGGTTGTGTACCGATTTCTGGTGGAAGCAGTAACTTTTTAAGTGTGAGCTGCCAAAGGGGATTGTTTTGGTGTCTTTAAAAACGTTTAACTGCAAGGAGACTAGTTTTTCCTGAAGGAGCCTAAGCCCGTTGCCATATAGCAACGTAGCCAAAACACAGTCCGTACCTACAGTACCTATGACAGAACAAACGGTGCCAAGCAACCCTTCGGAGAAATACATCGGTCCCACCTATCCCACCTATCCCACCTTGCCCGCAGCTTTCAAGAAACCCCCACCTTGCCCAAGTACCGGTACTGTCCGGGGAAAAATGGAGGCCCCCTCGCCGGCCGTGCCTTTCAAAGCACAAATTATTACTCACTTGTTTGCAGAGCGAGAGCACGACGAAAAATCAAAGATTCATGTGATAAACCCGGTTGACGAAAGTGATGCCTTCAAAGAACTATGTGAAGCTTGCCGAAGGTTGCATCCCGGTGATTTAAAGCTGCTAGAGGGCTTAAGCTGATTGTACATTTCCTGGAAGAGGAGATGTGAAGATGGTCCGGCAATTGATACAGTTCGGCGGTGTCAATTTGAATGCCGTGGACAAATCCGATTATCCGCCCTTGACACTGGTGAGTCCCAACGCTGCCATAGTCAAGCCCCCTCACCCTACCCTTCTCCTGTTCGATTCTATAGCTCAAGGCTGGGAATTGAGGCAAGTTTATGTGGGCATTACGATGTCGTTCAATTGTTGCTCGAGTCCGGTGCATTGTGTGAACGGGATACGTTCCAAGGGGAAAGGTGCGAGCAAGAGAATATGCCATTTGGATGTAAGAGCTGATGGGATATGATAGATGCCTATACTCTGCTCTCACCGACAACATAAGGAATCTACTGCTTCAGTATAATGTACGTTCTGCTCTTTGGGGGAATATCCCTTCGCCGCTGATGTCTTGTAGTTTTCGAAATCATTTGATGAAAAGCAGCCATTCGCATCGCACCTTTCCTCCCTATTGGCATTAACGCCCCTTAATACCTCAGATGTTACTGTAACGACCACATACCACTCGGACGCACTACCAAACAGTTCTGAGACCCCCACATATACGAAAGAGTTTCATCTTCACAGGTTCCTCCTCTGTGCAAGGTCGCAATATTTCAGTCGGAAGCTATTGCCATTGGAAGGGAAGAAGACCCCCCGCAGTCTGCGACTTCCCACCTCTATAGATTCCCAGGCGTTTGAGAGTACAGTTAGGTTTCTCTATCTAGGAGAAATTACGGAACTGTTCTCTCCCGAAGTTCTAATCAACATTGAGAGGATTTCAACGCATCTAGGCTTATCTTCACTATGGGAATTTGCACTCGCCTCCCACGATCCAAAGCAGCGTCGTTTGAAGCGGATGGATGAGGTGGATAAAGCTCAAGAAGATTTAGGCGCCTGGTTCACAGAATATGTCCTCGGAAAAGCAATCCAGGTGCCTCTCGAAGAGGCGGATGAGGTATCCATGGAGTTTGCAAAAGATACCTTTTCAGACGTAATCCTCCGAGCCGATGAAGATCCAGAGGACCGGCCTTTTGGAGCAGGAAAGCACTGGAAGCCCCAAGCTGTCTTCTACCCGGTTCACAAAACTATGCTCAGGTCAGAATTCTTCACCATAATGTTTACGTCATCCTTTAGGGAAGGACAGAAACGATCTCTTGACGAGCCTCTGCAAATCATTCCTTTGGAGATTGCCCCTCGTGTGTTGGAATTGGTCTTGCGATTCTTCTACTCCGACAAAGTAGTAGTACCGCTAGAGTATGCTTTAGACACTCTATATGCTGCAGACCAGCTGTTCATAGAGAGGTTGAAAACAAAGGTTACAATGATCATCAGTACGCAAGGGAATGGAGGCCTACCAGGGGATAACGCAAGGGGCGACAAGAACAAGGTCGAGGGTGATGATTCCATGGGACTCTATGATATCTACGATGTTATCAGGGCAGGATGGGCCACCCGGCAACCCAAGCTAGAGGGGTTTGGTGCTAAGTAAGTCGAATTCGATTGGCCTCATGAGTAGGGCTGACATTGTGAAGATACATTGCCGAGAGGCTAGAGGACTACATTGATGATCCCGAATTTTCAGACATAGTACAGGAGGTATGTACCCACTCACCCGCTTGTGACATTACGAACCAAGCTGACAGGTAAAAACAGAGTGCCGAGAGGATCAAATCTCGACAAGTAACTGATACTATCGAACTTATTGATGACATCCGTTATTATCTCGACCAGCGCTTCCGTATGCGTATGGATGACCTTGCTGCTGAGGAAATGTACGATGATGGGGCAACACTCGCTCCTCCACCACAGGAGGAAGAAGACAAAGGAGAAGTTGCAAAAGATGCGAATGGCACCACTGGAGAAGCAAAAATGCCTGAAGAGGAGCCCAAGTATCCCACCCAAGTGTGGACTGAAGAGGAGATCCAGGCCGATTTCATGAGAGCAGAAGCATTAAAGTTTGATGAACTGCTGGGGAGAATTGATTTACTACTGGGTGATTGATTTCTTGGTTATTCTGAGATAATATAAGAAAGTGTAAGCTAACTTCACGGGATTACAGATAAATTAAAATTGGATGCTTAAGAAGTTATCACCCTGTTACATTATGATTTTGTTTATCAGTACAGAGAAAATTCAGGTGGGCATCAATATAAACAGAAGTCGCCTTTTGGTTGAAATCTCGGGGCTCCTGCCATGAATACAGTGTACAATCGCCTCCATTCTTGATAATATTTAAGAAGCAGTATAAGGGTACTTGTGGCGGTTTCGTATGGAAGGAGACAATGAGAGTTTTTTATGTTTATCTAATACTATGGGGCTAGATTCAGGAGGAAACTAGAGCTTGCTGCACATCTCAAATATATCTGGTGAAGGAATGTGAGGTGGGCGTCTACTCAGCGATGTCTGGCAAGTTTCATTTGTGGCATTAAGCCTGGGCACGTTAAGCCCGCTTCACTCCTGATCTTGATAATTATATCTGCACCACACCGCCCATCCACTTTGTCCTATCCAACAGTCCCCATATATCCCAAACCACGTTGCCCTGTAGTTATCCAAGGGCCCAAGAATAAGGTTCACATGCCACAAACAATCCCAATCTATACTTTATAGTGAAACAAGCTGGTCAAAGCTTCACTGCTCAATGCACATTCTGTCTCAAGGGTAGATCACCCGAGGTTACCTGTTTGCTCGCACCCGCCCATCCCCGTGGGTCGACCCCATGCCATGCGGTGGGCATGTGCCCATGATATCGGATGGCTACATGGACTTCCCTTGATATCTTAGGATATGTGCCCGTGCATAACCATGGGACGCGGGGGGCCGTAGTGCAGCTGATTCGTTGGACTACAGTAATTATGTACATGTTATTAACCGAATCGCGAGCCCAGTTTGAAGGCTAAGGGGTCTAAGATGTCATGGTAATGGTACGATCCGTCCCGGAAGTTAAGGCTGCGGGTTCACGTTTTTTTTTTCGTCCCATGTTAATGGCGCATGCTGCCCCCTGACCAAAGATTGATATGTACCCTCCCTTATTAACTCCCTATCTCGGAGATCGCCTGCCATGCATGTGTGTCTTTCGCTAAACATGCGCTATATGGCTTGCTTTTCGACAACGAAGGCACGATGTACTTCCAAACGTCAACTGATATTTGCCTCGCATTCTTAGTCTGGTTGGCACCTCCCTTAATGCATACTCCCACAAGGTGCCAGGTATATGGATAAACCTTTATATGTATGTATTTCCAAGCGCAGCATGCCATACAAGGAGTCAAAACATACTCATGTTATGAAAGTATAAATATAGAGTGTTACCCTCAACTCTTCTTGAATCTCTTGGCGCCACCCGCTGATTATAGTTTTACTCCAACTATACTACCATATCTCAACAGCCACAAGCGTTATAAATTTTTCAGTGCTTAAATCTGGTAGGGGGATTGGCTATGCTGAACTCGCTTTTAGATATATAATCTATTCACTTGTGGATGGGGGCTATACGCTGGAGTAGGTGTTCAGTTCTCCGCGGAAGAGCTAGAGGTATTCAGCCCGATATCATGTATTTGGTATATGTATACGTACCTATAAGGAAAGGCTCTCTCTCTATATATATATCCTAGGACTTATATACCTTAGCTAGCTCTCTAGTGGAAAGTCCTTTGAATTTGACTTTTATAATCCAAACGCCATCTGGAGGTTCCCACCGTTGACCATGGCCAATCTCTGGGAATCAATCTTTCTTCAGAACTCACACGGCTACTTTAATCTGGCTTCACTGATATCCAGACACCATATAACAGACTTTACAGTGCATTGAGCCTTTGGGAGATTCTATATATGCATACTTTCGTTAGTGGGTATAGCACTCTTGGCTGCCTGGTTCTGTCCAATACTACACTTTTTGCTTGCGCTCCTCGAGGTATGATGTACCTAACTTGGAAGTTATCAACAACGAAATGGTGGTGTTTGGCTATTAGGGCAGATTGCTGGCCCGTATGTGTATGAGGCACTTGTTTTCAACCGTCTCAGTGTCTCTTTGCAATCTCCCCTTACTGCGTAGTCTGGTTCATTCTATGATATCTCCGATTCAGCTGCTGCAATGTGCAACGTCCAGCGACAGATGGAGGCCTGCTGCACCCTGCAGCTGCGTTAATTTTCCCTTCCCCTTCAGCCCTGCGCATGCGGTATGATGCACGGTAATTTCTGGGTAGTTGGGTGCCTGCGATCGATCAGCGGTGTCATTCATACATGTGCATATGAGTATACATACTGTATGTGCAATGTACACATAATTTTCTAGCATATACAGTATGAATTGAATCTAATACCCCCCTTTTTGTTTAGATTAAAAAAGATTTAGATCTCGGATACTTTTTATAGATCGGTTTAATAACATAGGTCTTCTGAGTGTGAGAGGTAGCACAATACCCACCGCTTCAGTAGTACGGTACCGGTACTACCTGATATTTACCAGCTTGGTTAGAGAAGCTCAATACAGGGATTCAGGACTCACCTATATATAAATTTCACACATGATCATGACCACCCATACTAGAATACCTTGTCTCAACCGCTGACCCCATATCATAAATAGGGTTGGCTGTGATCTGCCTAACGATGACTGGATTTCATTACGCTTATTTCTAAAACGTCTCTATAATATTGTACATACATACACAAAAGTTTATGCAACCCTTCCGACTCGATCCAGCATCCCATGCCCAATCAAGCCATTCCAGCCGGCTGCACCCAGTACCGCTCCAGCTTGGTTCCACGAATGTCTTTATATGTTACTGGTGCCGGCGGTGTTGTCTTGTAAATACTTAGGCTTGCGAACCTAGCGCTAGGTAACATATCTATGAGACATACTGTAAATATGAGACTAGTTCGTGGGGGATATCAGGGAGATATACACATCTGTCATCAATCAAGGGGCGTGTTATAAGTACCTACTTAAGTAGTATATGTGGAATACTGGATTCCCCCATCTGACATACGCAATCGTGTACATGTTACATCAACCTAATTGTAACAGTTTGATTAATGCTAGGTTTTGCGTAAACCCAGAGGCACGCAGCATGTAGAGGCCTCAGAGCTTCCGTATATAGTTTTCTAGCTCATGATACGAGGTTCACGAGATCCAGGGGAGGTATCTGATAACTGTATTCATTTGACCCCTCTTGCTATAGCTTATAATCGCAATTCTCATTTTGATCTCTAGTTAAGTATGTTGCTCTAATTGCATACCAGCTATTCATATACACTCTTATTAGACTATATAGATATACTCCATAGACAATCTTTAATAACTTCACAATATTGACTTTCACTGCAGGTCAAGAATACCCACTGTGGAAGTGAGAAAATCAAACTCAATAATAAAGAAATCAATCCAAGAGAAAGCTCAGTGGAACTCACAAGGTAATTATACACCCTAGTCTGGGTTATACCCCATGCACAACTTATAACATCCATCCTAAATCTTGCCATGATTTGCATTTCATAATATAAAGCTAAGAAAATTTTTATGGGAGGAAAAGGACTGAAATCATTCGAGCTCTCCGATCGAGCTGACTATGTTGCATATTGAATTTCAAGAAATAGGCCATCTCTTACACCTGGTTGATGCCTTCCCCTCCCTGCCACAAATCACATATTCATGTAAGCATGGTCGGGAGCTTATTTGGTGTTACATACCGGGTAAATAACGTCGACTGCTGCGTTAGGGTCCAGAATAAGGCAATTAAACATAACATCAACGTCTACAGACGAGAAACAGTTTCAGTCCAGATGTTGTACCGAATCATTAGTTGTAGCAGACAGAAAAAAATATTCATATCCTTTCAATAATGTCTATTTGCAAGACCCCTTTACAGCCTTCCCCCGAAACAAAGGTAGTAGCATGATAACCCCTCAAAATAAGCAAAGCAGAATAACTCCGACCCGACCCCGCCATATTGCTGTCACAATCATAACCCTCGCCCCCCCAAAAAAAAGCAGCAGAGTGTATTTGCACCTCCGAAACAGTATCAAAGTACAAAGCAGTTGGGCTTATAGTATCCCCTAAATAAACCCCCAAACCTGAAACAAATTAAGATTTCGTGACCTTATAAACGAATTGCTCCTGGATATGCTGTATGAAAAAAAAAAAAAAGATATACACC
>Ga0307511_10008516_pt1 | contig 10257 bp, 9 predicted proteins | sample 13_EM_MG_FD_200266 | JGI IMG/M metagenome (GOLD analysis project Ga0307511, IMG submission 200266) | Populus trichocarpa ectomycorrhiza microbial communities from riparian zone in the Pacific Northwest, United States - 13_EM | ecosystem: Host-associated > Plants > Roots > Unclassified | place... | reverse complement strand
CAGGGAGAGCCTGCAAAACCTTAGTGGGAACCAAAATAACCGGTGTATAGAGTCGATATGGACACCCAAGCCACTCCCTCCTCTCTCGGTACAATTCCAAAGGGATAGGCTTTCTCCAACAATATTTCTTACACAGCCGCACCATGCAGTATTCCCTCCTCTGCGTTTTGTTCCTACCATCATTTCTAGAGTTATCTCAACCTGCTTACCATTTAGAATCTCACCAAGCGTTACCCCGGCACCCCTAACACCTCAGAACGTTTTCATGACTGCCCTGGTCCGCCAGGCACGCCGCAGTATCTTCATACAAACGCCCAACCTAACATGCCCAGACTTACTGGAGGTCTTGTATGAGCGTCTTACCAGGCATGGGGAGTCAATAGATATAGAGATAATAACGTGTACAAAAATGATGTTGCTCGAGCAAGTAGTCACCACTGGGTTCGGCGGCCCTTCTACTAAGAGAGACGGAGCGGAGAGAAAAATGAGATGGGGGGCAACGACTGAGAGCTGCGTCAATGAGCTACTCCTACGGGTGAATGATAACATCAATGAGAGCTCGACCCTGAGCATTTATTATTATAGCCCCCTTCCCGTTATTTCAGCTTCTTCCACATATGGTGGTGATGTTGAAAGTACCTTTACGGCGCAAGAAGAGATGGAAATGGCCCAACAAAGTCATGTCAAGGCAATGATTGTGGATAAAGAGGTGACGGTTGTCGGAAGCGCTAATGGTGACCGAGCGAGCTGGTTTACAAGTGGAGAAGTTAATGTTATGGTTTTGGATGGGAACTTCGCAAGGGGTGTCAAAGACAGTCTAGAGAAAGGTGTTGGTAGCAGAAGGGTGGAGGTGGAAAGCTCATTCAGGTAGCATTGAGTCTCTTTAGCACCTATGCATGTTTTTGATAGTACTTGCATCTTGGCTGGAATTGGTTGTGGATTACCCAGTATTTCAATTCCTGCTAATCTAGAAATTCTATATCACGTGCAGCCTAGGATGAGTAATCGTCCAGCACAAAAAAGTTCTAAAGTTGTCTTAGTACATTGGTGGGGCGACTCATCGTATAGTAACCTCATTCACATTCATCCGCTCTGCCCGACCTATACGACAGGTGTCACAAAGCACAGCTTCTCACATACGAGCAAATAGAGGAACCCCTTGATAACCCATTGCCCAGCATGGCTGATACGGTGCGTAACTCCTAGTTCGACAGCTGTCTTTAAGCCCCACTCGAACAGTTGTGATTCTACTACCATGCCCCGTGCCTTGCACCTGACCCTGCTTCCTACCCTATCAAGAAGCTTTCTAGATAGTTTATCATTGAATTTTAGAATATATTTCTTGGTTCTCCGTTATGTATACCCTTGCTAACGTATATGACGATCTATACAGGAGCCCGCAGTGTTTGACCCAACTGCAAAGAAGAAAAAGTCAAAAAAGTCAGTGGCTTTTGACGACGGTACTGGAAGTGTAGATACCCCCGGTACACCTAATGGAGAAGATAAGTCCACAGCCGAAAGTCACAGCATGGGTGAGCCTCCCAATATATGTCCTATGTAGGGACAATGGCTAACCTTCCATAGATGCTGGAGATGGAGCTGCGGGTGGGGATGACGAGTTCAAGCCGATGAAGAAGAAGAAGAAGTCCTCTTCCAAATCGAAGGATGAAGCTCCAGCTGAGGGCGCTGAGGGTGGAGAGCTCGACTTATCCGCTCTGAAAAAGAAAAAGAAGTCAAAGAAGTCAGCTACCACCGATTTCGACGCAAAACTTGCAGAGGCAGGTATTAGCACGGAGGGTGGTGAGGAAGCAGCAGCAATAGCAGCAAAGGCGGAACCTGTCTCCCCTGCCGAAGCTGGAGACCCAATCGCTGGTACTGGCGTTTGGTCAGAGTCGAGCGATGCACCTCTTACATACTCTTTGCTGTTGCACCGCTTCTTTGTTCTGTTGAAGGCTCAGCACCCCGATCTTGCGGCAGACGGTCGATTAAAAGCATACAAGATTCCTCCACCGCAAGTGCTCAAGGAAGGGAATAGGAAGACTATTTTTGCCAACATCAGCGAAATTTGCAAGAAGATGAAGAGGCACGACGACCACGTTACTCAGTTCCTGTTTGCGGAATTGGGTACAAGCGGAAGTGTGGACGGGAGCAAGCGTTTGGTTATCAAGGGAAGGTTCCAACAGAAGCAGCTGGAAAACGTGTTGCGAAGATATATTGGTGCATTACCCCACCCACAGCATGACACAGTTTGTATCTGAATTATAGCTAACTTAGTTGATTGTGCAGTGGAATACGTTACCTGCCGAACATGTAAATCCCCGAACACCGAGCTGGAGAAGGGTGAGAGCAGGTTGTACTTCGTTACTTGCAACAGCTGCGGTTCCCGAAGATCCGTCACGTATGTCCTCCTAACTATCTCCTCCCCTCCTTTGCGCAGGCACAGGTTGCTGATGACATGGCCCGAAAAAATCTACAGTGCTATCAAGACTGGTTTCCAGGCCCATGTTGGGAAGAGAAAGAAGCAGCAGGTATAAGTGGAATCTACATCTTCTTGCGCACGAGTATACATTAGATAAGAAACTACGTACGGCTGGGATGGGTAATACAAAGAAACGATGGTATTTATTGGAAAAGATGGAAATGGCCCAGGAGGGTAGTGGTTCTGGTTCTGGTCGTCTTTTCTGTTTCTCCTTCGGTTGTTCCTTTCATTTCCTTAATATAAAATGCATGTTTGCCTCCGTGTACTGGTATTTAGTAGCCTTCTACATGAAAATGGATGCCCTGCGTCTCGTTCAATATGATGAGGGTGTATCACAAGGATCTCTACTTTTTGCACCTGAATTATTTCAAGTTTGGTATTGATGTTTTTGAACTTGGCGACGCAATCGTGCACTGTCTGCATGCAGGGTCATGTAAGAATCTGGGATATTTTTTCCATACACAGCTGAGTGCATTTGGTGTTTTCTTGCACCAATGTATGTATGGCATCTCGTTTCTTCCGTCCTTGTGTCTACAGGTAAACTTGAATTTGATGCTGAAGGTTTGGTGCTTAATCAAGATCATTGGCGCCTTCAGAACTATTCGTCCATTCACGAAATTACATTTATAACACAGTTTCGCATAGGTATCCATACGCCAGGTAGAGTGCATAGTTTGAGATCCATGTAGCTGTAGCTCTTAGTATCATGCACCTAGTCTCCCTGGCACAATGTGGCGTATACACCACAAGTTCTATGGCATAGGTAGGTATGTAGCAGTTATACAAGGGTCTATGGCAATAACCGTCGTCACGCGAGCTACGGGTCGATGTTTTATATCTCCAGGTCGTGTTTGACCAGAAGGACGACTCGTTTTTGACACATCATACTCACGGCCTGCCCCTTGCTAGCTCAGGCTGTACAGGTTGAAGACTCAGTTAATTCACTGTACCGGTACGGCCAATTCGTTACAGGCAGCCCCCTGGAGTCGGAGCATCTTGCCCCCCACAATCGATATATACCCGGATTTGGGTGCCGGCTCCGGTGTTCCGCCCCCTCCCGTACAAACTCTATTCTGACAGTAATCGAGACTCCTTGCTTGCTACGGTTGCAGGAATGGCGGGCTTGCTCTCCTATCTCCCGGACGATATTGCGGCAGCACCACGGAAGAAGATAGGGGGAATCCAAGCTGGGCAGAAAGAATCGATCAAGGACAACCGCCGGGTTAGCAAGTATGCACATGTTGATTCGGAAGATGACATTGATCCAGAGGCAGGGGAGGAAGAGGACGAAACGATGACCCCTATAGAGCCACCAGAGGGTGATACACATCTTTTGGATCCCAAAGCAATTAGGGCCTACTCAAGCCTACCGCCTCTCAGAACGGCCTCGCAGTCTTCGAATACCTTGAGGTCCCAGGACCAGCAGCAGTACGTTGCGTACTCTCCGCAATTTGCTCCGGTGAAATTAAGTAAAAGGAAAAGTGGGAACAGCTTGAGGTTGAGGTTCCCGGAGGAGCTACCACAACTGCACGATGGGAATCCCGTGGGAGGGCCGGATGCTAATGGTAAGGCGGAAGGAAGCAGCAACATGGCAATAGGATCGGAGAACTCACATATGCACATTCAATTTACGGAGGGACCCAATTTGACCTTGGGTAACGGGGAGCCTATCATCCATAGGCCACAGCTTACGCACTCAGGACCACTCCAGCCCCCACCGTTGCTGAGCTCGACCTTTGTGGGGGAAGGAAGTGACGGAGAGAGATATACCAGTTCTGAGCCTGCCACGTCTGTTAGACACTCTGGAAACTTTGGGAACAGGCATTCTTCTGTCATAGGTGTTGGAAATTCCGGCACAAGAGAGTCGTTGGACTACGATACAGGGGAGGAAACAGAGACTCCTACAATTGGCAGACGAGGGTTCTTTTCGAAGCTTAAGGCTCTGGGACATACTGCTGCGCACGGAAGGAACCCATCAGGCTGGACAGTGGATACATTGGATGACTCTATGCGAACACCCCAAGTAGGAACAGCTGGTTACGAAAGCGAGGACGAGAGGGCGGGTGGGAGAAGATCGTTCAGTCCAAGCCGGGAGCGGGAGACAAGAACTGCACCAACAACACCAAAGTCCGGAGTAAAGCGACGGTCTACTATGACAGATATTCCTGAAGAGGGCCTCGAGAGGCGGAGACCTTCTAGCTCCCATGCAAAAATTGGAGGGACACTACCTAGGCGTTTCCCTGGTCTTGATTATTTTCGGTACCATGCTGAGGGTGGGGGGGATCCACAGGCTACAGGAGAAGGGTCTAATGCATACCTCAAGTGGCAGAAACTAAAGGATAGCTTGAAAGCTATGGGAAGGAGCAAGAAGGAGGAATCAAAGGTCGATAGAGAAAAATCCGCGGAACTTGTAGCAGAATTAACTGCGGGAACGCCAGCAGTTGCGATGCTCGCAAGTATGTTCCAAAGAGATGAGCATGGGAATAAGCGTATTCCTGTGTTGCTGGAACAACTGAAGGTCAGGATCATCGACTCACGACCACCTGGCAAAGGGGCTTCGAGATACCATGCCATCTTCCGAATCGAGCTGGAGTATGGGTCTGGGTTGACGAGGATGACTTGGACGATTCACCGAGAATTCAGAGATTTCGTCAATCTACACTCAAGGTATAAGCTGGCGGATATCAGCAACACGACCTTCAGCGGGAGGGGGGAGCACAAGCTGCCGAAGTTTCCTAGGACGACAATCCCGTATCTTAGGGGTGTGAGAGGACTAGGCTCTGACGACGATGATGAGGAACAAAGTGCCACAGAGGATGTTAAGAGCCCAGATACACCAGGTGGTGGTGGATTGTTTACGCCAGCTACACCTAGCCCCAACGATATAGAAGAGGCACAACAGCAACTTGTTGGAATGAGTGCTGTAGCTCCTATGCCACCCACCCCCAAGACTTCCAGGGTTCCATTTTTCGGGGGAAGGAAACCACAGACCCCCGGGACCCCGACAATGGATATTGATGGGATGCCAGGTATCGCAGCGGGGATTGCGGCTGCAGGTATCGGTACGCTTGCGGGTGCAATTGGTGGTGGAGGCAGCACTCTTGCGCCATTGACATCTAGGAGGGACACGTTTGCCATCCGCCAACGGCAGAAGCTTGAGGAATATCTCCAGGGGCTCATTCGTATTATGATTTTCCGTCCTGACTCTAACCGGCTCTGTAAATTCTTGGAGCTGTCCGCCTTAGGTGTCAGACTTGCCGCAGAGAATTCCTACCACGGAAAGGAAGGCTACCTAATTATTCGGTCTGCCAAAGGTAGTGATTTCAGGAAGGGATGGACTCCCGCTGCCGTAGCACAGAGGCATCGTCCCAAATGGTTCCTTGTCAGGCATTCGTACATTGTCTGTGTTGATTCTCCAGAGGAAATGAATATTTACGATGTCTTCCTTGTCGACCACAACTTCGAGGTTGATGCAAAGAAATTCTTGAGCAAGAAGTCGATAGACCCTTCGGCCAGTACTGGGAGCAATGCACCACATGCCCAGCATCATTCTCTTACGATCAAGAATACAGAGAGGACTATAAAACTGCTGGCGAAGCATGAGCGGCAGTTACAGCAATTTTATGAAAGCATCACCGACATGAAGGAGAAAACCGTTTGGGCGAAGCATAATAGGCTAGGATCCTACGCACCGGTGCGAAAGAATGTCTTTGCTCAGTGGCTGGTGGATGGAAGGGATTATATGTGGAATGTCAGTCGAGCAATAAGCATGGCTAAGGATGTTATCTACATTCACGATTGGTGGTTGAGCCCAGAGCTGGTAAGTGTTCACATACTTAATTGTGAGGGAGTGCAGCTAATAGAGCGCTCTAGTACCTCCGACGCCCCGCTGCTGTATCTCAAAAATGGAGACTGGATAGGCTCCTGCAGAAGAAGGCTCAAGAGGGAGTCAAAATTTTCATCATTGTTTACAGGAATATTGGCGCAGCAATACCAATCGACTCATCCTATACGAAATACTCTCTGTTAGATCTCCACTCCAATGTCTTTGTCCAAAGATCACCGAATCAGATTCGCCAAAATACATTCTTCTGGGCGCATCACGAGAAAATCCTTGTTGTTGATCACGTTGTTGCCTTCGTGGGGGGTATCGATTTATGTTTTGGGCGTTGGGATACCCCGCAACATAGTCTCCGAGATGATCGACCCACTGGCTTCGACGACAGTAAAGGGGATCCGGATAACTTTCAGCTGTGGCCCGGGAAGGACTACTCCAATCCTCGAGTGCAGGATTTCTATGCTTTAGATAAGCCATACGAAGAGATGTATGACCGGTCAAAGGTACCTAGAATGGGGTGGCACGATATTTCGATGCAGCTGGTTGGACAGCCTGCAAGGGATCTGACCAGGCATTTTGTGCAAAGGTGGAATTATCTTTTGCGACAGAGGAAACCGTCAAGGCCAACCCCAGTGCTACTACCACCACCCGATTTTACGGAAGAAGAGCTGCAGTCGCTGGGAATTGAGGGGACATGCGAAATACAGATTCTGCGGTCTTCGTGTGCATGGTCGATGGGAACACCTTATGTTGTAGAACATAGTATTATGAATGCCTATTTGAAGGCGATTGAGACCAGCGACCACTTTGTCTACATCGAGAACCAGTTCTTTATCACGTCCTGTGAATGGGAGGGGACTAAGATTGAGAACTCCATCGGAGATGCGCTGGTCGAGAGGATTATTAGAGCACACAAAAACGACGAAGATTGGAGGGCTATCATTCTTATTCCGCTGATGCCGGGGTTCCAAAATTCCGTGGATAGTCAAGACGGGACTAGTATCAGACTAATTATGCAGTGCCAGTACAGGAGTATTTCCCGTGGAGACAGTTCAATTTTTGGGAGACTTAAGGCACAGGGTATCGAGCCTGAGGATTTCATACAGTTTTATGGATTGAGGAACTGGGGAAAGATTGGTCCAGAGGATACCCTGGTGACCGAGCAATTGTACATTCACGCAAAATGTATGGTTGTGGACGACAGGATTGCCATCATTGGATCTGCGAATATCAATGAGAGGAGTATGCTTGGTAACAGGGACTCGGAAGTGGCCGCTATTGTGAGAGACACAGACACTATCATGTCTACTATGGCAGGGAAGCCATATCGGGTAGGGAAGTTTCCCCACTCCCTAAGACTGAGGTTGATGAGAGAGCACTTGGGGATTGATGTGGATGCAATTATGTCCGAAGAGCGGAGGCAAGAGGTAGAGGCATGGGAGAGGGAGATGAATCAGTGGTCGGCGGAGGTGGAAAGCCATGCGGATGGTTCAATAAACCACGACGGAGTACCCGGGGCCCCAGGTTCCGTAGATGGTCATATGCCGGGCGCAGATGGTGAAGCCAGTGGTAGTCATACCCCTAGGGCGAGTATGTTTGCGAGCTCATCAGCGAAGCCAGAGGCTGTCCAAAGATCAGAGGGTTTGCGGAGCTTCAACCATGACGTGGATTGGGAGCAAGAGAACAACCCATTCACCCAGTCCCACAAGAAAATTAGCAATGATGCGCGAATCAGCGAGAATCCTAAGCACAAGGAAGATGTAGAGGGCAAGGGGGCTGATAGAATGAATGCGAAGGAGGAGGAAAAGAAGAAGAGTAAAGAGAATAAGGGCAAGTTTTCTCTACGTGGGCTGAGGGGTGTCGATGGGGATAAGAAAGGAAAGTCTAAGGCGACCGGATTCACGAGGAATAGTCTTCCTCCGTGGGAGACCAGGAGCCTGGCGAGTACGTCTAATTCCAACGGAGTTGCGAGTCCCCCAAGTACCTCTCAAGGCCAGCAGGGTGGTAGGCCTAGGGCAGATACAGCTACTACCATTGCTTCATCAGCGAGTAGGGCGACAGATACTAACTCTGAGACGAGCGGGTATGATGGGCTTCCCCCACAACCAGGGCCTGGGAGGAAGAGCTCGCAAGATTTCGGCTTACCACTGCCGTCACAGCTTCCACCACTTCCAAGGACAAATGATTTCGATATCGGAGGACCACCGCTGCATAGACCTTCTACTTCTAGCGTGACGAGGGAGAGTATTCTTCCAGATATGGTCATTCCGCAAGTTGAAGCTGATATGTTTATTGATCCTCTCAATGACGCGTTCTACCTCGATGTATGGCACGCCTGCGCACTGAATAATACCAAGATCTTCAGGGACGTATTCCGATGCATGCCAGATAACGAGGTCAAGACTTGGAAGGAATACAAGGAGTACACTGCGTACCAAGAACGGTTCAACCAGCCTCAGGCTGGGGATAAGGGCAAGATGAGGAGACAGCAAGAAGGCCCTGGAAAGACTGGGCCACCAGGTACCAGTGCAAGCAACTCAGGCGTCCATGGAATGTTCAACTCCATCGGAGAGACTCTCAATGAGAAGCTAGACCACTCGCACCCTGGAGAGGGACCCGATGGAGAAGTTCTCCACACAGGTGGAGGTGCGCCTAACAGTCAATACAACAGCAACAGCTGGGGTAGCCTCAACAGCCGGGAGAAGGGTGGGGATAGTTTCTCCTTTGTGGAGAAACCCGGATCACCAAACTCCCAAGACTCCCTCTCCGTCACCCACCTACCCCCCACATCTCGCGGGAATGATACTCGGTCGCCAGCCTCCCGCGGAAACGACGTCCCATACCGCTCTGACACTCTACGCACGACAAACACCTCCGCAGACCATACCCGCCCCCCAGCCTCCCGCGGGAACGACGTCCCATACCGCTCTGACACGCTACGCACAACAGACACCGCCGCAGACCATACCCGCCCTCCAGCCTCCCGCGGGAATGACGGAAGGCCGTTTTCCGCCTCAACCCAAACCACTTTTTGCCCCTCACACCTTGATACCAGTGGAGGCGGGTTGGGATTACAGCCAAGTGTTAGACGGAGAAGGAGGAATACAAAAAGTAGTCGGAGGGAGTTTCACGCGACCGATAATATGCTTGATAAGGAGACTTCGGAGATGATGCTGGAAAGGGTGCAGGGGCATCTGGTGGTGTGGCCGTATGATTGGTTGATTAAGGCGGAGGATGCGGGGAATTGGCTGTATAGTATTGATCAGTTGGCACCGATTGAGATTTAGTAAGTTGATCCTCGATGGGAGAGTGAGTGGATGGGATGGGACGCTAATTGTTTTTGTCTAGTAATTAAATTGGTACATATGTGTGATATGGTCGGTGGGTGATTCCTGGATTGGGTGGAGGTAATTGTAACGACACAGTGTATGAAGGATCAGCGGTTGTGGATACCATAGAGACTTTGTATTTTCTTGGCTGTTTTTATGTTGTCCGTTTATTTTCTCTTTGTTACAGGGCGGCTGTGTCAGATGAGGTGGAGATGGGATGGTGCTTAATGTGTTTTATTTTTTTTGTATTTTGCGTGATTTGTTTGATGAATGTTGGTTGTCATTGTAGTCTGGTTTCGTTATTAGTTGTGTTATGTGTCTGTCTGTCAGCATTGGCGTCTTCTTTTTTTTATCCTTTGTTTATGGTATTTTAGTAGGTAGTCGTACGTTAGTAGTATTTAATAATTTGATTTTCTTTGATTCGTTATATGAGATGATGGATGTTGTATGTGAGAATGCAAGAAATTAGATGGAGGTGAATAGTAGTAATGAGGAATATAGCAATATGGTTACCCTGAAGCGTATATGCTTGAACTACTTTGTTATTGTGAGACTGCCGTAGTTAGCCTAGTATAGCGCCTTATCTAAAAGCTTTATTACTTTCAGCTAAA
>Ga0307511_10008515_pt1 | contig 10258 bp, 8 predicted proteins | sample 13_EM_MG_FD_200266 | JGI IMG/M metagenome (GOLD analysis project Ga0307511, IMG submission 200266) | Populus trichocarpa ectomycorrhiza microbial communities from riparian zone in the Pacific Northwest, United States - 13_EM | ecosystem: Host-associated > Plants > Roots > Unclassified | place... | reverse complement strand
CTTTCCCAAGAGACTCGAAGCAATAGCATTAACCCACCTCGTTAGGATTCAAATTTTCGAACCGCTAGCCACTGGGTGCACTTTGGGCAAGGGGCAAAGGTACATAATGGGGAACCCATTTTATTCTGCTTGAGTTGTAATACAACCTTGAAGCATCCCAGTGCATTTAATATAGGGACTACCCATATGAGATCTCACTAACTCTTGGAGAAGTGCCGGTCAGCAAGCGGACACCAGAAGCAGGACATTGTTGCAATGTTTGATAAAGTATGTAGTTATGTATCCTAGGCGGCGAGCGATAAGGGGAATAAATCAGATAGGCCAAGAGTATTCAGGCGAATACGCCACAATTTAGTGAGGAAGTCTTTAAGCATGAGCTTATGAAGACCGCAATGGCTGCCAATTTGCCCTTCCGGACGCAGGAACATCCCCAGTTCCATCACCTGTTAAGCCTATTAGGGCCTAAAACTCATATCCCTTCACCAACTACAATCTGACAGACCATATATAAGTATGGAAAGGAACTATACCAGAAACTCAAGAAAGCCTTGCCAAAGGATACATTCCTCCACCTCGCTGCAGTATGTTGGTCCTCCTCTAACAAACTAGCATTCATGGATACAACGCTGTACTACATAGACCTAAACTGGAAGCTGTGTCAGTTTACTGTCAGATTCCAGTATCTTGGTGGGGAAGTGCATAATGCAAGTTATTTGGGAAATAAACTCAGCCAATTAATTCGAGAGTTTGGGATCACTAACCGAGTGCTAGGAGTTGTCTAATATAATGCTCGCATTAACATTTTCTTGCCTAAGCATTTACTAGCCAATTTGTTCGGCCCCAAATGGGACCCGATACAGTATACACTCCCCTGCCTAGCGCATGTATTAGGGCTAGTTAGCAACCAGTTAATGCGGAAGCTAAGGTTAAGCCCAGATACCGATGAGACATCATTGTCGGCTCCTGCAATTGATTATTGCATCAAAGCCCTTCAAAACTATCCTCCTGGTACTTTTGCACAGTTAGTATACAAGGTACGTTATTTTGCGGGAGTCGCGTCAAGAAATTGGATTTGCTAACCTATTTTGTCCAATTCAGGAGCTTTGTGAAGCCATTGTAGCCAGTCTACAATGACTTGCACAATTTAAGGACCTCCAAAAGTACACTACGGCCCCCACTGGCATAATCCTAAAGGTGAAAATGCGATGGAACTCAACCTATGAGATGCTTAGCAGGGCATTAAGGTTGCAGTCCTACATCGAGCAATGGTTAGCACTATCTACAACTGATAATAAGTACTCTGAGTTGTTAATGAGTCTGGAGGAATGGACCCACATTCAAGTTGTGACTAGTTTCTTGAAACCTTTGCCAGACTACACATAGGCGGTCTCAACTGCCCAGGATGTGACCATACACATTGTGTTTTTCATCCACGATGACATTTTGGATCATATTGAGAAACAGCGGAAAAGAATGCACAAACTAACTCCTAACAATACATTGGTAGTAGGTTTTCTTTCTGCCACCAAAACATGTGGACTGGTCCTTCAGAAGTATTATTCAAAGACAGAAAAGCAGGCCCTTAATTATAACCTTGGCACTATTCTCGATCCGTCAAAAAAGTTGTCCTTATACAGTGATGGGGAAATTTGACTGTAGAGGATTCTACAATAACCAAACGGTGCAACAATACCACTGATACAATTCTGTATTCAGAATATTACAAGTATGTACGAGATCTATAAGTACACCTGCTCGATTGGAATCCTGTAACCGTGTAGTATGTCTCCATGACACAATGGGTACAGACGTGACATAGTGGAAGATGGGTTGCTAATGGGCTTCAATTCAAGGCTACAGTTTGAAGACTATTTTGCATACAACTATGCGAGATATTCTACAGGACAACAGGTTCAGGACCAGCATGTTGCCAATTGGGAGCAATCATATATCCAGCAATGGCTGTAACAGCGAGCAACAAACCAGGGCGAAGATATGCCAGAAGTTCAGCGATACCTGATTGCTCCCATAGCAGTAATAACGTATCAATCCCCGATTGCATATTGGAAAGTCCATATATCTGACTATCCAATAGTGGCAGGAATGGTGAGGGATATTTTAAGTATTCCAGTCACATCTGTGCCAGTGGAGGGACTGTTCACCTCCGGAAGAGATATTCTGCCATGCCGGCACAACAGAATGGGCCATGAGATAATTACAGCACTTATGGTGGCAATATCATTAGACAGGGTGGGAGCGGAGTACGAGATCTCAGACCAAAGCAGAACACCAGCACATGTGAAAGAAGCTAGGGCTGAGGTAGATCCTAGTGATATTGGCGTTGAGAAACGGAATCTCCGATATGATGCAGACTTCCTTTGCCAATGGTAGCAATGAGCTGGGACACTCAGGAGTGGCAGAGCGATGGGCAGTCTGATTGTGGGAGTATTACAGAGGAAGATGAGCTATATAGAGATAACGAGGACGAACTTGACAGTAGCACACCATTGTTCTATAGCCCGTCAAACAGCTTCCACGCTGAAATGATAAGTGCAACCTTGAGCCCAAGTCAACAAACGTTAGTAGACTGCGTTGCAGTAACACTATCACCATCAACACCGCGCCAGGGCGGGAAAGGTCATACATCCCAGTCTGTAAGTCTGAAACCAACAATGGCCAGTACATTCCAGAAGAAGCTGCGGCCAACGAGGCAGAGAAATTACCAAGTGTAATCAATCAAGCAAGTACGGGTTGTTGCATGTGCTGTATTAGGTAGGGGGTCAAAGGGATATGATGGAGGCTGCCGGCAGATGGGGTTCGGATATGGCAGGAAATAATGAGGCAGGATCCATAGAGAGAATGAACAATGATAATACGTTGAGGTGGTATGAATCTGTAGCATTTATGCGGCTCTGACAGGAAGTGATCCATGACAGGAACCTGTGACATCCATGAAAGTTAAAAACGTAACGTAGGTGAGATGACAACAGTGGTGGCATTACACGACACGTAAAAGTTCAAGATCCGTGACATTACGTAATCCGGGACAGGGCAGACTCCGGGACAGGGCAGAATCCGTGACAGTGCAGAATCTATGACAGTACGGATTCCCTCAGAGCTTCGGATACCTGAGGGAATAAAGAAGTTCATGGGAGAGCATCTATGAGAGGAGGTGGTGGTAGGAACAAGCATAAATGTGTTGGGGAAGGGAAATAACTGGCGGCGCCCAGATCTGATTAGGGTAGGGAGCCAGGCAGGCTAAAGAGGTTAGCGGGGATACTTGGCGAGGACTCGGTAATTCACGGAGGATGCGAGAGCGGGTTCCGTAGAGAGTTGAGGCTACACTGTAGCGAGTTGTGTGTTGCGGCGAGTGAGGGGTCGGTGGGCTATACTCGAACTAGTTAGCTCGTGGCGAACAATAACCCTAACTGCATCCCAAAGACCCCAACACCCAGCCATCGTTAGCGCATCCCATAGTTGCCAGTTTGGGAGGCAATGCCTGCCTGGAAAATGCTTATCGATGCCAACAATACTGGTGGGCTGCCAATCCTTACTTAAAGTGGTGGGTGGTGCAGGCTGGGTTAGTGACACTGGCATAGTCGCGCACCCTAGCATGGTCACTAGCGCGGAGTAGGTTGCTAGCACCGAGTAGGTTGCTAGCGCCGAGTAGATCTCTAGCGCCAGGTAGGTCCCTGCTGCTGGGTATCGGGCTGCCACTGGTGAAGTGTCTGGAACTCTGTAGAATAATTAACATTTATTATGCGTCCTGATGCAGGGTGGGTACTTACCTAGACCTGGTTCCTACTGCCAACCGGCATTCCTTACCACAGGTGAAGTGGGAGGGGGGGCAGGAGAAGAATTGTTAGAATTCCTGAAGAGTATTACGAAGCAGACAACTTGACTGTAATGTCACTGTTGGCTTCGTCTGGATTGACTCTTCAGTGCTGATACTTATACCTTTTCCTTGCCTTCTTACAATCAAGTATATTTGTGTGGAATAAACTGGTGTGGGTGAGGTGCCTACCCTCTTGCAAAATCCTAAAAAATTCTATGACTCATAATACAAGGTATAACACCAAGTATGATTCGTGCATATGCATGTCACCATTATAAATGGAACGTGATGTTATCTTTCCTGCATGCTTGTGTTAGTGACTCATGTGCATGAGGCATCAGTGTCACACTGCATTTGCAATATGATCTGTATGTTTCCCTGCCTGAGGCACATAAATGGTTGACTGTATGGGCATGATACAAATGCATGGTAAGTGCTAGTGTATACCTATACTTATACTTTAGCGAGGTGTGGCAAACCAAAAACATAAGCAAAGAACCTTGTAGTGAGCCGCAACTAGAGTACTGCTGGAGGGGAAGCCAAGCAAAAGCGGAAGTGTAGGAGAGCCAAAGCGTAATGAATCTTATAGTTTTGGTGTACTACACCTTGCTTAAGCACAACCATGGGTATACATGAGCCCTTACCATGCATATGCATCCTCCACATATAGTCAACCATGCATGTGACTTATGTACAAACATACACATATCACATCGCATATGTAGTATGACACTAATGCGTCATGCATATGAGTCACCAATACATGCATACAGGGAAGATTATATCACATGCCATTTATAATACGGACATGCATATGCACGAATCATACTTGGTATCATACCTTGTATTATGAGTCATAGAATTTATTCGGTTTTCGGAAGAGGGTAGTCAGCTCACCCACACCAGTTTATTCCATACAAATAAACTTGATCGCAAAAATGCAAGGAAAAGGTATATGTAGCAGCACTGAAGAGTCTATCCACACGAAATCAACTGTTACATTACCGTCAAGTTGTCTGCTTCGTAATACTCTTCAGGAATTCTAAGAATTTTTCTACTCCACCCTGACTTTTAAAGACGAATTCACTTTTGCACAATGAACGACACACACCATGCACCTTTCAGAATGGTCACAAGCTAACTTCGTGCTCTCTGTTCTTTTTCCCCTACTGCCTTCGCCGTACCAACAAACCCCAACTGCACCGCTGCCAGCCACGAGGTACGGGCGATAAATTCCTCACTCGCGAATAGTCTGAATGAGGTAATAGACCTTATTCCCTTTAGTTATCGTGAAAACCTTCACACCTTTATGCTCGAGCACTACAAGTTGGTACAAACCTCCTATACACCTAGGTTAACTTTAGCTAAACTTGAGAAGCACCTCTCAGCAGGAACTTGGCCCACTGAAATCTAAGGAATCCACACTCTAAAAAACCAGTTCTCTAAGGAGTTCTTGGAAGCACATGACGGAAACGCCATAGAGGTGAATAATAAGACACAGCAACCCCGCTCCGTTGCTCAAATCACAGCTAAGAACCTCTTAACAGAAGTTGACCAAGAAGTCCTGAACTTTAAAATAAAGATGTTGGTTGACAGCATTTCTGCTAGGCAAGCGGAAGTCAACTGTCTTCAAAGTCGCCTTCGACGATCTATAATTCATAATCGAGTTGTTGAAATCATCAACAAATGACATGAAGAATTAGTCACTCTTCATGTTGCTGACAAGCACGCAATACAACCCCCATTATCAAAATCTTCGTCGATCTTGGCACAAGAAAAGGGTATTCTATCTCAGGATATCTTCATCTATATCACGCGGGTCATGGATATTGCTGGTGGTAAGGCAATAGCTGAGCTGAAAACAGATCTAAATAAGATGAAGTTGAAGGAAGCTGCGAAAGACCCATAGGAGGGTAAAGATATCACCAATGATAGTCTGGCTGACATGGTTCCCAAAGCTGTCCAAGAGGCTCTTTGCAAGCAGCAAGGTATGAACGCCTGATCTAATGAATCCACTTCAAAGGGTAAGTGTGTTAATTCAAATTGTGTCAATAGCAAACAGGAAGAGAAAAGGCAACGGAAAGGGCAAGGAGACCAAAAAATGTTAAAATGCTCCCTCAACAAAACCCAAAGACAAGGGCAAGAGGAAACGAGCCGAATCTGATGGCGCTACCCATTCGTCGAAGGTGAAGAAAGTAAAGAGTCAGAAAAAGAGTCATAAGGTAGGTGGACCTGGACCAACCCATCCCTTTATCCTGATCGTATATGAAACATTTCATTTAACCATGCAGTGATGGAAATCCCCCAACGTATGTCCTTAGCTATGCTGGATTCGTTGAGATATCGGAGAGGAGTACATATGTTGCAGGGAGTTCATGTATCTAGAGAAATAGAATATGAACTATCAAAAGGTTTCTTGTATATATTTAGGAGTAAAATCAATTCTTCCATTATCCTAGCCGATTACGACAGTTTTTACAATACCATTCTATGGAAATGGCACTTTAAAGGTAAGGACTCTGAATCTTATGAACCACGCTATGATCTTGATATTGACACACCCATGCCAGCACCAAGAGCGTCAATACCTATCGAAGCAGGACTAGCTGAAGGACGTTCCCGATTATTAGGAATGATTGAAGAATCACCCAAAGCAGAATCCACAGTGCACCTACGGATACAAAGTGCGAGAAAACTGCTGAAGTACTTGGCGGACAATGATTTATTCATCACAACTACGGACAAGAATATCGGTATTGTCATAGTCTACCAAACATGGCACCTAAGAATGTGTAAAGACTGCCTAAAAAATGATAGCTCGATAACCAAGATCTACATTGATAGGATTCATGAAGTTAAGAAACACTTGCAGAGACACATAGACCAGGTTGTAATGTCACGAACCTACTCCTTGACAGAACAAGAGGAAAATATCCTACTCGCTTACACTTGGAACGATGACCTTAGGAAACTACCACGATTCAGTGGATTGCATAAGATCCATAAAAAACCAACCAAGTTCAGACCAATCATTGCTTGCCATAGTTTCACGGGTGAAACTGCTGCATCTATGTTGTGTCACCTCCTTGAAGATAAAGTCAAATCATCACCAACTGTCCTACTTAACAGTAGAACGCTGAACGAGATCATAACCAAGCTTAAAGTTACGTTTGGAAAAACAGCTTTCATGCTGTCAGTGGAGGTAGAAGCATTTTACCCAAATGTACCGCTTAATGCCATTCATGATATAGTCGAAGAAGCTGTGACTAAATATCACAGACAAATCAAAGGCCATCTAGCCCGAGAATTGTATTCAATTGTGAACAACTACCTTGTATTTATATATAGTAGTGAACTATATTTACCAACAGATGGATTGGCAATGGGAGTTGCAAGCTCTCCACACATTGCCAACCTCTACGCTGCAAGATATGAACAGCATATGATCAAAGATCTTAATGTACTTCTGTACAATAGGTATATCGATCACATATTGACTATAATCATAGCGTCAACTAAAGAAGACGTGTTGACATATGCCAAAGAGACCCTGTTGTTCGCAGGACTTAATCTCAATTGGGAAGTGGGTAAATACCCCATGGTATTTTTGGACCTCGAAATCCTGCACGTGCTATCTAACAGTCAATATGATATCCGTCCATATAGGAAACCACTAAACCATATTGAACTGATCCCATTTCTTCTGGACATCCAAAGTGGATGAAGAAAGGAACCTTTATTGGAGAAATGAGCCGACTCGCTACTTTGTTGTTTAACTTAGACATTTACAAGCAATTTGTGGAGGAACTAGCCTCTATCTACCTGAGCAGAGAGTACATCAGCAACGAAAAAATCTGCGTCAGGTGCGTCGGAAGCACCTGACGCTCTTTAGGATACCTGCGGATCCTGCCGCAACTATTGCAGCCAACTTCTTCCGACGCAAGCTATGGCATTGACTATGTCCGGATGCAAATTATGCTGGCCAGCGCGTCCCGACGTAAGACCATTTGAAGTTGCGTTCCGAACGCAAATTCAAGATAGACCGCGTGTACAGGAAGGCTGCAACAGTATTCTCGTTAATTACGAAAGTCGAGAAATAGGTGCTTCTGCAACTCGCAGGTCCGAATGGGAACTTCTACAGATCCACTGAGAAACTAGCTATAGCTACGGGTAGCAAATCGCGCTTAAATTGTACCCCAGGCGCCGACATTTATGTAGTGATGCAAATATGCAATTAATGTTTTCTATGCAATTCCTTTATAAATAACTATATACATAATTGTGGGCTACAACGATAACCGTAAAATAGCAAAATCTTGCGCTACCCAAACTGCGTCCCCAACCCCCAGCCATGGCTTTCACATCCCATAGTTCCCACTTGTGGCGGCAATGCCTGCCTCGAAAATGATTAGCGATGCCCACAACAGTGGTGGGCTGGTAATGCTTACCTAGGGTGGTCGCTGGCGCAAGCTAGGTTGGTGACGCTGGCCTAGTCGCTCGCGCTGCCCTGGTCGCTCGCGCTGTCCTAGTCGCTCGCGCTGCCCTAGTCGCTCGCGCCGAGTAGGTCGCTGACGCTGGGTATGGGGCTGCCACTGGTGAAGTGCCTGGGACTCCGTAGAATAATTAATATTTGTTATGCGTCCTGATGCCTGGTGGGCACTTACCTAGACCTGCTTCCTGCTACCAACTGCCATTGCTTGCCACAGGTGAAGTGGGAGATCGCTGCTGCTGGTCAAGTGCCAACGACTCTGCAGAACAATTAATACTTATAATACCTGCGGATGCCAGGTAGACACTCACTTTAGTCTGCTACTACCAACCACCCATGGATTACATGCTGCCTACCTGTGGGCAAGTCGCTGCCTCTGGTCCGGTCGCTGCCTGCAGTGAAGTCGCTGCCTACGGTGAAGTCGCTGCCTGCGGTGAAGTCGCTGGCATTGATTGGAGGTGTACTTGCTGGTTCAAGGCCTCAAGCTTAAGAGAAAGATTGCTTGGCTGGGGTTGTAGGTATCTACCGTACTTTCTTAAGTGAGTTGGGTGCCGGTAGCATAGTGTGACTCGTAAGACATGATCGACACGCCTTGCCAGCCTCCCGAGGCTAGAACTCCTAGCAACGGGCATCACCGAAACAGGGAATAATAGGAGGCACTAATCCATATGAATGTCTTGTCCATATATATATATATATATATATATACATATTCACCCGCGATATGCATGAAATGCCTAGATATAGAGATATTCGCCGGCAATATGCATGAACTGGCTAGATATAGAGATATTCGCCTGCAATATGCATGAACTGCCTAGATATATTTATATTCGCCTGCCGTATGAATGAATTCCATACATATATAGATATATTCACCCTATGCATGAACTGCCTATATAGAGAAATAGATTCGCCCCCCAAATATATACATATGTTACATATTCACTCGTCTTATGAATAAACTCCATATATCTATATGGAGTTCCTTCATGTGGTAGGCGACTACATGCATATATCTAGGCAGTCCATGCATATTGCAGGCGAATATCTCTATATCTAGGCAGTTCATGCATATCATGGATATATGTATGGAATTCATTCATATGGCAGGCGAATATCTATATATATAGGCAGTTCATGCATATCGAGGGTGAATATATATATATATATATATATATATATAGAATTCATTCATATTGCTGGCGAATATCTCTATATCTAGCCAGTTCATGCATATCACGGGTGAATATGTATATATATATATGGACAAGGCGTTCATATGGATTAGTGCCCCCTGTTATTCCCGGTTTCGGTGATGCCCGTTGCTAGGAGTTCTAGCCTCGGGAGGCTGGCAAGGGGTGTCGATCATGTCTTACGAGTCACACTATGCTACCGGCACCCAACTCACTTACGAAAGTACGGTAGTCACCCACAACTCCAGGCAAGCAATATTTCTCTTAAGCCGCAGGCCTTGAACCAGCAAGTACACCTCCAATAAATGCCAGCGACTTCACCACAGGCAGCGACCGCACCAGAGGCAGCGACCGCACCAGAGGCAGCGACCGCACCAGAGGCAGCGACCGTACGAGAAGCGGTGAGCGCACCAGAGGCAGCGGCTTGCCCACAGGTAGGCAACATGTAATCCATGGGCGGTTGGTAGTAGTAGACTTAGGTGAGTGTCTACCTGGCACCCCCAAGTATTACAAGTATTAATTGCTCAGCAGAGTCGTTGGCACTTCACCAGCAGCAGCGATCTCCCACTTCACCTATGGCAAGCAATGGCGGTTGGTAGCAGGAAGCAGGTCCAGGTAAGTGCCCACCCGGCATCATGACGCATAAGAAATATTAATTATTCTACGGAGTCCCAGGCACTTCACCAGTGGTAGCCCCTTACCCAGTGGCAGTAACCTACTCGGCGCGAGCGACTACGC
>Ga0307511_10008514_pt1 | contig 10258 bp, 5 predicted proteins | sample 13_EM_MG_FD_200266 | JGI IMG/M metagenome (GOLD analysis project Ga0307511, IMG submission 200266) | Populus trichocarpa ectomycorrhiza microbial communities from riparian zone in the Pacific Northwest, United States - 13_EM | ecosystem: Host-associated > Plants > Roots > Unclassified | place... | reverse complement strand
ACTTAAAACAAGAGAATACCCAAATTTCAACTCATGCCCAAACACCTACCTCACTCGATTGTCAGGTTTTTCTCATTTACATGCAGGGGCGACCCATTCATGTTAACGAAATTCACCGTCTGCCTTTCTATGATCGGGCAACTAACAAACTAGATCTCTAAGGTTACAATAAATCATCAATCTAGAGACAAAAGTTATAGAACCTATGTATGTGTTTGCTGGATCCTTGCCTCCTATATACATAAAAACTAGATCTCTAAGGTTACAATAAATCATCAAGAATAACGGAATATTAACTCTGAGGGGTAGTTTAACTGATCAGGTTTTAAATGTGTTTTTAAATGGTCACGAGTTCGAACTCGAGTTTTCGTAGGGCCACTAGAAGATTACATGGTCGTTAACTTCAGGGTCTGTAAAATTAATTGAAATGCGTGCAAATTGAACCAGACATCCACGTTGATAAAATAAAATAATAGAATGTTGATGTTGTAATCAGAGCCGAGACTGAGTTTAAGGATCATTTTGGCAATAACTCAAGGTCTCTCCTTAATAAAAATATCCAAAGATAAATAAAATATATTTATGAATTATTATTTATAAAATAAAGATCGACTCCACTTGATTAACAAAGAATTCAAGTACAAAATGAAAATTAATTAAGGCTGCATTTGTTAGACAGACATAAAAAAAAAAATTAAATATTTTTAAAGGACCGTTTATAATTTTATTCAATTTCTCATTCATCTTAAATCAACTCTGGTTGTGATTGAACAATGAAGTCATGACAGGATTGAAACCCTCTCATCGTAACAATGAAAAGGGGAGAGAGATCAGAATGAATCAAAGAAAGAAGAAATTAAACAAGGAGGCTTGAAAAATGTAAACTCTGTATCTTGGTAGACATCATTTTCAATGTTGAATCATCTCATCTCGAACTCTAACAAGTTATTGTAGAACTTCGTAATTATCTTCATGAACAAACGAATGGAACCAAACAAAAAGGACTCCAATATTCTTTGAGAAAAATCACAAAAAATAAGAGTAATTACGGGCACCTAACATAATCATCCGCATCAGATGATTCACTCCGACTGTAAGGATCAAGGCTGTGATGGCATGGAGAAGGTCCTGAAGGCGGCACTGGACCTCGCGCAAGCCGGTTATCAAGCATGTAATAATAACTTGCATCCCTAATCGATCTTGTGCATCTTCCTGTGGAGACCAATATTGCCAGGACAATAACGAAGAGAAGAAAAACAAATCTCACGCCCGCCCGCAAAGAAGACATGATCACCTTTTCTCTCTGTTCTTGCTCAATTGCTCTCTGGTTAGTTACTCTTGGTGTCCTATAAATTGAATGTGTACAGAATGTATAATACAGAGAGATTTGGAGAGGAAGAGATAGCGGGTGAATTAGAATGCCGTTTTTGTTGGACTAAAAGGGATGGTTGGAAAGTTAATAAATTTGGAAGTGAAGACATGAAGGGAAGAGTGGGCTATATAATTTGCATCTTTGAATATTAACTTGCCGAGTGAAAGTCATGAGTCGAAACCGAAGCACTAGCAGCCATTTTAGAAACAAGGGAATAGTTGATTCTGATATTCCGTAGCTTTCATTTTATACAGCGTGCTATGGTACAGGAGTGCTCGTCAAGGTTAGTTTTCCACCCTGGTTTATGTTTTCAAAAGAGAGAGTTGAAATTGAATATATTTATAATATATATAGTGTGTTTTGCTACATGAGTGTTTGGATCCCTTAATTTCAATATTCTCCTCAACGTAATTAAAGAGCATGAATATCTTTGTGTTTGAAAAGTATTTTTGAAAAAATCTAAAATGTTTTTAATTTTTTTTGTTTTTAAATTATTATTTTAATATATTTTCAAGCAAAAAACACTTTAAATCTAATAACATGAACCTGCTGTGTCTCTCGTGTGAATGGTTCTCAACTTCTCATAAATTCCCTGCCCACTTCAATTAGCTTATGATTAATTTGGTACTTTATCCACTTTTGAATGAGTGATTTTCTTCATTCAGCATGGTCGGTTGCCTTGGTTATGGAAGAAACGCCTTCGAATCTTCCATTGAAGCCACCACCGCTCATCGTGGACTGAAAGTATTTGCTACTTATTATATGGGCTTATTAAGGATACAGGCCCATATTTACTAGGACATAGTAACTAAACCCTATATTGATTTGTTAATTACTCTAGCACTAATGTTTTGAATTTGATGATATAATTACTTGATTATATGCAATTTTAAAATAAAAAAAAAAATTGTAGAATAGGCATTGAGAAAAGAAAAGGACTATTTTTTTTATCATAAAAAGAGAATTATCTAGGGTAACTAATTAAAAAAATTAGAATAATAATAAAAACTCAACTTTGATTAAAATAACATAATTTTATAAACCCTTAGAGATATATATATAAAAAAAAAACCAAGTCTCAAGTAGAGAAATTAAATAGTTCGAGGACTTTTTTTTTTTATCATAAATAGTTCAAGGACTTACTTTATAAAAGAGAAGGTAAGAGAAGAAAACCATAACCATATTATTAAACTGCAAGATTTTATCTTTTCAAATGTGCAAGAATGTGAAGGATGAAGACTGCTCATGTATTTATCAATCAATCTTTTTTATTTTTTGGAAAAATAAGAGCCAAAGTTTAAAACGCGATGATGACGAGGGGTTCATGAAGTGGAAACTGGATATGTTTTTGATAAGCGCCGAAAGTTAAGCCCATCACAGACACAAAATTGGACCAGAGTTGTAACCTTCAATTGGGTTTTTAAAAATAATTCAGGAATGGAAATAGAGAGAGTTTGAGAGAGAGATAAAATATTGGTTTTGAAAAAACACAATAATTGTTCTTGTGGAGATGAATTTTGCTTCTTAACCCAATTGATGCTGCATAGGTGGAGGGTTGATGTGCATGTTACTTTGAAGTGCTTCAGGCAAATACACAATTAATGTCTCGGATCATTTTTAGTTCTTCATTAATTTTACATCAGTTATATCCAACTTCAAGGTTTGTTTTGTTGTTTTATTCAAAGAAAAGGCACATTTATTTATTTATTATGGTGGTTGTACTGAACATTGTTTTATTTATTTTAAGTAGTCTGGATTGTTTCAGGCGGATTGTTAAAATGTCTGTAACTGAAACCAGTAATCCTGGAATATCGTTTGAGTCGATGATAATAAAACCTCCTTCACATCCTACATATGACTTGAAGGGTGTTATCAAGCTAGCCCTGGCTGAAGATGCCGGGGATCGAGGTTTTGATTCATCCCTTTTTAAATTTTCATTTTTTTAGTCGATCTTTGTTCTCCTCACAGAAAGTTTTTTGAATGAGTTCGATGTTGTGTGTGTTCTAGAATGTCTGTCTCTTTTGCTTAGTTGAATCCTCAGTTCGTTCGTTCTGATCCATTTAGTTTTGACATTTATGTTATGTTGTTGAGAAACTCCTAAAGATGGGCCCTCGATTCCTTGTATAAAGATACTTCTGAAGCAACATTTGTGGTTTAATGCAGGAGATGTGACTTGTTTGGCTACTATTCCTTTTTACATGGAAGTTGAAGCCCATTTCTTGGCAAAGGAGGATGGCATCATTGCTGGAATTTCACTCGCAGAGATGATATTTCATGAGGTTGATCCCTCGCTAAAGGTATCGATGCAATCACTCTGTGTTTCTTTTATTGGTGTGGTTTGCACCGTTGATCATTTTTGACATAGACCTTACATTAGGTGGAGTGGTCTCGAAAAGATGGAGATTGTGTTCGGAATGGACTGCAGTTTGGAAAGTCTCTGGTAAACCACTGGAAATTAAGAAAAGTTACTTCGTGGTATTTGAAGTGCTCGTTGACGAGTTTTTATCATATTCTTGTTTCTCTTTTAATGCAGGACGGGCACACAACATTGTTGTTGCTGAAAGAGTAGTGCTAAATTTTATGTAGCAGATGAGCGGAATAGCAACTCTGACTAAGGTTTCTTTATTTCCTAGAATTTGGAAATAGAATCAAGTAATATAGTGTAGTTACTTACATCATCATCTTTAATTTAACAAGGATTTTTGGCTATATTAGAGTACGTAACAAGAGATGGTAATCATCAAAATGTTTTGCAGCCTGTCTAAATCCAAGTGTCATGGGTTAGAAGTGTAAAAGGTCAGTGGTGATCAATGCAAGCGGCCCAAAAACTCTAAAACAAATGATTTTGTAGTAAGAATCACTCTACTCATGCTGTTACTGCTGCATGTTTCAAATTGCAGGTTATATTTTGTTAACATGACCACATGCTGTTTCAGATGGATGCATGAATAGAACATCTGAACATGGTTGGTAATATATTGTAATGGATTTCAATGTAGATCAAATGAAGTGTTTTTGGTCCCGTGGCTGGGTTACAGAACAGGGGGTAACTATTCCCCTTTCCCTTAATCTTTCTCCTTGAATTGTATGTGGGATTTGATACTAGATCTCCCAACACCATGACAATGGATTTACCAACTTATCAAGCCAGCACACATGAACAAGTTGTGATTCTTTGAACCAGTGAATTTCATATGAAATCCAAAGTGGTTTTTGCATATGCAGTTAATTGAATTTCAATCTTGCAGACCTGGAAAATTGGCTCATTATGTTTGTTGCCTTGTGCAAAAGTGCTTATATTGTTCATGTATCTTGCAGACAATGGTTGATGCTGCACACCCAGCGTGCATTTTAGATACACGAAAAACTGCTCCAGGTTTACATTTGGTTGATAAGTGGGTGGTATGGTTCACTTCCTCGCTTGTGCTCCATAGTAATAATCTTTCCATTGGCTTTGTGTATAGATTTTTCTTGACTTGTAACATTCTCTTGTTTTAGGTGCTAATTGGTGGAGGTCGGAATCACAGAATGGGTTTATTTGATATGGTTATGAAAAGAGATAATCATATGTCAGTAGCTGGAGGTATCATAAACGCCATCAAATCTTTTGATCGGTATTTAGAAATAGTTTGATAGTGGGGTGGAAATTAATCTGCAAAACTTTTGTGTGTGCATGCCTTGCTGAACCTTGTTAGTCTTGATTTTTTTTTTACCTAAAGTCGAGACAAGGACTCTTGAGGAAGTAGATGAGGTGCTACGTTATACATCTCAAACAAAGTCATCCTTTACCCGTGTAATGCTAGATAAAATGGTTGTACCACTGCCAAATGGGGATGTTGATGTATCTATGCTCAAAGATGCTGTGGAGATGATCAATGGGAGATTTGAGACTGAGGTAGCACTTGCTATCAGCTGTGCTTTAGTTCCCTACTCAGTATGAGGTATTTTAGTTTAATCTGAGGAATTTCAATTATATCTAATTTCCTGGGGGGCACTTTTATTAAATTTGACATGTCTTGTGAGGACACAACTCGTGTCTATCTTTGTTCAACAGTCATGTAGAAATCTGTGCAAAACTTCCCATTATTTACATGATAGATATACACGACTGTGAGGTTGTTGTGTACTTTTGTCAATAAATTAGCATCTGGTTATAATTTGTAATAATCGTTTTGCTTTTTATGGACACCATGAATGATCAAGTACGCTGTATAACTAGACAATACAAATTCAGAGATGCTCACATATATAGTCGTGTCTCACGAACAGAATTTCAGGAACTGCTATCTAGAAGTCCTTATCTGTGTGAAACAATACTCCTTTTCATTTCCCGCGACCAAAATACAGTTTATCGTGATGTCCTCTATGGAAATGTGCTCTCTCTGCTTGATTTCTGATCCCCTGAATAGACAGAATATAGTGGTTGCAATTGAATACAAATATGTGTTCAAACTATTTGAAACTGAATAGATACCTTTCATCCCTGTTTTGCATTTTTTAAAATAAAATAATCCCGTGAAGCAACATGAAACTTGCCATCTGAAATGTTCTGCAAGTCTAGTTGTCATCTGTAGAAGACTGTTCGACTCTCTTCTCTTATACTTATCACAGCCTTTGCCTAGCTGTCTAGGATCTATTCCATCAGCTTGTGGTGCCAGTCTCTCTTCTTTATCCTGCCTTGCAAATCTATTTAACTGCATATTGCCATGTTATCTTCAACGCTTTGCTTTGTTGCCAACTGTGATATACTCCATTATTTAACCTGAGCATATGTCATGCATACAAGTTTCGTATTTACACGGGATATGGAGCTTAATTTGCGTTCTTGTTGAGGCTAACACTGATAAAACTGTTTCACGGTAACAGGCATCTGGCAATGTTACTCTTGAAAGTTGAAACGGTGCACAAAATTGGACAGGCCGTCTTAATCAACGCCGTGTCCGTGTGTTTCTGTGATCCCATTTACTGCAACTGCATCGCTGCATCCTCGTCCTAATTTTCATTGCAGCTCCCATTCTCTTACACTTTTATCCCGAAGACGTAAATTATTCATACAAATAACATGCATGCCGCCGAATACTTGATCAAGTTGAATTGGTACAGGTCCTTTTTTTTTATTTTTGGGTTTTTTTTTTTAATCTAGTAAGGTCGTAAAGTAACAAAACAATAATCTTCATCTCCCATCAACACCCCAACAGAAAATTCATCATAAATTTAAAATCCGAAAATAAGATTAATACTAAATATATCCCAGAGACCCATCATTATATGCAAGACTGGTATTATTGTGTGACAAAAATTGTCATAAGGCCTTCATCATAAGGCTTACTATGCGGGTCACACAGCCGAACATTTTCTTCTTCATCTTTTCTCTTCTTCTTCTATTTTTTGTCGTATTTTTTTCCCATTCAAGGAGCAGTGCGTATAAAAAGCAAGCAAATAGGGTCGGCTTGTCCCTTCAGTATCTAAAAAGGTGGAACACGGTCACTCATTCTGAGGCACAAGTAGGGCATGGATTTTGAAGGAGACCATACCCCTGCAAACCATAGCTGCTGGAATTATCTTGAGCACTTCTCTGATTTGAAATATTCTATCCTTTAACATTTTAACTTTTAACCAGGGTGCAATTATAACATAAGAATTTGGAATATATATATATATATAAAGTATTTTTACGAAAATATCATTCGATGATTATCAAACACATCTATAATTTGTTTTGTTTTTTTTTATTAATTTAATGCAACATGATGTTAGGGGCGGAGGCAGGGGTGGCTGGCAGGCCCCGGCCCCTGCAAAAGTTTGCCCTTTTAGCTTTAAAATTAGTAAATTTGAACTTTCAACCCTTTTAAATTTTCTTTTCTGATTTGGCCTTCCCAACCTAATATCCTTGATGATGCATCGCATGGTACACGTAAGTAAACAAACACATTCTCATTAAAACTGTGATTTATAGCGAGAGAAGACAGAATCGTGCTTAGGTTAATCGTTACCCCACAAGCACCTCTTTTATATCTATGCCTAACATCTTTGAAAACTGATGAAAAAATGGCTTCAGCATGCGTTTTTCCTTCCACCAAAGCTCGCTAGCAGCCGGCATTGAAAACGATTCCTTTCAGATAATAATTCAACTAATTACATCTAACAAAAAGAGATTTGCCCTCACCTTTTTATTTATATTATTTTTTTCTGTCCATGGATTTTGATCAATCCTCTTTCTTTCTCTTATCATAATTCTCACTTGTTTTTTTAAAGTGTAGTTGTGATTGTTTTTTAAAGTATTTTTCATTTTAAAATATATCAAAATGATATTTTTTTTATTTTTAAAAATTATTTTCCAATGATTTCTTACTCCAGTGAAGCTCTGGTCATAATATTTTTTTTTTTGTTGAATAGAACATGGCTTCATCGCAAGTGGTAGGGTAGAGTCGAATAGACAGCGGAAAGGGCGAACAGAAGCAGAGGGAGATCAAAAATAATGTCAATTAAAATGGCATAGAATAATTTTCAACTATCTTGATATAAAGGTGGACTGGGCTTCGGATCACGAAAGGATTCATGTATCCGTAAGTTGTTTTTGTTGAGTCTCGGTGCCCTGCCATGGAAATAGCTTTGGCTAACCCTCTTTTAAGCATGTCACATCTTGCTTGCAAAATCACGAAAAGAAAATTGGTTTTGTTCAAGCCTCTGCCGGGAAATTAATAGCCATTACTGCCCTATAGCAAGTCGCTGCCTCGCATTTATGTGGGTTGTGCTAGCTAGCTAGCTAGCAGGTGGCGTGGCTTGCCCATAATTTCTTCGTGAATCGTCAAAACTGGATTTGGACGCTGACAGGGAAGATGGGAAACGCGGGGCAGTAAAAGCATAACCATCTACCACTGCCCTTAGGTAGCTCTTAGTTATAAACAGGCCACATAGTAGAAGGAAAAATTAAAACTGACTGTTTTTTCCCCTTTGTTTGGAGTCTTGAATTTGGAAAAAATAAAAAGAAATTCGAATTCAAAGACTTTTTAAAGGTAAATAATGATATTAATCAATGCAAATTGAACTGCGATTCATTGATTGATAACAATAGTACTAAAATTAAAATAATATTACAATATAGATTAAGGAAATTTAGGGCTAGTCTAATATTATTGCTTAATCTAGCCGTTAAATCATCATAACAGACAAGGAGACCTGTAAATTAATCATGCTGAGCTCAAATCAACGTTAAATAAACTGACAGACTCGTCTCTCTTGACAAAGAGTCAAACCCTGTTGGTATGAAGATTATTAAAGATTCATATTAAGATAATAGGTTATGTCTCAAGCATATTAATATGAATTGTTGATCATCATTTTATATCTAGAAATATATAAAATGTTTTTCAATAACTTACTATATTTTCATCTTCTTAGTGATCTGTAAAAATTATTTATTTTTAGTTAATGATATATCATAGATTTTTATCATTTATTAATGTCATCAGAACCAGCTTTTTAACTTCTCAATTTGATCATAACAACGAGTTTTTGTTACAAGCATTTATATCTTATTTTTTAGAGCATTTATCATATAAAAATTAAAAATAAATATTTTTCTATATTGAAATTTAAAACTCCTTTTCTATTTATTCACTTTATCATTAGTATAGGAAAATAAAAATAAAAAGAACATTTGAGTAATTTTATTAGTAACCATATTAAATTTCAGAAAATCATCACATATAGATGTCCCCATCAGTATAGACAGTGCCTCTTAATCAAGGATATTAAGGAGTCAGTATCGACTGTCGAATGTGCAGAATATTTTTGTCGCCACAAGTATCTCGTTTTCTTTTTAATGGATGGATGAGTGGTTGGGGCAATTAATACTGCCATTGCAATCGGGATTGAATTCTTTTTATTTATTATTATTTGATATGTAATTAATATATAGATATGACTTTATGTTGTCTCGCACGGGTTAGATAATTTTATCAATATTATTATTATTTGATATGTAATTAATCATGGTCCTTATGCATTTGGAAGATATATGCATGGTTTATCATTCCGTTTTGAAAATATTTTAAAATTTTTTTTAATTTACTTTAAATTAATATGTTTTTGATGTTTTCAAATTATTTTAATGTTAAAAATAATTTTTAAAAAATAAAAAAAATATTATTTTAATATATTTTAAAATAAAAAATATTTCAAAAAACAATACTCCGAAGATATTATGTATAATTTTTGTATTGAATCTGAAAACCGAGAATGATTACTTAAAAAATGGTTTCTTTCGTCAAGTTTTTTCCTCTCGACACTTTAATTATTCTACCATCCACCAGATCAACACTAATCTTTAAAACGAAGTTAAGTGTCAAGCCTTCAGTTTTTCTTTTCACCTACAAAGCAAAAGGTCGCTAAAAGAGATGAACATTAATCCATTTCCATCAATCTAAAACCCAACATAAACTGAATGGTACTGCATGAGAAGACTCTGTGAGCATTTTGGGTTCTTGTTCTTGAGGTGGCTGGCTACTTTCGGCTGACAACGATTCTCCTCCTCAAGGAAGCGTAAAACAAGAGATGACATGACCCTGCTTCCGTAGCTTGTCTGTGGGGTGGCCTAGGGTACCTCACAGCCGTGGGCTCCTTTGGACGACCCCTTTGGAGGACAGTCGGACAATAGGTTTACAGCGTTTTTTAAAGTGGTTATTATTATTTTTTAAAATATTTTTTATTTAGAGATATATTAAAATAATATTTTTTTTGAATTATTTTTAACATCAACACATCAAAATGATCTAAAAACACTAAAAAAATATTAATTTGAAACAAAAAAAATTTCAAATGTATTTTTAAAACGCAAAAACAAACAGAATTTTAAACCTTTACTGCAACTCTAGAGTATGTTTT
>Ga0307511_10008513_pt1 | contig 10258 bp, 7 predicted proteins | sample 13_EM_MG_FD_200266 | JGI IMG/M metagenome (GOLD analysis project Ga0307511, IMG submission 200266) | Populus trichocarpa ectomycorrhiza microbial communities from riparian zone in the Pacific Northwest, United States - 13_EM | ecosystem: Host-associated > Plants > Roots > Unclassified | place... | reverse complement strand
AATTAAAAAAAATAAAGAAAAAAGCAAAAAAAAATCCCAAAAAACATAAAAAAAACAGCTAAAAAAACTTAGATAACCTTAAAAAAAAAAAAACACCTAAGAAAAGAGTCAGTGTTTTACTGTGGATTGTACAGTACGGTCCACAGAAAAACAGTTACTTCTTTTAGTTATAGTTTAACTGATGGTATTTTAATTATAAAAAAGAGAGTAAAGAAAATGTACCATTCATAGCTTCACCATTTCGGACTTTAGGAGCCAACCCCTCAGAAGCCCTACAGTCAAAAGTCAAAACGCCACCACCCAAAGGCAAAGACCTCCTAGACAAGTAGCGTAGGCACCGCACTCACTCACTCTCCAGTCCACTACTAGAGAACTACACCCAGAAAAACTCCTAAAATGACCAAAATACAAGCTTACGAGGACTTCGTGAAGGTCCACGGCATCCTTTTAGCAGCCTCAGGACTACCCCGTACACTGCACCGCAAACTGTTCGACAAACTTACTTCCGAGACTTTCGATGGCGGCGCCTACTTCCAAGTCGACCCATGCCAGGATGGCCGTCAGAGGCGCCTCCTCCTTACCTCTGCCGCCTCCATGCCCAAAGATTCCAACGTTTTTCTCATTGACCACGCCTGGACTTTTCGCCTCTCCGATGCTTATAAACAGGTACTATCTACTAAATTTTTGTACTTTTATTGTATTCTTTTAGTCAAGTGAGTTCAATTTAATGCAAAGGTTTTTCAGTTTTGAGAGGTTTCTTTGTTTATTGGATGCTTTGATTTGTTGGTGTTGTTAGAGAACGAACCAACCCAGAGAAAATGATATAGCAATTGTTTAAGCTCTTTTAAAATTGAGTCATTTGAAATGTGATGGTTCTGAGAAATTATGATCATCCCGTGGTATTGTTTTGTGGGTTGTGGGTACTAAAAACTTGTGATTGAAGGTTTTGCTAAGAGTTTTGGACACACAAGCTCATCTGGTGTTTTTGCCTACTGATGTTTGCTTGATAAAGTTTATCTTTTGAAGGTTGCAGCTAAAAATCCTAGCTTTTATTTTATCTGGTCTGGAAAAATTTATTGTTTTTGTGCTAGGATATGGTTTCTGCTAGTTATCGTTGCTGAAAGTTGACAATCTGTGATTTTTTGTAGCTTCAAGAAGTGCCAGGGTTAGCCCAGAGAATGGCTGCTTTGATGTGTGTGGATATTGATTCAAATTCCGATGTTGAAGAGATAGATGGGGATGGAGTTTCACGAGACACCTATTCAAAATTGAATGTCACTGACATTGTTGAGAATGAAATTGGTTATGCGAAAGAGAGAGGCTATGACACTGTTAAGTGGTTGGAGCTTGAGGAACTTGACATTGACGATGACATGCTTCTCTCTCTTGATTTGTCTAGTAAATTTCCGGTCTGTCACCATTATTGTCCTTTGTTATTTGTATGTTACTATGGGAAAACACATTTATTACTGAAATTGTTTGAGAAACAATATATCTGGTTTTAAAAAATACTCTAGATATGATGATCTTATTTAAAGCAATACATTGGTATACTAGCTTAGGAGGTGGCAGTGTCTGTTTTGGGTTTTTCTTTTTAATTTGTTCTTAGAATCCTTTTGATCATGCAAAGCTCAATATCTACTCCTCGCTTTTGTTTTATTAGGATTTACTAGCACTTAGCCTATGTGGAAACAAGCTCGAGAATGTTGAAATAGTTGTGCAGGAAGTTACCAAATTGAAAAACCTAAAAGCTCTCTGGCTGAATAACAATCCAGTTCTAGAAAACTGGTATGTATGCTGATGTGTGGAAAAGACAATCTTCAGTCTTTGAAGCTGCCCTTAGTCTTTTTCCACTGAAGGATGACTGATATATTTTTATCTCAGTGATGGTTGTATGGCAGATACAATTTTCAAGGGATGTCCAGGGCTCGAAATCTACAACTCATGTTTCACTAGTAATTTTGGTGAGTGGGCCTTGGGATTTTGCGGAGGAGTTTATGAGAAGGATAATCCTTGCCCTATCCATCAGGACAACCATCCATTGCAGAGTGTGACATCTCTCGACCTTTCAAACAGAAGTATTCATTCTCTCATTAACAAGGTCCTGAATTTTCTTTCTATTCTGAGTTGTTGCTTCGTACTTCATTTGTTGGAGTTATAGCTCAACAATAGACTTGATCTTTCCATTTGCTTTCTCTGTATTCTCCGTTCTGAATTGTAAAAAATTTCACATGCCAAAATGTGGGCTTTTCTCCCTCTTTGCTGAAGTTTTTTGATTGTTACAAATCACCTGCATTCTTACTTATGAATCGATAATCCGACAGAATTTCACTGCTGATGCAATTGTGTTCCACTTTCCTTCAGGCATTTTCTCCTGTTGAGATGCCTTCTCTTTCACATCTGAATATTCGAGGAAATCCTCTGAAGCAGAATTCAGTTAGTGAGCTGTTCAAAGTATTGAAGGGGTTTACTAGTTTGCAAACTTTAGAGGTACTCTTGTTACAGTAACTCAATGAAAAGTAAATAATGCTTGAAATTAGCAATGGATGGTATGGTTTAAGATGCTTGTTTCTTCTTTTTGCAGGTGGATTTACCTGGACCCCTAGGAGAGAGTGCTATAGAAATTCTTGAATCCGTTCCAAATCTTTCTCAGTTGAATGGCGTCAATGTATCAAAAATATTAGAAACTGGAAACCATGTAATCGATGCTGTACTTCAGCCACGCCTTCCTGAATGGACAGCTGAAGAGCCTCTTGCTGATCGTGTTATTAATGCAATGTGGTTATATTTGATGACATATAGACTTGCAGACGAGGAAAAGATTGATGAAACCTCTGTGTGGTATGTGTTTTTGCGTTTAGCAAGTGATAATTCAGTACTTATTTGGCTTACTTTGTTGACATGCTATCAGCTTTGGCTACTTAAATATCTTCACAAGTTTAAAAGTTTTGGCATGTGGCTTTTTTATGTTCAAAAGCTTAAGTTACAAAAGAGCTTTGTGTTCATCTGTTTGTCATGAGAGAAGGAATATAATTACACTAGCATAAAACTTGTAAATAGATGTTGAATTGTGGAAAATCTGAACTCAAGGTATGGGGACAGTTGTATATTCTTCTTATTATTCAGAATGATGAAAGAATGCTTAAGAAAGAGCAAAGAAGTCAATGAAGGTAGAGAATTTTGAGGCATCTGTAAATAGATATCACTTGGCATGTACTACACTTCATAAAAAAAAATTATGTACTATTTTCATAGGATTGGAAAGTCGAAATATTTTAGAAATATCAAGAAGCTAGGCTGAAGGACATTGTACTTTATGCTTTTATGCGAATGGTGATGATGGTATGCATAGCAGTCAATAAGAATAGTTATGTCTCTGGTACTAGTTCTAAAGTTGTCCAATATCCTTTCCGTTGACATTTATTTTGTGCACAAAGTGCTCAACACTCTTTTAAATGCCAAAAAATACTGCCAGGTAATTTTTTTGGAGTTGAGAAGCGCACTCAAACTTTTTTAGATCAATTTTTCTTAATTAAGTGTTCTTTTGCTCTCACTTGGGGAACAAGCATGCACATGTCTGTTCAGTGATCTGGCATAGTGAAGTGTTTTATTTTGGAGTTCCTTGTAGGTATGTAATGGATGAACTAGGTTCAGCTTTAAGGCACAGTGATGAACCAAATTTCAGGGTGGCTCCTTTTCTCTTCATGCCAGAGGGAAATCTGGATTCTGCTGTGAGGTTGTCCTGCGACTTTTTTTTACCTTTCTTTCACTGATTTTGTGTATTTGTTCACTGATTTTACTTGGCATTTGCAATTCTTTAGTGCCTTAAACTGAAATTAAACAAAGTCTTTTCATGCTCAAAATTAAGCTGGAATCATGAAATTAAAAGATAAAATGATGTGCCTTGTTCCAACTTGTTTTAATGCTGGTCATGGAAAAGGCTTGTGGAAAGGTTCTGTGCATTACTCTATGATGCAATCCTACCGTTAACATGAAAATTTTTATTTCAGCTATTCCATATTATGGCCAATCCAGAATGTTCAAAATGGAGATGAATGCACTCGTGATTTCCTATTTGGTATTGGGGAGGACAAGCAACGTTCTGCCAGGCTTACAGCATATTTCCATACACCACAATATTATTTTATTCAGGTATTTTCTCCTAGTTTTGTATTAACTGTTTTTCTTTTTTGAATATAAACTCAAACTTGCTATTTGGATTGGTATTAATTGCACCATTTCCTTCAGGAGTATGAGAAATTCCATCAGAAGTTGCAATCAAAAAGTTCAACTCCCTTGCCAGTGAAGTCATCTTCCAGCAGAACCTTACGTCGTACTGATGGATGTGCTTTGCGTGTGTACACTGACTTACCTCAAGTGGAAGGATTTTTGACACGTACTGAATTTATAATCAGTAAGTGTTATGATCCATTCTCTGATTTTTTTTTGTTTGAATCTCATTTGATTGGTAGCTTCTATCTAGTACTTGTTTGATTTAGATGTGCTATGCAATTAATTCTGAGATCTATGAGAATATTCATGCTTGTGAAATATGGGTATTAGTGTGAAATATTGCATTTCAGTGACCGCATCTCTTATTTTCTAGATTCGTGATAGATATTCAGTTTACTTCCTAAGGTTGAATGGTACAGTATGTCCTCCGTTCTCTGAAGGAATGCTAACTATGCCATTGTTATATATGTTTATATCAAACTCGAATTTAGTTTGGAAAAATAAGGGAGGTTGCAGATGCTAGGGAGACCATGGAACCTTTGCAGGATCTCATCATATGGATTGCAGGGGCAAAAGGATTGGTGTAACCAACCTAGTGTGTGTTTGGTATTGTGGTGCAGGGAATTGTTGTCAAAAACACGAGTCAACATGTATCTAATGTGCAAAACTCGGACTTAAAACTCGAAAACCAGTAAAATCAGACTTGACTTGTGCAAAATTGGTAAACTCGGTCAAAATTGTGCTAAATCACCCAAGTTTATGTTTTTGCACCTTTCTCATTCTATATGCTCGGTACTCCTCTCTCTCCTTTGTGTTGTGTTTAAAAAAGGAGAGGTGAATGAGAAAGGAAGGAAAAAATATGGTTGGCATGCTTCAACATCTCCCAAAAACAGTATTTTTTTTTAAAATGACCCCGTGTGAGTCCACAATTGATAGTACCATGTGTCTACCAGTCTAGGCACACAGTAATTAAGCGACGCCTCTTTTATTGTTTCTGTTAATAGTTATGTATCCTAGGTTGTGCTGTCTTTGTCCTCCAACTATGCCATTTTCATAATTACTACACTTTTGTTTCACGCGCGCGCCTACACACACGCCCACACACACACACACACACACTGTTATTCCTTGATAGCCATGAGTAAATAAATGTCAAAGACAAACTCATGCTAAGCCAAGTTAAACTTTTGAAAAAGGAAAAGAAGAAATGATGGCATATCATGAAGAAATATTGTAAACTCATGCACCAATTATAGAACTAGCATAATTTTTAAGTTACTTAAACTATATATGAATTTTTATTTGAATTATGTATTGTAAGGTGCTTAAACTTTTGTATTGTTTATTTTACTTTTGTTTTAATTGTGTTATACTGTTATTTACTAAGCTGGAACTATCAATATATAATTAGTTAAAAAAAATTTACTTGTGATTTTATGATCCGAGTTTACATTATATTTTCTGTGTTGTGTCAAAAAAGCGTTTTTTACAACCTTGGTGCAGGGTGCTTATCAATTAAAAATGCATCAAAATGATGTTTTTTTCATATATATTTTTTTTAATTTTTGACATTAGCACATCAAAACCATCCAAAAACACCCCAGAAAGCATCAATTTTATGCATTTTCAAGGGAAAAACAATTTGAAAAGCAAAAAACAATTGCAAAAACAAACACTCACCTAGTTTTGAAACTTAGTTTTATCGAGGTTTCTTTTATATGAATATAGAATGTGTGCATATTAATAAGGGAAGACTTGAATGTATTTTGAAACTTAGAGTGTGTACGGAAATCTAAAGATGCTAGGGAAAACAAGGGAAATGTAAGAAGTGCAATTGAATTTCTTTGGTTTGGTTCAAGGAAGGTTGCAGTCCTTCCCAATTTGGGTGGAAAGTTTTTATGAACCAAAAAGAAAATTTAGAAATTTCTTTTCTGTTCCTAATTTTAGGATCCAAACAAAGGAAACTTGCTTAATTTCCTTTACATTACTCACATTTTTTATTCCCTTCCCTGGAAACATATAGAAGTTTGGTATCTCTTTCTCATGCTCTGACAAAGCTTCTCTTATAATTTGTTTTGTTAACAGCCACAGAGTTGAAGGATGCAGACATTATATGGACAGGCATGCAGGTGGATGATGATGTCAAAAGAGCTGCTGGAATTACAGATCAGCAATATATAAACCAATTTCCTTTCGAAGCTTGTCTTGTCATGAAACATCATTTGGCAGAGACTATTCAAAAGGTAAAGACAGGATGTCTAATGTATGTATAAATTCAAGCATGCACACTCTTGGATGAGCCTGCTTTGTCCCCAAAATATCATTCTTTTCCTCCAGATAGTTGTTAATTAAACTAATTATTCAGTATCTTTGCATGAGTATCAGAACATACGACCAGGGTTTGCATTTGTTTTGCAATAATAACTGACTTTTTTAGTTCCATTTATCCAACAGGCACATGGATCTCCTGATTGGTTGCATCCTACTTACAATTTAGAATCACATCTCTCTCAACTTATTGGCGACTATTATGCACGCAAAAGAGATGGAATGAACAACCTATGGATCTTAAAACCATGGAACATGGCCCGGACTATTGATACAACTGTAACAGATAATTTGTCCGCTATTATCCGCCTGATGGAAACTGGTCCAAAAATATGCCAGAAATATATCGAGCATCCTGCTCTGTTCGAAGGCAAGAAATTTGATATCCGTTATATAGTACTGGTTCGCAGTGTGAAGCCTCTGGAACTGTTCCTTGCAGATGTTTTCTGGGTATGCAGCTTTTCTTTGTTGATTTGCTAAGATGCCAAATGATATGGAACAGATTTTCAAATTCCTTCTATTAGGATGCCTATCTTGAAATAGTTATTTCATCTTTATTTTCAGGTTAGGTTGGCAAACAACCAATACACTCTTGACAAGCACAGCCTTTTTGAGTACGAGACCCACTTTACTGTTATGGTATGTGTTAACCATTTTTGCATTGAAGTTGCAAAATCTGAAATATTTTGGTCATAAACATGCTTCAAGAGGTTGAAAATGGAATGTAGAAGAAAGAAAGAAAGAAAACCATGTTGCCATCCAGTTTTGTTAAATGAGGATTTTTTCCTTCACATTGTCATAATTGGCTGGGATTTTAGCCTACATTTCTGCTTACGAGATTTGTTTCTTGACTTTGATGTAATTGGGAATGGCTTGCAGAACTATCGTGGAATATTGAATCACAAGAACACTCCAGAGTTTGTGAAGGAATTTGAACAGGAGCACCAAGGTAACAGCCTCCATCACTTATTGCTTTCCTTCCTGAAGAGAATGGTTATTCACAACCAGAAACTTATCCATTGGATACCTGCATTTACTAAATATAGATTCCTGTGTCTGTTGCAGTTAAATGGTTGGATATCCATGAGAGAGTGAGAAATATGATTCGATCTGTTTTCGAGGCAGCTGCAACAGTACATCCAGAGATGCATAGTCCAATGTCCAGGGCAATGTATGGCGTGGATGTCATGCTTGATAGCTCTTTCCAGCCAAAGTTATTGGAGGTTTGTAGTTGCCAATGTGTTTCTTTCTCTGATGCTCTCCTAGCATCATGTGGTCAATGTATAGTTTGAAATCAAACCTTAAGCACAACAAGATAGGAATCGTATTTAGCTTTTTGTTCATTGTTCAATATGATTGCTTCAAGGTAGCTTTCCCTGGCCTTTTGAAGATGAAGTGTTCATTTTCTGTATGCAGGTCACTTACTGTCCAGACTGTACAAGAGCATGCAAGTATGATACACAAGCTATAGGTGGAGGGGGAGAATTATTGAAAGGTAGTGATTTCTACAATTATGTGTTTGGTTGTCTCTTTCTTGATGAAACTAGACATGTGTGCCCATTGTAATTTAGCTTTAAGGATTTTCTTATGTATACAATTGTATTCAAGAAGACTTGCAGAGTTTTGTTTTGTTTTTCTTTTTTGTTCACTATAGTTGTCATAGATGAGTGTATCCTTGTATGTTTAAGAATACTATTTTCAGCTTGGATTTAGTCACTTTTTTTTTGTTCTGTTTTGTGACAATTAAACCCAGCATCTTCAAATTGACATTCCTAATCATCAGAGTATGCTATCAAAAGAGGTAGCCCTATATTAGCATTGTTCCAGTTTCTTTAGTATCCTGTCGTCTGATTATTTCCCTTTCCTTTCCCCTCCCCCTTAATTTTGTTGATGCACCACCTAAATCTACGTTTTTTTTTTGTTTTTTTCTTTCAAGAAAAGGAAATAACATAAACCTGTCGTGTGCTTCTGCTGGTAAGGAATTACATTTAGTACTTTCCAGCAAATTCTGTAAAACCAGAAAAGGCAAAACAATGAACTGCTATGGACAGCAAAAAAAACTTCTGTAGATACGACTGAAGGGTGGCCCATTCATGCTTGTCATGGATGGCGTTTGTATGCTGCACGAACAAAGTATCACAGAAGAATGGTAGTAAAATTCAGGGGCAACTAAGTTCCGTGGTGCTCACTTGTTTCAGTTGATAAATGTAATTGATTTATTGATGTTGAAAGCTTCTTTTGCAATTCAAGATTTGACATTCGCTCAGCTTCGAATGCTCGCTCGAGCTGTAAAATGACAAATTTATGAGGTAAATCACAAGCACAAGGGGTACGTAGCTGCTCGGGAACTCCATTCCCCTAAAATGGCCCTCAGCCTTTCATCCTCTTGCACGTACAATTCCAGCATTTCATCAATCAAAGCAAAATCCCAAAAACACTTGGAAACCAGAAAACTCTCTTTAGCCAAAACACTACTTCCTTGTACATTTTTTTTTTTTGTCTAGTGAAAATAGGTATTTTTTATTAGATAAATATTTTTTGTGATTAAAATTTGGCATCATATGAGAAGGAAATCTCAATAAAAGAAATAGTGTTGTGATAATTTTGATGAAGAAGTATCAAAGAATTAAAAAAAATAATTAATTTAATAAAACTATATAAAAAATTAACATGATTTTTTTTATAAAAAAAGTATCCTAAATGAATATTTATGAGAAATTTGTTTTTAAAAACAAAATCCTGCATATTAGATTTATGAAATTTTTTATATAAATTAAGGAACAACATTACCATAATAAATTCAAATTTTATTTAAAAAATAAGGCATAATTGGATATTTCTAAATTTTATTGTATTAATCCTAATTAAAAAAGAATTTTAATATAAAATAAAAATAGTAAAAGGCTAGGCCTTCAATACTCAAGCCAGGCCAAATACCTATTTTACTTTGTTAAAGTAAGCAAATGACACATATTTTACCTGTTTTTTTTATTATTATTTTAAATCCTAGTAGTGAATTTTGTCTACCTGGACAAATAACTTGTCATCGTCTCATTCAAGCTTCAACCATGTTCAATGGCTACAAAATAGGGTTCTAGAGCATTTGAACCCTAAACACTAAGTGTTGTATTATATTTTCATTTAAAATACCTAAAAAAATCATCTTAAAAACCTCAATAACCTTATTAACAACCCAAAAAGCCCTCCAATATGTGTAATATCTTAAAATCAAATTGAAAAATAAAACTTTTCAAGTATATATATATATATATATATTTTTATTGATATTATTGAAGGTAAAAATCATCTCCATTTATTAAAATTTTCTTTTAAAGTTTAATAAATGAATGAAGTATTAAAGTTATGATTTATATTTAATTTAATATTAAAATTCCGCTTGCTTAATGGACTTTAAAAAATTTCAAAGAATTAGAAACTTTAAATATTAAAAATCAAAGTTATTAATAGCTGAAATCTGGCATTTAAGATTTTTTTTTTAATTTTCTCATCTCTTACAAAATATAATAAAAATAAAGTTTAGAATTAAAATATAATGAGAAAATTAAAACTTCAATGGAACTTTTATATGCATTTTATGAAAAAAAACACTTTTATTTAATTTTTTTATGTAAATTTTAATCTTTTATCTTTTAATTTTTTTTTAAATAGAAGTTAATTTTTTTTTATATAAAATTAC
>Ga0307511_10008511_pt1 | contig 10262 bp, 10 predicted proteins | sample 13_EM_MG_FD_200266 | JGI IMG/M metagenome (GOLD analysis project Ga0307511, IMG submission 200266) | Populus trichocarpa ectomycorrhiza microbial communities from riparian zone in the Pacific Northwest, United States - 13_EM | ecosystem: Host-associated > Plants > Roots > Unclassified | place... | reverse complement strand
AACAGGGTACCCCTTTTTTATATATATATATATTTTAACGTAGTTGTATAGAAAGGAAAAGCTATAAGTATATCTATACCTTATAGTTATAGATATAGATATATAGATCTTAGAAGTCTAGGTAGGCTATATACATAGGTTTCGAACTATACTCCGTACTCCCCCCCCCCGAAAAAAAAATCCAAATTGAGCAAGACTACTGATCTAAGTGTCTAGTCTAGTTCGACTGTCTTGTATCGGTTACTTTGCACACATGCATGTATCTACCTACCTACAGACATATATATATATATCCATCCATCCATCCATCCATCCATGTAGATATGTAGATATGTAGCTATGTAGCTATGTAAAGTAAAGTAGAACCAATATGATATCGACAAGTGCTACAACACTTTTAACACGGATGTGCATTTAATCTGTACACACGACCCGGCCTGGCATGTAGACAGACAGACAAGACAGACAAGAGAGACAAGACAGATACTCTATCTATCTATCTATCTATCTATCTATCTATGATACCTACTCCCGTGGGATATGCTATGATATGATATGGTATGCTATGTATGATATGAGATTTCTTCTCCAAACCCTACAGACCAGACCAGACCAGACCTCTCTCTGTCTGTTTGGGGAATAACAAAACGAATTGTGCCTAATCTACGAATTTACTTAATATACATCCCCCCCCAATACATAAATCAAGCTATAGTTTGATCTATATAATATTGCCCTTCTTTGCCTTCGATTCACGCACGCTTCACGGAAATTAAACGCCCTCCCCCCCCACGGCTATGGCTTAGTCCACGAGACGAGCACATCCATTTAAATTTGCTATGCCGCGATTATTTCATTTTAATATTCGTAGATAGCCCTGGCAGCGAATCTCCCCCCTCTCCCCTCTTCCGCCATCACCTCGCTATCTATTCCGCCAGTACCGTAATAGATCCCCTCCCTCCTCCACCTCTATCATCCCAACTACAGCCCCCCAGCTTAGCAAGATTTTATGGTACAGCCTAGTTGGGTCGGCACAACCCCAAGTGTCTGAACAAAGCTAGATACATGAAGGGGAAGCAAAAAAAATAAGAAAAAAGAAAAAAAAATGTGTGGAGTATAGATGGACGTCAAATCGTAACAAACGTATCGAGCTTTTCCCATTCTCCCCTCAACCGTTGTTTAGATAGACAAACCCTGCCTAGTCAATAGACTCACTTCCCGGGACGATGTGGCCCCTGTTTGGACATACTATGCCCTTGCCATCCGGGACTTCCACATCGTGAAGTATACCGCGGAAGAGGTAGCGGATTTTGAGGGTTTTGGAACGACCAGGGAAGGGGTCGTAGAATCCAACGAGCGAGGACTAGATTTGTACAAAAAAGTAACCTGTTAGCCCAATTATCAAGCAGATTACGCTATCAACAGGCGAAAGAATCCCTACATACCTTTGAAATATTCGCCGGAATAACAAGCTGGGAATTCTCCACCCACGCCGCCACCGGAATCTTGACATCAATCCTCCTCGCACCCTCCTCACCCTCCTTCCTCTCCTTCCTCCTCCCCCAAACCCTCATATCCCCCTTCTCCTCCGGTAGTCCATAAGTGGCCTCCAACACCACCAACCCCCCATTCTCATTCTCCCTCATCATCTTCCTTACGACTCCATCCATCATCAGCGCTACTGCCTCCTGTGCCTCCCGCTTCCCCTCCTCCACCTTCTCCCGCAAACCCCTCCTCCTCTTCGCCATACCCAACTTCCTCTGCCGTCTCTCCCATGTTCGCACGATCCCACTTTCCCATACCCACCACCCAAAGGCGATAGACACAACTCCGGCGCCCCAGACGTTGAAACCACGGCGGACGAGGTCTTCCGAGTCGACAAACTTGGTTGCCAGAATTGGGATTTGTATTTTCTGCCCTAGACGGCGGAAGACTATGCCAAAAACAACACCGGGCTCGGTGGGTTCGATAGAGATAGAGAGGCCAAGGCGGGAATTGGTTGCCACAGGTCGGGTAAAGGAGACGGAAGTTGAGACGGTACCCATTAGATTAAATGACGACTTGAGCTGTGCCCTGATTCCGCGATAAGAGTTTGGCAGTGGAGCCATAGGTGGAAGATTCTTTGGCCGAGGACGAGAAAGAAAAGTCCGGGAGAGCTCAAGGCCAATAGTAAGAATCGACGCTGTGGGCGTAATATTGTTGGCGCCAAGGTAAAATGTTGCAATCGTGTTGGGGTTTGTTCGTGGCTTCGGTGGAGCATTTTGTCCAGAATTCTGCTTTCTACCGTTGGCGTTACCGTTCGCTTGCTCGGAGTTGTCCCCTTCCTCGCCGGCTTCCTCCCCCTCGCTAGGGTCGACATCACCATCCTCATCGTCCATGTGTGCAGACGCTGCACCCCCCCCACGGTGCGTGAAGCCTATTCTCGAACTAGCATTCCCCCACCACTCCCCTGCGCTTCCCCACCTTCCCAGCCCAAATGGGATATTTACCCCCCATCTTGCACCGGTTCCAAAGGCAATAAAGAATGTTCCTTTCTTGGTTACCTGCCGGGTGAGCATAGTCTCAACCATTGGCATGGCGGCTTTCCTTGTTTTGTGGTGTATCTGAGCCGTCACCTGTAACATTGCCGTTCGACCCCATATAGGGCGGGTGTATGCCACTGTACTTGACTTTGCTATTATCTGATGTGTCAGAGCAACTTGGCTTTCGGCCATAACCCTCGCAATACTGATTTCTTTATCCATCCACCCACCGCCTTGGTCCCCCTGTGTTCGTGGTGGTTGTGGAGCCACCGCCGGGAAGGCATGAACCAAACTAACCTCCATCCCCGCTTGAGCGATCAACGGAGCATTAGCAATCCGCTTCTGTCTGCCACTAGCATCCTCAGCAATTGCATTCACCGTTCGGCCTCCAAGACTGGCAGAGAGCCGTAGCGTTGGTGGAGGGAGTTGTTCGATCGCTTGGTCCCTTGCTAGTTCCTGGTCGAGTTCCGCATCGCTTTTTTCTCGCATCACCACTCCCGGAATAAAACTCTTCACACCCTCAAGTACTCCGTTGATGGATACGGGGTGGTTTATCACGTCCCTCAACAACCTCATTGGAACATGGAACCCATGCTGGACAAACACTCTAGTCAAGACCCCAGCCTGCTCCGGGGCTGGAAATAGCTGCCCATCAGGGCCCTCTATATACTCCCGCTCGAGACCAAACCATCTACTTCCGTTAAGCCCGACAACAAGCACCCCATGGGACCCCACTTCCCGCTCGAGAGTCTCCCTCCGAGTACGTCGTACCTTCTCCTCGACATAGTAGCGAAACTCGTCCGAACTCATCGTCTTTGTCCCAATCTCCAAGCTCTTTACCCTTAGCCCTTCCTCGCCTAGATTGTCGTAGATGATTCTTTTCCGGGGGTCGATCAGCGTCTCATATGCTCGTTGGATGAGGCTGAATCTCGACGTTGCTTGTTGGCGAAGCTCCGGGGGTTGCTTATCCGGGTGAAAGTGCAGAGATAGATGTCTGTACGACTGTCGGAGTTGCGTATCTGACGCCTGGTTTCACACCACCCGGAAAAACCTGATTGTCAACAAGGGGGCTCGAAAAGCAAAGCACCTAATTTGGAAGAAGGTAGATACCACGGGAAGGGTGTGCCCAGCGTGCCTGTGCCTGCCGAGACAATACCCCGGTCTGGGCCTGCGTGAGGATGGAAGCTTGCATACATACATCTCTCGGGAGGTTCAGAATCGCATAGTAATCCCTCTGCTGTTGTCCATACTCCCCAACTAGCTCGTACCCATCCTCGTCCTCTTGCCCCCTCTCCCGAAAATCATCCTCATCAGAAAAGTACCCATTCTCGACCCCTCCGGCTCCATGGCCCCGTTCCTCCTCTGGAGATGCCCCTCCCCCACCTCCGGGGTTGGGGTATGGGTTGCCTGCCATTCACGTCGTCGTCGCGCCAAAATCCCAGTTGCCTCCGACCGGGAGAAACAGGTGTGTGGTGGCGAGGCGGTCAATGGTTGCGCAACACAATCGGATTATTTCAGATTTCGGGAAGAGGACAGCGTAACATTCACGACTGTAGTCCAGTCGGGCAGGGAGGAAAGGCAGACTAAAAGTTTCAGTCGGCGGGGGATATCTGAGATCATCCATCATGCACGGGACGAGTAAAATAGGCTGAAAGCCAAGATTCATCGGCTGGGGGTTTGTTACACAAAAGATGCGCAAACCAGACCTTTGGGATGGACCATACAACCAGACAGTGTGCATTCCTTGGCACCCTTTTATATACCGGTACTGTATGAATGTCAGTATGAATATATGGTCCATAGTCTGGTTGGCACGACCGCTCCTATGTATGGTCCATGTATCTGTGTCCATGTGCTGTATCTGTGTCCATGTGTCCATGAGTGTCCATGTCCATGTACTTGGCTGCCAGACTTTGATATAACTCTTACTGATGACGGGCTTATATAATCAACAAAGAGTCTTGGCATTGAACGTACGGAGAGTGCGCAGAGTAGAGCCGTGTACTGGGCTAATATGCTCTAGTCGCTCATCTTGATTGACCAATCCATCCCATTGACCCATCATCCGTAATAAATCTACAATCAGTCACCAATCGCTCTAGTCTCACCCGCGTCTGTAACTACCGTCGCGGTATTGAGGTCCTTGATCAGAGCCGCGATACCTTCAACCTCGGTGCCGAGACAAAACATGCGTAATCACAACAACCTGACTCTTGTGCAGTTTCAAAGAAACCCCCTTTGATATTTTTTTAGCAATTTCCGTAGCCAGAAGCAAAACAAAGAACTCAAACAAGACACCAGGGGCACGTCGACTATCCTTCGCTATCGCCCCCCTTTTTTCTGGAGTAGTCCCGCAATGCCATATTACATAGTTTCCATCACTTTCCTACCCTGTCTAGAAATCACCCCATTCCTTCTCCGAGCCGTTCAAGAAAAAGGAAAAAAAAAAAAAGCCAACTGAATTACATTGTCATGAGGGTTCAACGAAAAACTGACCATAAAAACAACCGACTCCTACGTGAAAAAATAACCTAGGATAAAGAAACCCACCAACAACTATGGAAAACTGTATAGTGCGAGGTCGCCATTCCCGACGGGAACGTAAGCCGGGAAATGTACACTGTTCAGTTTCCCTGGTCATAATTTTACTACTCCTCTGTTAGCCTCTTTCTCCAAAAGTACATAGGCGTGGCAATTCAAGTTCAAGGTAGACCGTCGGGTATATCATGATCATGTACGTTTTCACGGACCCTTAACACTCGCAACAAGTGCTTCTTTGCTTGTATTTCTTGCCATGTTTCTTTTCCTTTTTGTTTTCCCCCCAGGCAATGAAGAATCCCCCAAACTTGGTCGACTGTCTCGACTCCCAATTCTCACTGGAATGTCTTGCATGTTTCGACTATCATGAACCATGAGAAGCGGGGACATAGAAGGTATTTAGTGTTTGGAGGAAGAGACAAGAGCAGATCCGATGAAGTGAACAAGAGGGGCGTGGAAGATAAACACTGAAACAACACAAACTGATGTAGCCTCAGAGGGGGAAGGAAAAAAAACAAAAAACGTACCGCTTCGACACACGAACAAGCATCCTGAGCTGCCTTCATGCCGGAGGCAGGCGTGAACACCTCCCACTTGCTGTCCGTATAGACTTGTGCAATCTTCGAATAGTGGGGAATTAGTTCTCCCTTTTTCACTGTATGAACCACATTCTTCTTGTCGAGCCAGTGCATGGCTTCAGCATCGGTATTTCTCGGCGCCTTGCAAGGGCCACAGCAAATAATGTTGCATCCGCCACAACCGCTGCCTACTCTCAGTATGAAGTTGACTGTCAGCTTCTAGACTCGAAAGACGTTACGGTCCCAACCAGACAAGAGTACATACCACATGTGCTCGAAGCATGAACGCGGTGGCCGTAATTGATCTGTATGTGCGGACCATGTTGGTGTAAGTGGGAGTGATCACATTTAGGCTTGCATTGGGGCTTTGGAGGGTCTGGCTTTGGAGGATCTGGCTTTGGAGGGTCGGATTTTTTCTCCTCCTTCTTCTCCGGCGGCGCCGCCGGTGCAGGGCAATAGATAGCAACAGGTGCGGGGATTAAGTAGGTAGGAGCCATGACTCCTGGGAAGAGCATCATGATGGCGGGGTTTGGTGAATAAAAGAGACTGAGGAACAGGAAGGGTCTGCAGACAGGAAGGGGGTGGCTGGAGCAGTGACGAGAGTTCGTCAAAGACGGGAAGGCAAATGCGAGAAGTAGAATTAAGTTCAAGTGGAGACGGACAGGCAAGGAAGACAGAGAGTTTGGGCTCAATGGTTTCGGGCTGTAGGGGGAGAGGGTGGTCTGGTTGCGGAAGAGAGGTGGGTGGAGGTCAGTTTGCCTTGTGGGTCGGTTATGTGCTGCACCGTGTGGCTCCACCCCGAGTATTAAGTACTCGGTGGGCAACAAGACCAGGTGGGCAATCAGGCAACCACTTATTAGAAAGCTACTCGACTCAGCGCTCGAGCAAGGTCTCGGCACCCACCCTCCCCACAAATAGCCTACAGTGACCGTGAATAATGAACATATGAAAAAAACGAAGACTTACGGGCATTGCATTTTGGTTGTCTGGATAACCCTTGCTGGAATACGGGCCTTCGTTGGTCGAGCACCAGCAAACCCGGTTCCCACACTTTGGGGAGGTGAGCGTTGCTTCCACCAGTTGGCTATATTCAACAGCTCGCACGCTCCTCTTACGAATTTCTTCCGCACGTCTTTCTTCCGCCTCCTTCAGGAGGGCCCATTGGGCAAGCCGCTCGTCCTCGGTCACTGGAGATGCGAAAGCTCTGCGTGCAGCTGCGGCGGCAGGGTCCAATTCGTCGTAGAGTGTATGACGGCCTGCGTACCTGCCGACACGGTATGCCATGATATTATATATGTAGAGTCGAGGATATCGAATTGAGGGGGAATTGCCCAAGTGCTGAAAAAGGGAAAATCGTTTGGGTACTTTTAAGTATCGCCGAACTCCTAGGGGGTGAGAGGGAATGGAGCAAGGGATGAAACGCTTCGGATGGAGGTTATCGTACTTGGGACAGCCAAGTTTGCTCGTTGTGAATTTATCAAGTACTTAGTACACCGCGTTACGTGGGCTGCCTAGTCTGGCCCTCCCACCAGTCCTGTTTCAACCTCCAATCAGCACCACACCTCACAGCACTGCCCCTTGGTGACTCTGTCTCTACGCCCTACGCGACTAAACCACCTGCGTGGCTATAGCTCGGAGGACAGCTTCCAAGTGGCCTCGACAAGTTAAGGTATAGTTTTTATCATGATTCGTAGCAGCGGGACGCTGATGACATGTCCACAGGTCTCTAGGGAATGTGCCTCTGCCACGCCTTTCGCAAGCCCAAACTCACAGCTTCAAGTCTTTGGTAATACTCGGGGAGGCTACTCTATCTACCTATCTACTAGCCGAGAAACAGGCTCCCCGATCGGACAATTACCCTCGAACCTGCCCTCGCCTCGATCCTCCCTGGAAGTCAATCAGCTGGGCAGGGACAGTAACACCTTTTACGGTCACGGGCGGACGCATATGCAACTAGAGGTCACACGCAGCTCCATTCCGCCTTCCTCGGGTACTCAACTTCGCCTAAGCTTTGTGCGGTCGGGAAGTCAATTCGAATCGACAGAAAGATCTTGTGCCAACCAGACTACGGAAATATACAATATCAGGATTTTCTCCTATGACTCTTATTCTCGGAGGGATAGAGCGAGGAGCAAGTTGAGGTGGCTTGAACCAGACCATGTAGGCCACTTGGTACTCTCGACTCCTGTCCAGTTCTCCCACGTCACCTTACAGATCTCCTGCCTAGGTCTCTCATCCTACAGGCTCGAGAATGTCTTCCTACCTAGTGCAGATCAACGAAACCACTGTTGCCAGCCGTGGATAGTGGCAGTGGGTGCTTCAACTTGCAAGGCTGACTCCGTCTATTAAGCAAGTAAATGTGATTCCCCGGACAAAGTTTTCAACTCCACTTATTGAATGCTGCAAGCAGACTAACCCAATTCCTGTACGGAGCGTCATAAATGCAGGTAGCGAACGAGCTCAAATCGAGTCTCACCAATACATAGCGGGATAGGCGAATAGGGAGTTCACATCGACGGATTGGCCAGACACGAATGGATATCCGAGACTATCTCAATATCAGGCACATTAGCTTTCTTACCGGCAATAGTTAGCGGAAGATACACATTTACACTATCGAGGGGCAACTATGCCATCTATAATCCCTCATTTCGATAACCCCAACTTACGAGTACTTCTTGGAGAGTCTTTAGGTCTGCGGATGAAGTATTCACTGCAGCTAGGACTCTCTCGGATAAAACGTAATGGTAGAACAGCGGTTGCCCCGGGTATCTAACCTGGGAGAGAGGGTCAAAGAATAAGCTCCCTTCGCCATCGCCGCTATGCAGAGACACATTCAGCCTACCAGCAAAATGTCTATAACCCCAGCAACTTATCTTTTACTTTATACTGTTGTGGCAATTCTGAGATGAAGGCTAAATACCGGCACGAGAACATAAATACATAGCCTCGTAAGGGAAAATTCATACCCTAATCTAAGATGAATGCAGTGCAGCGCCTGATAACTCCGAGCATCGGCAATGTTCCGCTATCGGTGCATGTGCAATGGGTTCCTTCTTTCAGCTGGGCAGCCTAGGGTGCCCGTAATAATATACGTAGGCAATATTTAAAAAATTTCTATTATTTGCATCCATTGTGTATACTTACCTAGATATAACCAGACAACCTAGTTACCGACACCGCATTGGCTGGCGAGCGAAGGCACTCAGAGGTTGGAAAGCCTACTTTCCTAGATTGATCTCGCTTTAACCCCCAACCAGACTACCGGTACTTTGGCATTTCACAGAATCAATCATAACCCAACGTTGGATTGGCTTAGGAATATTGCTCGGTTGAGTCGGTGTCCCCGTGCTGCTAGCGACGGACCGAGGCTTGGCATCTCGGCATAGCCCCTCGATCGTCATGTGTTGCAAGCAACACAAGTAACCCAGCAGACCCCGCTGCATGCATGCGTAGGATCCTCCGGCAGCAGCAGCAGCAGCAGCAGCAGCTGTACTTCCGCTGCCTCTCACCCCGCTCGGCCGTACAGTTTCTTCACTCCCCGATCCTTCTCCGGCGCTGTGCCCCGCTCCCGGCTTGGCACTCAACGGCAATCCGCTTCTCAGCCATCCTCCGACCGACGCTCCCGCGGCTGTCGACTCCCGTAATGTCCGCTCCCGCTGTTCCTCTATCCCAAGACCTCGAAGACGAAATCTCCGCCCTCAATTGCATCTACCAACAAGAAGACGACCCCGAGTCACAATGCCTAACCGGACCTTTACCCCCACCACCTCCGGCAGCAACACCGACCCTTGTGCTCAAAACGAATACAACAAATACCCAAAGCTACGATAACCATCACCTATTCTTGCTGCATCCACCGGATCTACCTCAGCCGATTACGTTCAAAATCGCAGTTCCGCATGATTACCCCATGGGTGGGAAGCCACCGGAGGTCATCTCCCTATCTGTCGAAGGACGAAGTGCACACCACCGGAGCCGACGGCGGAGGGGGAGAAGGGATGACCAAAATAGGCCAAGTGAAGAGGAGGAGGAGGAGGCTCGGTGGTTGGCTCTTTCAAGGGAGGTAATGTGGAATGCGTACTCGCAGAATGGTGGGGAGGGGGTGTGTATCTACGAATTTGTGGAGGGGATGAAAGATGTGCTACCTCCTGCAGAGGAAGATACCCAAAGTCGTGACGATGATCTAGGAACTGAAGTAGCGGAGGAAGAGGAACAGCTTGTGGCTGTCGACCGAGGGTGGGTTCTCTCGGAAACAGTCACGGAGAAAAGGTCTGTGTTTGTGGCGAGAGCGTGTCGGGTGAATAACCCCGAGGATGCAAAGAGGTGGGTAGATGAGCTTATTAGGAGTGATAAACGGTTGATGAGAGCAACGCATAATATGTATGCTTATCGGATATCGCCTCAGCCTGGCTCATCGGTGATGTACCAGGACAACGATGATGATGGGGAAACAGCAGCAGGTGCTAGGCTGGCCCATTTACTGAGCATCATGGATGTTACTAATGTAGTTGTGGTTGTGTCGCGGTGGTATGGGGGCATTAAATTAGGTGGGGATCGGTTTCGGATTATTGGGAGTGTAGGGAGGGATGCGGTGGTGGGGTTACTTGGAGAACCGGGGGAG
>Ga0307511_10008510_pt1 | contig 10264 bp, 3 predicted proteins | sample 13_EM_MG_FD_200266 | JGI IMG/M metagenome (GOLD analysis project Ga0307511, IMG submission 200266) | Populus trichocarpa ectomycorrhiza microbial communities from riparian zone in the Pacific Northwest, United States - 13_EM | ecosystem: Host-associated > Plants > Roots > Unclassified | place... | reverse complement strand
ACCTGCATTTGACCTCATAAAAATAGGTCAATCAATTTACTATTAATTACAAGCAAAATAATTTTACATCAAACATATGAATGGGAGATTATGTATAGGATATATTGGGAAATTACCACAAAAAAATACAAATAAACGGTGAATTAACAACATAGTATGAAAAGTTTCCGTTAAATAGAATAGTTTAAGGATGTTATTTAACTGTTTTTTAAGATTATCAAGTTCAATGTGCCAAACATTTAACCACTAGCTCATTAGTATTATGAGGATAAAATATGGTTTTTTGACTTTCACATAGTATAAAGTTAATCAAATATTAATAAAATATTAATTTTAAATTAAAAGATTAATATATAAAACACAATATTTAACAAATATTAATTATTAAAAGACTTATTACTCACAAGATTTTGAATCCGCTAGGCATGCTGCTCGTATCGCATGTATCTAGGTGGAGGAACCTACTTGGGATCAGAAATAATGACCCAACGTGTGATACGCATATACCAAATTATATATTTTTTATTTGTAATCACATGATGCATCTCTCTAAATATCTCATTCCTCCGTATATCTCACTCTGATACATAAGTTTTATGTCGGCTTAACCAGTCATAATTATTATTTTTACCCCGATGAGTTATGCCGTGCAATGCTCGTGTCGATGTCTATTGAAACGTGTTGTTTGTAGCCAAACTGTTGCATTACCCAGTCTGGTCAATATAACAAATTAATATAATTAAGAAAAATATCAAATTCATCAACTTATCAATAAATTAATGAAACATTTAATTCATCATAATTTTACCGTATGCATGTTGTCATTCATGAAATCATCAAGTATAATTAATTATATTATTAATTAATTCTAACAATACACATAAAATCTCTAATTTGACAACTTAACATCAATTAAACGCAACATATAATTAATTAATTGAAACTATCATTTCATAATTAATTTAATTTATTTTCATGTTCAACTGTATCAATTCAACATTAATTGATGATATTCTTAACTAATTTCATATTAATTCAACAAACTCTAAATTTATCATAAATCCTAAATTCAACCTAAACAATTATTTCATTTCAACCAAAAAAAATAATTATAGCAATATAGTATGTTTATCTTACTTGTAGGACTAGAAATAAAGTTAGGGTGGAGGTGGTAGTGACGTTAAAGAGAATTGTTGATTTTAAAAAAAAAACATCTAATAATGTTTATAGACCTCTAGTAAGTTTGATTTTTTGTTGTTTTAAGGGTTAAATGAAAGTGTTTGGTGGGTTTTTAGAGGGAGAGAGAGGGGTTCCAGCTGTTTCTGTTCTATGTTTTTTTATCTGAGTTTATTAATAAACGCTTACTGAAGGAACTAAAATAGCAAAGAAAATAAAAATATAGGGACTCGGTATTGAGATTCTTAAACAAGAGAGACTAACTAATTATTTTGCTAAAAATACATGACTATATCAATGCAATTAAAATTAAACTACTCACCTTTTCATTTTTTTTACACCAAAAGAAAATTAGTGTAGGGTTTGCAAACTATATATGTGCTTCTTTTATTTTTATTTTTTTATTGGACAAACCACAAATATACCCTCACAATATTGGGATAGTGTCAATTTTCCCTCTAAATTATTTCTTATATCAATTTTACTATAATTTATTTTTATTTCTCAATCAAGAACTTCTCTTAATTAATATTATTAAATTAAATACATTAAGTTCCTTAAAAAATGACACCATTTTGCCTCAAAATAAGAAATACAATCTATTTGGATGAAAGTATTTAATTAAAAATAATCTAAAGTTTGAAAATAAAATTGGTAAGAAATTGTTTTGAAAAAAAAAAAACAGTCTATATACTTTAGAGACATTATTTATATTTACTTTTTTTTTTTTGGCTTATATACTAAGTCTTGAAATAAGTGCGGGAATTATAGTTAGAAACTATATCTTTTTATATTTTAAAAATATTTTTAAAAATAATTAATTTATTTTAAACTAATTTTATTTTGTATTTTTAAATTATTTTGATATATTAATATTAAAAATAAATTTTTTAATAAAATAATATTATTTTAATATATTTATAAATAAAAAATACTTTAAATAACATTTCACCAGGTCATGTAACCTCAGTGTACATCCAATCCTCAATCATGTTGGTTGGACAATAATAAATTTTCTTCGTCGAACTCGATGCCCTGCAAGAAATAGAGGTGTACCACTGCAAGGCTAGGCTAGGCCAGGCCAGGCTAGGGTAGGCATACGGTGGTGTGGCCACCACATCTGCAATGCTTGTCTGCTTATCACCGTACCGAAGAGACAACCTTGACCCCAAAAGTGGTTGACATTTGTCCATAACTTACAGATTGCAACCCGCCAAGACAGCTCCCGTCGTCTATTGAAGAGAAAATGAAACTTGTAGCATCCAGGAAACCTGAAAAGAAAAAACACCAACCTCACTCAACCCTTCCAAAGGAAAAATACACCTTCTACTTGATCAAGAGCAATGACTATTGGTTTGAGAAAAGTCCACAAGGGAACATGCATCACTTTTTTGTTGGTATTTATATTAGCAGTTCATCATATGTTACCGACAAAATCAAGGATATAAATAATTTGATAAAAAAATTCTCGTCAGTAATTTATAGAATGTTGGTAAATCTATCTATAATAAATGTACCAATAAATTTATAGACGGATAAAGTATGTCAAAAAAATATATGTTTTATTCTATCGGTAAATATAACATAGTATCGACAAAAATATATGTCTTATCATTTGGAATCGATTGTGAGCATCCAACTATTGAAGTACTATGGGTCATCCACAAGTTCTCGGTCATAGTGTTAGAGTCTGCACACTTGATTTCTATCGGGCCTATCGAATGATCCTGCCTCTAACCACAAATCTGGATCGATATTCGGATGGGTCGAAGGATCGTCCTCGTATCTCTCATTCAACCGATTGTTATATATATCTTGGAAAGAAAAAAATTAATTCATCAAATTCAAGGAAATTATAACTTAGAAAAAAATAATTGAAAACAAACATACCACAAAGTGTTGAGCTCGACTATCAACAAATTGTTACACTCTTTTTTTACGGTCATCACTCTGCACATGCGTTTCAACAAAAAGCTCCATCAAGTTTGGCTCGCATCCAAGAATCGTAGCTTGCAATAAAAAAATATTATCAGTTAAATATATTTATAAAAAACAACTAATAAAAAAATGGATGTAATAAAAAAATCCTACCATCCGCTTCGCATCCGAAATGAACAAAACAAAGTTGTTGGTGTGCATGGTAACAGAACCATGTACATGTTGGTTCTAGTAATTTGTACTAGACTGTGACTGTATAGTGAAACGCATAGACGTCTCATGATGAATATATTTCGCCCATATAGCCTTTGAGACGTACAGTGGTTTAAAATACTTCCACACTACCACATCATTCTAGTTTAGAAGCTCTATTTCTTTTCTATATTTTTTGTGGGGGTTTTGCGCCTCATACTAAAAATCACACAACCTATATGGTACAAATTAATTGTCTGTTAGTAAATGAAAAATAAAATTTCAATATTTGGAATAAAAAAATATCTTGAATTCGATCTCACCTAATTGTAGCGTGATTCTCCCAAACTATCCTCATAGTATTATCATCAGCTCTTTCCCATTCAAATTTTCTCTTGAAATAAAAATTTATAAAAGAAAATTTTCAATAATTCCAATAAACGATCCAAATTAACATAAAAAATATTTAAGTTAATACTAATCTTAAACCTTGAAAACCATGCATCGACCTACGATTTCCATTCAAGATTTTGGAAACATAGCTCCATTGAAACAATGAAATTTCCATCGACAATTTAAAGAACGATGTTATTGTTTTAGAAACCTTAATGTTTGTATTTCTTAAATGAAATTGCATTCGTTAAATGAAAGTAAAACAAACTTACATTGAAAGGTCATCCTTCCATTAGACCTCGTACTTGCAGGTAAATGAATCTCATTGTAAAGGGACCCCACTTTAATGTTGCAACATTGCACTCAACAGGCCAGCATCGTAAGTAAATGTCCATGTTTCAAGTGTATGTTCTTGGTCGGCACCTAATGACCCATGGTTGTCAGCATTGCTACTAGAAAAACTAGTAGCAATCCTGCCCTCGCAATGTGTAATAAACTTTCTCCAGAGCATCTACACAAATTAAAGGATAAAGAAATTAAATGATTTTTTAAAAAAAAAATCGGCAGCATCTCTCCTATATAGGAAACTACCCAAAATTGTAAAACTTGCGAATACACAACATATATGCCACAAACCAGTTGACTTTATTCAATTTCTTCTAACAATTTAGCATAATTTAATTTCATAGAAAATTTTCATTTTCTACATGATAATATTTTTAATCATAAATTTACAACAAATTATTATAAATTTACAACAAATTAAAAATATTAATTAAAACTAATCCTACACATTTAATTGAAATTGAACAACATAATTGAAAACAAAAACAACTAAAATTCATCAAAATAATGCAAAAATTATTACAATAGCAACTAAAATTCAACACAATTATTTCTAAGTGATAATATTTTTAATCCTAATTTTTTTTTTAAATATATTCTAAAATTATTCCTACACATTTAATTGAAATTGAACAATAAATTTGAAAAACATAACTAAAATTCAACAAAATAATGCAAAAATTATTCCAATAACAACTAAAATTCATGTCATTTATTAATTCATAAAATTATTAAGAACACAAAATTGAACAAAAATAATGACAATAAATAAATAAATAATGCAAAAAAAAAAACACAAAAAAAGGAATGAAAAAATCTTACCTTAAGGCGAGCTTGATTTCGACTCTTAATTAAAAAACCAAAAAAGAAATGAAAAGAAAAGAAAAAGAAATGGCATTGTTATAAACCCAAAAAAAAAAAAAATTAAGAAGAAGAAAGAAGAAAGACAACATACCTTAAGATGAGAAGAAAAGAGAATGCTTGATCTCGGGTTTGAAGGAGAGAGAGAAGAGAAGAGAAAATGAGATAAACAGGTGTGTGAGAGAATATGAGAGAAGAAGATAAAGCCCTGATATCTCATGGTTCAAGTCTTTTATTTTAGTTTTTACTGACGGGATTACCGAAAAAATATTTAATATTATTATTTTTAATATTTTCATTGGTGATTCCATTTGTAAATTCAAATTGGCGAAGAGGAACAATTCTCATGGTCTCTAGAATATAGAGACAAACACATTCCATCGGTATACCTGTATGTAATGTGTCTAATAACAAAATAGTGTTTGATGATAAATTGTATCTGTATTTCCTATTTATCCATCCTACAAATACTTAAATTCACAAAAAAAGCATACACACACAACACAATAACACAAGTTCACATCATAATAATAAAATAAATATTTCTTTGCCATTCAATAATAAATTAACATCATTGTCTTTACATTGAAGTGAATTTCATCCATAAATATTACATTATAGTTTATGGCATTACACATTCGTGTTGTGCAAATTAATCAAAATTATATTTTTCTTCGTTAATTGACTTATCCTCATCTCCATCACAATCTTGTATGTTGATTTCATCGCTATCATCTTCATTGACTTGTTTATGTTCGCAAGAGCTCAAGATTCAAATCTTTAGTGTCAACATTAATAAAAACATTCTCAGTAATATGAAAATTTGTATTTTTTCTAAGTCATTAGACAAAGCAACTTAATATGGATCAACTAACTCATTAAGTTGAAAGACATCATCTCCCACAATTAATTCATCGTTGTCATCCTGAATAACCTCATCACGACCCCTGGGTTTGGTTTTCACCATGGATAACTAATTAGCTCTTGAACGATCATTTCTAAAGGAATGATTGTATGTGTAAGAAACTTATTAGCATTGCTTAGAGAGAACAAAGACATCATTGACATTAGAGAGTCTAGCCTTTAAATTAATTTTGACTAACCTATGATGGAGATCTACTTTGATTTCTTTGTCAGTGGTGTCATACAAATAGCATTTGAATAAAAATACTTTATTCTGCTTTATATGATATTACAATTCAATGACCTCTTCCAACTTCTTATAGTTGTCAACTTCAGACTCATTAAAAGTCGATCCCTTAACATAAACTCCACTGTTATATGTCTTTCTACCCTACCTATATTCTTCAGTATAAAACACATGTTCATTGACAAAATACCCGTTGTAGCACTTCACCTTATTTTTATGACTGAGACTTAGTAAAGACAAAGTAACACTAGCATTCTATCCTGATTGATAAACCTGGTACATGAAGTATAACCATGAATAGTTAACATGAAATGTGTAATGAAATTAAGTATCACGAGAGATAAAAATAATTAAATAGTACTTACATGTGTTCTAAACCACGTGAAAGTTTTTTCATCTTGTAATCAAAAGATTTGGGATTCAGTCAGTTGAGAGTTTTGCAATAGTAAATATTGATGATGTTGCCTGCGAGAAATTCAATAATGTATTAGTTTATGATATTATAAGAGATAAATTGTTAAAAAAATAACAACATGTTAAGTAGTATACTTACTAAATAAAAGGTCCCAGTTCATCATAATTAAATAACATATAATTATATGCTTATTTGAATTCTATTTTTAACAAATATCTTCCCATCACATAATTAAATGAATGTTTTGAAATATGCAAAGAAAGATAATAAAATTTTAATTATGATGTATGTGTAAACCCTAACCTCTCAAATGCATATATGCATCTATATTGGACCGAACCTCTAACTTTTGCCTCAAATAGTAAATGCACGGGTAGATGTTTTATTGAGTAAAAAAAAGATGGAGGGAATATCATCTCAAGTTTGCATATTGTTTGGATAATATTCGTTTCAAGCCTCTTCATGTGTTGTTTCTGTAACTTGTTGGAGCATATATCTCTAAAGACGTGATTGATCTCCGTGAGTGCATCTCATATCCCCTTTAGCAATAAATCTCGGTACACTAATGGAATGAATATTTGCATAAACATGTGGTAGTTATGACTCTTCATTCCATACAATTTGCAATCCTTAAAATTCACCAACCTTGATATGTTTGAGGAATGTCCATCAGGAAAATATAGACTTTTAAGCCATTGGTAGACAAGTAACTGTGTATTCTTGTCTAAGGCGAAGTTGGTTTTGGGTTTTATGACTTGTGACCTAATATAAGTCAACTCTATATTTTTACGGTGACAAAACAAAGCTATATGCATTCTAACCCTGATGTTGTCCTTTGTCATCCCATTTATGTCTATAACCGTGTTGAAAATATTCTCAAACACATTCTTTTCTGTGTGCATGATATCAGGGTTATGGTGAGGAGATTGGCCTTTCAATAAAAAAACTCTTAAAAAATACTCTGTTTTATCTAATTATGAGTCAAACCATAACTAGAAAACTTCTGCTTATTGGATTGAAAACCAAACACAATGTCACCGTACTTCGACACTATGTTTTACAATTCTTCACCTAAAAGAAGTGGTGGTGCAACATCCATTTTAACTTTGCCAACAAATAAGTCCTTTATGTTTTTTTTTTAACCTGTAATCTGTTAGCAAGAACCATAGATGACAGTCGAAAAAAGATGATTTCCTATTGTTTGTTAGCATGAATGTCTTGTTATTTTCTATACAGTATGGATATGCTAGTTTGTCATGCATGCTCCAACCAGAAACCTTTCAATAAACTGGAAAATAATTAATAGTCCACATTAAAGTTGTATTCATCAGAAAATTTTGTTTCCTCGATACATCATAAGTCAAAGCTCTGGATGACCACAACTGCTATTCGGCAAAAATATTTGTATTTGGGGTAAAGATATACAAATTTGGATGAGTAAGGACTTTAATGAGGATTTTGGAAGGCTTAATTAATTTTATTAAGGACTTAATTGCAAGAAAAATCAATTTTTTAGAGTCAATTCAGGTGTTAATTGGAAGAAATTGAAGTTTGGGAACTAAAATTAGACTTTGTAAAGTTTAATTGGTCAAATAAGGGGTTTAATTATGAAAAATTAAAGTTTAATAGCTAATTAAGGGTTTGATTGAAAAAATTCAAAACGAATGATCAAATCGTAAAAGGCGTAAGATTTTAAAGGCTAAAATTGACCAAATCAAGGGGAAAATTGAAGAAATCAAAAACCAAGAACGAAAATGAAAATGACGCTAAACTTTCAGGCTGATATTTGAGTCTGGCGAGGGTTAAATTGCATGCAATTAAAATTTTTGTGTCAATTAATGGTGCATGTGCCTCAATTAGAAGAATGGAGATTAAATTGAAACTTTGTCAAATCCTAAATTAAAAACCCTAAATTTAGAGTTTAACCTAGACGACGTGTTATTCAGCATTTGATTATCTTCTTCTTTCGCAGTTCACAATGATTAGGTTGGCACATTTCAAGAGCTCGTTGTGAAGTTTTAGACCTCTAAATGGCATGTGATTTTTTACAAATAAAAGAGGAACATCCCTTCTACAATCCCATTTCTATGAAATTGGACGTTTACATCCAAATTCTTCCATAGAAAAGCCCGACATCTTGTCACTGATCAACTATAACTTAATTTTCAGATTATTAGCTGATTAAGTTGGCACTTTCAAGCAAGTGAATATGGAGCTACAGATCTCTAAATTAAGCAAGGTTAGATCCAAACAAAAGATGTCCACCCCCTTTACCAACTTCAGGTGGTCTTCAATGATAATGACATTAGAATTGCTCCAACGAAGCATAAAAAGTAGCCAACTCGGTCAGCCTTAACTGAGATATCTATTGGTGCAAAACCACCTAATCTTTTTATGTGTTCACACTTTAAAGCTCTTTGAGAGTTCTTATTAAGGGCTATAAATCATTCCTCTAAGATTAGAAGGTAAAGAATGCATGCCTATGTCTTCAAATATAGGAAAACCACCTAGGCATAAATCACCATTGCAAAAAACATTGAATGACAGAGGTTCTAGCTGTGAAATTTTATTTAGAACTCTCTCATTTTAATCAAAGGGCTCAACTTTGATCAATCTTTAATGAAATCCATCAAAAACCCTAGAAAACCCTATAAATAACTTTAAAAACTCGAGCTGAAGAGAGGAGGAAAAAAGGTGAGAAATATTGAGAAGGTACCCTAGTTATGAAGGTTGACGAGCCTAGTATAGGGTTTTTTCATTTTTCAAAGGGAAGCTAGCTCGTGGAAACAAAACCTTATAAAGGAAAGCAAAGAAGGGCAATAGTTGTTCTAAGGGTTTGAAGGTATATTTCTTAACCTAAAAGTGGAGTCCATGTGGCCTGTGTGAGTTGATTTTGATTGTCATTTGGTTTGTATTTATGTTTACAAGTATGGAAATGTGCTTGGAATGCTTGAAAAGTAGGGATGTGCTTGTTTCTTTTTCTTTTTCTTTTTTGTAATTTTTGATTTTATGGTTTGATGTTATTCTTTTAAGCATTTTAGGATGGGTTTGATTTTTTTGATGGAATAAAAGCCTTTTAGTTAAGTTAGTTTTTGATACAACAATGCTTGTTTTCTTAGTTTTGTTAGTTTAGTAATGCATTGATAAGTCATGTTATTAATCCTGGGTTTATAAGGCTTTAGTCATGACCAAAATATGTTTTGAAAATAAAATTTGAATCCAAATTGCATGGATGAGCTTGATGTTTTTATTTGCAAGTTTTGAAAAATGGGATTTCATGCATGTTTTCTGTGATTTGTTATTTTTTGTTGTTTATTTTGATTCGAATGCATATGAATATGACAATGTGGTTTGTGTGAACAAAAAATATTCGGTTTGGAGGCTTGGTATGCATTTTTGGGTTTGGCAGTAGACTAATGTATTTCTGGGCAAAATCTAGGTTGGTGTTCTTCATGTTCTTCCCAAGAACATTGCTTTAGCTACAAGTTTTTTTACCTGTTTTATTTCATTTCTTTGCATATTCACATTTGCATAACATCATTAGAGAATAATCTAGGGTCTTAATGCATCAATAACTGTTTTTTATGAGTTTTAATCCAAGTGTTTTGTTTTTGGTATATAAACATTTTTGATCAAATCGGGATTATTGAGTGATAATTGTTGAGTTCGTGCTGCTAGAATCACTTCGAATGTTCATTTGTGTTCTTCGTTTTTTCTGGGTTTTGATCCACTTTCACTAACTTTTTTGAGTTTTTGACAAGTTTAATCTTTTTTAGGTTTGTTTTTTTTTTTTT
>Ga0307511_10008509_pt1 | contig 10264 bp, 13 predicted proteins | sample 13_EM_MG_FD_200266 | JGI IMG/M metagenome (GOLD analysis project Ga0307511, IMG submission 200266) | Populus trichocarpa ectomycorrhiza microbial communities from riparian zone in the Pacific Northwest, United States - 13_EM | ecosystem: Host-associated > Plants > Roots > Unclassified | place... | reverse complement strand
AAGATAACTATAAAAAAAAATTAAATTTTATTGTTGAAATTCTAAAATCATCAAATCACCAAACTAAGCCCATGTTCCATGAAGAATAGACTTGTATTTAGTAATGTAAGAATTTGATCCAACTATTATACCATGAAGAAAATTTTAGCATGTCATTGATGAATTCTCGAGAGCTATTTATCAACCGAACCCACTATTCAAAATAAACCAAGTTCCACAGAAACCTGTCCTAATGAGAGAAAACATCCTGACAAAGCTCGATCTTTTGAGCCACAGAAGTGGAAAATATTGAACCCTTCCACAGTAGTGGAAAGTTTCAGAACAAGTATGGTCTTCGTTCCAGCCTTCTTGGGTTGGTAGGCCACTCCTCTCTCCTTGGGCTACAAGGCCCACCACTCTCCTCTCTCCTCTGCTCACGTCCCTCCCTTGATTCATGCACAAATTTGCAATCGTGACCGTAATAACATCTTCCTTGAGCAAAGTATCTGCATAGTTGTCCCTCCCTTGATTCATGCACAAATTTGCAATTGTGACCGTAATGACATCTTCCTTGAGCAAAGTATCTGCATAGCTGTATCTGTTGGTCGCCGCCTTGTCTATGTGGTGATCTAATTGGACTAGAGTTATGAATGCTTGCCAGTGGCTTTCTACAGAAGTTGGGAGACCTTGAACAAAAATCATCCTGGATGTCACTGTACTCGACTGAGTTTCCAGGAACTTGACCGCGGTAATCATTTTCCCCTCGGTTTGCATGAAGTTTAGGTTGTTCGCAGCCTTGTCTGTGTGGTGATCCCATTGGACGATAGCTGTCAGCACATTTCAAGGGTTGTCTCTGATCCATCCTTGACAACCCATTGGTTAAACTTGTGCGGGGATTTAAATGAGAGCGACTCTTGTTTGTCTCTTCCTTTTTCAAGGCCCTAAAGTACAGAAAACTTTAGCATGTTAACATAGCTGAACAAGTCTACCAGATAACAGGTAAGTTTTGATTCACTGGATTGCCTATCATTTTCAACAATATTCCAACATGACAATAAATCAGAGTACCTTTCCACCCTGAGCATTTTCCTCCCTTCCTTCTCCTGGATCCTGGTTTCTCTGCTAGACCTGGCGAGAGAACCTCTTAAGTGCTTTTCGAGAAGAATCTTGCGCCTTTCTCCTTCATCTTCCCATCTCTGCAATGATAAAAATCAATTTGCCTTTGAGGGGAGATTTTTTTTTCTTTTCAAATAAATGAACATTACTTGTCTTAAGAAAAATCATATCTACACGGCATAAACCTGTCTTAAGGTCTTCATTCGATACAGGTTCCGACCCTTTATTAGGAGGGGATGAAGTGGAGGGAGTGGATTCTCCCCTTTGCTCCAAAGGACTTCTATCTGGTCACATAAATATCAAAACCATTTTATTTGCTATCTGATATTGATCCTCTCATTTTGTTAGATAACTAGAGTTATATTTTATTGAAATTGGATGTGCAATTCAAAGGTGATGCATCGAATGTACAGTATACACAGACTCACAATTGCCACTTCAATCTACTACGCTAGCCACTCACTTCCTTCAATAAACAGAACAATTCTAGAAACTGAAATGGAGCTTTTATCAAAATTCTACTTCACAGAAGACTTACTCCTCCATTGCACAAGAAAATCAACATACAAGTATTCATCTTCTAAAAATTATAAAGGTACAGATAAGACAGAAAAAATACAGGTTAAAATAACTTCAATTTCTTCTCTAATTTTGGCTCTTCAATCACTTACAAAAAGGTTGAACGCATTGTCAAGACATATTAGTGCAAGATTCAGAGTTTGGCATGCGTATGTCCATCGTCTTACATTTAATCCGATAAACCAAATCACATGTGGCTTTTAACTCACTGTAAATGTATGCTGTTGCTTGGCAGCACCATAGCTTTCCTGCACAATTTTACCTGCAACCATCCTTGTTCCGATAGGAGGACCCATGGCACTTCGTGATGCTATATTATACCTGATCAGAAACAGATATAAATCAAGCAAAAACAATACAAGATTAGAGAAATTTCACTAGACTAATCGCAACATATGTATCCTTTGCATCGTCTTGTAGATCAAAGATATTATTCCAAAGACATACTTATCGTAAACATTCTGGTCAAACATGACAATGTCACCTCTGCATGCATCCCCTGCATAAAAGCAATAACATGTCTCAGATATAAACTTGAAGGAAAGTGAAGAAAACTAAGCTAGAACAGTGCAAGCTGATGACACCTGAAAGAACAAAATGACCAAAAATCATTTATGAATGGTTTTATGCATCATGGAAATTGATCGATAGAGCATCCATCACCCATTCTACAAAAAGTTATCCCTTATTCTTGTCTTATAGGCTGGTTATGCATTCAAGCATTAAAATCAATCAATCAATAATAAGTTAATGTGGTTTACCTTTACAGTCCAAAACAAAGCTAGATATGGGGTACTTTTTCTCCCCTCCGCCACTCAAAATCCTACATCAAGATAAACAAAAAATCAAAACGACAGACAAAAAGAAAAAAAGAATCAGTAGCTTCAAAGAAGATGCAAAATTACTCTTGATGCTCCTTTATGCGCTGGATGAGTGTGTCCTTTTTGCCAGTCAGTCTCAATTTATTCTTCCTCAAATAGACCTTACATTGCTCCACTTTGATCCCCTCTAACTTCCCAGCTTCCATCACGTCACAAAGCAAGAAATCAAAACCCAATCTCAAAGAATCTAAACCCATGTAAGTTATCACTATCTTGCCCTCCATGCTCTAATATAAAACTAGTGTTTACTTGCGTGTATATGAGATTATTGACTGTATTACTAACCTTGTATGATCTTTTGAACTTCCTCATAACTTTTCTCATCTACTTCTGCCAATTTCGTCTCTTTTTCTCCTGGGTCTTTATCAAAGCTCAGGTCCAGATCCTTTGCAACGCTACACCAAAATATTCAACTAGACAACTACATTACAATGTTATTTTCTTAACAGCAAACAGTTCAGGATTTTCGAGATTTAATTACACTAACCGTGACTTTGATTTCTTCTTGATAGACAATCTTGAGAGATTGCTTCGAGTCTCTTCAATAATGCTGTAACTTGGATCAGTATCAGAATCATAATCCGGGTCGGACCCTCCACTTTCAGTACTATAAACTTCTTCTTCTTGTTCATCTTGGGGTTTTTTTTGTTTATAGGTTACCATTGTTAAGTGCGCTGACTGCTTTGATTTGGGTTTTTGTTCTTTAAAATCAAAAGGGTTTATATAAGGGAAGCGTTGATGGAAACAAAAATAATGATATTTTTCAAAAATAATGTTTCTGTTGCTGCTAAGCGGGAATTAGGGTTGATATAAGGATTTTTAAATTACAATGTTAAGCTATCGAGAATATATTTGACTTCCACTCTACTTTTATTTTTGGATGTATTTTAAAAATGTTTTTGATTTAAAAAATATTAAATTAATATTTCTTTTTTTAATGTTTTCTAAAATTTTGAAATGTTGATTTTAAAAATATTATATTTTAATATATTTTTTATAAAAAAAAACAACAAATACTATTTTAAAAAACATATGGCATAGCAGCTTTCTTAACAATATATTAGAAACGGCAAGCGTCTACATTCGTCGCTCTTGTTTGGCTTCTTTCTGTGTCAACTCTTTGCTTTATCAATGTGGCCTCCTTTATGTGTCTCCCCGCCTCTTTATATGTCTCTGGCTTGTGAGAAAGATCAGCCTCTAAGGTTTCCTATGTCTGAATATCCAAAAACAATGAGCAGAAGGAACAGACCAGGGAAGCTGGTGTCCAAATGCAGCATCGATATTGGTGGTGCTGACAAGCGTTCATGTAACTCAGTTTCATCATTCTATGGTTCTGGCATCCAAATATCAATGAGTTCTTTCCAATCTTTTGAGCCCTCTGAGGAGTTCCACAGTGTAAAGAGGTTGTCTTTGTCTCCAGCCATCTTGGGCGACCATGTTTTCTCACTTATTTGATAAAAAGCAGCACCAATGAATCAAAAGCAAAGGCGTAAGAATCTAGTACTTCGGTTAAAATTGAAAGCCTGTAGAGGTTAATAAAATTTCTTAGAAAGTATTGATTCTGCCATGCTTTTAGGATTCATTATTGCTATGGCTGTTCAAACTGAAAGCGATCTGATCATGAAGAGAAGAAGGCCTACTAAAGAGCAACGGCGTGTTGTTGTTACTGGAATGGGTGCTGTAACCTCAATTGATCATGATGTAGATGTATTCTACACCAATCTTCCCGACGGTGTTAGCGGGATAAGTAGAATTGAGTGCTTTCACTGTGCAGAATTTCCAACTGTATGTTTTCTTTGGCTCAAAAACCACTGCAAAAAATGGTTGTATCAACTTTATGACTCCCAGTCTCAGTATTAGTTGTAACAGAAAATTGCTGGAAAAATCAAGTCTTTCTCACCATTTGGATGGGTCTCGCCGAAGGTTTCGAAGAGGGCAGATAAGTTTATGCTTTATATGCTTCATTTGGAGGTCTGAAGGTAAGTGAAGTTGCATCATCTTATAAATTCAAGACTTTTAGAAGGTTCAAAACAGCAAGCAGAGAGTAAAATGCATGGATTTGGTTAGCTTAAAAACAATCGGATGAACTAGTGCCCTAGTGTAAAATTAATTGCTGATGCAACATTCCAGAAATTTACATTTGGCCAGTTTCAGGGATGGATGGGCCCTAACTACTCAGTATCCTCCTCTTGTTCATTTAGCAACGTTTGTATACTTAATTCTGCAAATCATATCATCAGAGGTGAAACTGTAAGCCTCTCACTTGTCCCATTGAAATAGTATTTACAATGCTGCTGCTAGATCCACTCTTGTTTCAGGAATGCATCTAATCTTTCTTTATTAAACATAATTTCTTGGTAGAAGTGCTCATGGTTATGTAAAACAATATTTAGTCATTATTTTTCTCCGACAGTCATCCTCATCTTGGGATATTTGCAGGACTTGAAGCTTTGTGGCGGCTCCGAAGCACCCATTATTCCAAATTTGGTAAACATGTGTGTAAACTGCATTTTCAGTCAAAAGGTTCATTTGTTCTCAGTGAGAGTCTTAAGCCAAGTTGCGAGTTCTGTAATTGAGCAGGGTCGCGATGGACTTGTTCTGGTATAAGGAGCTGGTGTTTTGCTGCTAGAAGAACTGGGGCATGCTAAGGAACACTTGCAGCAGATCACCCCTTATGCAGTCTGTTTGGATTTTCCCTTTTATATGTACAAGGTTTTCTCCATTTAAATTCCATTTTCGTATGACAGAAAAGAGGAGCAAAATATCTATGCGGAGTTCCTTGGTGGAAGCTGCACTTGTGATGCTTATCGCATAACTGAACCTCATCCTGATGGTGAGAAACAAGTCTATTGAAAAACAAAATACTAATTTGACATTTTACAAAAACATTAAAATAAAAATAATAATAATAATTATGTTCCTTCTCCTTTGTTCTCCACGTTCTCTTCTAAAATTCGAATAGCAAAAAGTTTCGAGGGGATGAACTGTAAGTGTGTGTTTCTTTCATTCTGATGAAGAGAAGATATTCAAGCACCTCAGAGGCAAAGTTTCAGTTACCTATATGAGGATATGAATTAATGCTCCTATTTTTATTTCTGAAATCAGGAAAGGGTATTTCTCTCTGCATAGAACAGGCCTTAGATCGATCTGGTGTAGATAGAGAAGATGTAAATTACATAAGCGCTCATGCAACATCTACGCCAACTGGCGATCTAGCTGAATATCAAGCTCTAGTTCGTTGTTTCGGCAAAAATGCTGAGATAAAATAATTCATTTTGTATTAAATCTTCATAATCCATCTTCAACATGATTAGTTTTACTCCAAATTATCAGTTAAGAGTGAACTCTACCAAATCCACGATTGGTAACCTGCAAGGAGCTGCAGGTGCTGTAGAAGCTCCGGCAACAATTAAGGTAAGCAGCTCTACTTCTTCCACGCATATAGGTGATGTCAGTCCGAATAAACTTTACATGAAAAAGGAGTTTCATGTTTTATTGTTGATTCTGAATTATTTCGTTTTCTCTTCTTATTTTTTTTTTAAAACAATTTGAAAACACTTCAAAAATTTAATTAGAAGTAAAAAAAATCAAAACATTTTTAAAACGTAAAATTAAACAGCAGATACGGAATGACTTTGTGTTCCAACCAAGGCATTGAAGAATTTGCCAGGGTAAAAAGGAGAAGGGAAGATGACAAGAAAGGGAGGGATGGAAGGGATTACGTATCATAGCCGCAAAAGAAAATCCCTTGGAATTTCAGACTTTTCAGTTCTGGCAAGTTCGACAGATTGAGAAGCACAAGTCGAATGGACTTTCTCTCAAGCTAAATCTACTTCATGGCTCTTATTTATTTCATCTTTTGTTCTATTCCCGGTTCCCCTACTCACTGGCCAAACAACGAAAAGGTTAGACTACTTTCCATCGTTAGCATTCACGCAATTCATCCTTTACTTCAATTTCTTTTCCACTCCTCAAATAAATACTCTGTTCTGTGATCCAGAAATAGAGAAAGTTGGTTTCTTGGTGCCAATCCCATCTGCCCGAAGATTCCTTTTAATCATATCCCTATGGCTGGAGGCTATTGCGTGGCGCCACTAATCGGTGCAAAAGGATTAGACGAACAGAAACCAGGGTTTATATAAATTAACAGGGCAACTACAAGAAATGTCACATTCTTTCCCCGGAGAAAGTCATGGGCTGCAAGTGAATCTCACAGATTTACCTCTTTGTATCATGGGCTGCAGCACACGGAAATTTAAAGTTTACTCAGATACTCAATCATCAACAAGCCATAGAATCATCAAGCGCTGTCCAAGCTGTCAAAAATATTAGCAAAATTCACCAAGTGGACTACGGCGTATCATGGCATATGGCACCTGAAAACTTCCAGCAAACTGTATGGTTATAATGCTTTACCAAAAATTTTGTGGTAAATAAACGAGAGGTGTGCACACATGAATCACGAAGGTGAATTATGAATTGCAGGCTGTATATCAATGTAATCTAGAGCATTATTGGACATTGATGAATTATAGATATTTATATAAGGCCTATATAGAGTGTTGAGAATTCGGAAAATCCTCATACTGTACCAATATATATTTGATCCTTGCCTAACTGTAACATCAGGGGTTTCTCTTTCACATTTCCATATGTAGTTTGGACGTACATAAAGAACCAGTCCTTTTAACTAATGCCTGCCATGAACAAAAACTAGAGTCCACTTTGAAACATGATGAAGCCTTCATGTGTTAACTAATGCCTGCCATGAACAAAAACTAGAGTCCACTTTGAAACATGATGAAGCCTTCATGTGTGTCCAGTCTCCAATCTGAAGTTTGAACTTATATCACGAACACAGGCGAACAACTACAATGCAAGAGAAACCCAGGAAAACATGCAACATTTCTCAGAAACCACAAAAGGCCATTGGATCACCAGAGCTTTGTTTTAATCCAAAAGAGGAGGAAGACAACTCCTAGCACAATGGCAACAGGGGCCCACTTTCGAATTAAGGCCTGCACTCAAATAGTGTAGAGCAGATCATAAGTAAATTTCAAGTGTATTTACTACATAGGCTTATGGTTTCAGCATTTGTCAAGAACTTTAGCAATAGCCAATGCCAACATTTATCATAAAACATATATATAAATAAAGAAAATTATCTTAAAACAAGCATGGAGAAAATTTTAAAATTCCAGCTAGAACTATGGTTAAAGCCAGCAGGAAACAATCCTGAAATCCATATTCTCTCTGAAAGAATTTGCCAAAAAAAATTATATCTTAAAAAAGGAAACTACAAGCAGTGGTAAGCACAGTTCATAGTCTCATAGCAATTGTGGAGCACCCAATTAAATTTTAAGCATGTGAGCCACATCAACTTATTCTTCTTTTTTCTTTTCAGTCACAATCCTGTAGTTTACCATGGGTAATGGCAAATGAAAAATATCAAGGGGGCTAGTCTAGCGAAACAAATATAAAACACTTGAATGCACAATAGATATTCCTCTGAAAGGACATAAGAATGATTCTTTGTTTAACAATAATATACCACACAGATCTCATGTCCAGAGGCCTTCAACAAGACTTAGCCCTAAAAACCTCCACAGGAACAAAGCCAGCAGGGAAAGTGCACATTGGATAAAAAGCATATAAATAGAGAGCAAGTTGCTAAAGTGTCGGTTGGATTAAAACTGTATGTTAAACTATCAAATGGCACTAACCTGTCGATTCAAATCTCTTGCCTTGTCAGCATATACGCGGGATTCTGATGTTAACCGGCTTGACATTTGACTGACCTCTGCATTGTCACCAGATATGCAAGAGAGAATTTTGTGAACATATGTAGAGGGAGAAGAAAGGTAAGAATGCAGCATCTTTTATCCAAGAAGAAGAAAGGAGTGATTAAAAACAAATGATGAAGCAAAAAATAGATGTGTAGTATGTCACTTGCATGCAAAAAACAAGGAACATGGGTAATTTGACCAAAATCAAGTAATATGCAAGAAACATGATTTAGTTCAGCTTAATTTATTAGTAGGAAAAAAAAACACCTCTTTGAAAGGGATGAATATGATTCCCCATGGGAGTTCATAAATTTGGTGTTATATACTTGCAGAATAATGGCAGCCCTGGAAAATATGGTTAGTGTACCATTTCTATGTGGAGATACATGACCAAGGAGAATAGGTGACGGGGACTGCCCTAAATCAATAAGTTACTAGTGCTTGTCAGCTTCATAATAATCAAAAGACCAACTTCATTGACCAAGGAAAAAGCATACATCTCTCCTAGCATATATAACTCATGCTTGCTAAAAGCAACAATGACTTGTTAGCATATCCGAGTTGATCATACTTAAATAACAATCACTTAATCTAATCAATACTACAACATCTAAACATATATTAAAACCTATATTTCAAGTACAGACATGGATCACGTTTAACTTGCACCATAATCATAAAAAAAATCATCATTCTTTGTAAACTCTTGCAATAAAAGAAAATAAACATGATAGAGAACATAAGTATTTGTTAGAACTAAAATTGGATATCTTACGGTCCAGCTTTTCACCAACACCCAGAACTTCCTGCACATTGCGAGTCATTATTTGGTGGACTTCATACAGCTCATCATTCAACTTAGCAATATTCCGTTGGGTGCGGGTGTCCTGGTACAATTTTTTTGTTTTCTGTATAAAAGTATCTTAAGAACATAAACAGGAAAAACAAAATCAAGCCTAGAAGAAGTTCCAAAGAGAATGTAAGAGAACATCAAGTATCTATAAGAACAATTCTAATTCATTCAGGATAAAATAAATTAAAAAAAAAAAACCTACCAAATTTAATGAAGGCATATGGTCTAGCAGCAGTTTCAATTTGAGGCCCATTGACACGCTCAAATTCATTCTTAAGGTCTTCTAGGTATTGAAAGGCAAGCTTCTTAGGATAAGAACGGTCGCACATAGTGAGGTAACAAATACGTCCTTCAATAATATAACTACAATCTCAAGTAAAGGAAAACATCCAATATGGTTGACTTTAAGAGAGAATAATAAGACAACAGAAATTATAGAATGAATTTTACAAAATACAATAAATAAATAAATGTCACAGTTTGAAATTCAAAAAGAGGAATTGACAACGTGAATTGATATTACCAAGTAGCATCACATGAGCATAAATTAGGTAATTAGGGAAACATAAATAAAATGCACAAGCAAGCTCATCGCACGTATTAAAGTTAATTTTCACTTTAATTAAAACAGATGGGCCAAATGACCCCATAAAGTTCAATGAAAACCACCAACAAACAGGAAAACAGATACAGTTATGCAGGTGCAGCTGCTTTCACAACCAGAAAAATACACTTACGCGGATGTACAATCAGTAAGAAAAACACCTTTTTCTAAGAGTTCTCTGCAGTGCCATTAAACTGTTAACAAATATCCAGCAACATATAAAACTTTTGAGAATAACTAATAAGGTTTGCTTGATTCTGAATCTGCAGTAGGTGCAGGATCTTTAAAGTGTTGGAGGGAGATCATCTAAAAATAGAAATGTTAAAGACACGTGTAGACATGCTAAGCAAGTCTAACTAAAAGTTTAAGGAGCAGTGTACATGAGTGTCAGGCTATCAAGAACAAACTTCCAAAGGTTATGAAATGATCAGATCCAGAAAAAAAAAAAAATAATAAAATGGTGGTT
>Ga0307511_10008508_pt1 | contig 10264 bp, 11 predicted proteins | sample 13_EM_MG_FD_200266 | JGI IMG/M metagenome (GOLD analysis project Ga0307511, IMG submission 200266) | Populus trichocarpa ectomycorrhiza microbial communities from riparian zone in the Pacific Northwest, United States - 13_EM | ecosystem: Host-associated > Plants > Roots > Unclassified | place... | reverse complement strand
TTATATAAGAAATAACAATTATAGACCTAAAAAAATCAAGTTAGGGACTTGATTGCATAAAGTTTTAAAATTATCATGAAATAATGTATGTGGTATTATTCAGGGAAAAAAGTGATATTTTACTATTTATAGGGTTATTAAGTTTTTTCTATAATAAGAATATATGTCTTTTTTTTATATAGAAAAAAATTACGTTAGAAAACAAAAGGAGTTATCACTCATAGGCATGACAATCTCTCTATCCTACAAAAAAGTTTTAAAAGATTTCTCACTATTAGTTCGTATAAATTACTTATTATTAGAAGCTAGATACTTAGACGACTTATGATTTGCGATAACTTAACTTTGAAGAAATTGATTGAATCTTAAATTAAAGATTTGATATTCAGATAATCTTCGTATAAATTCGTAACAATCCTAGATTATCTAATGGAATCTTGGGCTTTCAATATTTTTTTAAAATTTATTATTTTATCTGTGTATATCCGTGCAGGGAACCAATAACACTATCATTGCTCATTTACATTCTAGGAGGGGGAATTCGTCCACTGAGCCATACATTGTAGCTCACAACATCCTCTTGTCGCATGCCGTTGCTTATTGGTGTTATCAGCTACATTTCAAGGTACTCTTGCATATAAAAATGGTGGCCCTATCAATTTCTTTTTTATATATAAAAAAAAAAACAGCTGATAGAAAATATTCTCTTCCAGGGAAAGCAAGGAGGTCTAATCCGAACAGCATTGGATTCCAAGTAGTACGAAACCGCTATCTGATGTTGATGAGGACAAAGATGCGGCACAAAGAGCAGTGGATTTTGGAATTGGATGGAAGCTTTGTTGTGTTCATAATATTTGGGAAGGAATCAGTTGGTTCTTACGGGCCTCATATAACAAATCAAAAGCGTATCAGATTCCTGGATCCACTTTTCTCTGGAAAATATCCTCACTCAATGAAAAAGCTTGAGGGCGAACGACTACCTTTGACCTCTCTAGAGATGTCGAAACTCTTAGTTGGTTCTTCGGAATTTGTTGGCATAAATCATTACACAATATTATATATTCGGAATGACAGGACATGGATTCAGAAACTAATATTGCTGGATGCATCATCCTACGCTGCTGTGAATGCTGCTTGTAAGATAATGAAGTACTGTTCTGTATGTTTGAGAAGAGTGCACAATCAGGCAATGACTTGACCATCTTTGTTCATGTCCTCAACTGCAGCTTATCGTCGTGGGGTTGCAATCGGAGAACTAGTGTGTCCCAACAACTTACTGGCCCCTAAGATTTTGTTATAGATTTCAAACTAAAGTGAGTCAGCTTACATGTACTTCCTCCTCCAGGCAGCTTCCCTCTGGATACACATTGTCCCATGGGGCATCCATAAATTGCTCAAATGTGTGAAAGGAAAGTATGGGAACTCACCAGTGATTATAGCAGAAAATGGCAAGTGTTTACTCTTTAATTAAATGTCATTAGGCTAAAACTAAGAGTTGTTGCATAAAACTGACTTCATGGTTGCAGGAATGGATGATCTGAATACACCGTTTATATCTTTAAACAGGGCCGTACAGGACGACAAGAGAATGAATACCACAGGGACCATCTCTCCAGCATTTCTGCAGCTACAAGGTAATGGAAATTGTGTTAGGTTCATACATCTTTGGCTTCAGAATTGGATTCTTCCGTTTGAGACATTGCGCATTTGGGCAATCTGACAGAAAACTAAATCAACACAGGCAAGACAATTGTGATGTTCGAGGCTATTCTGGGTGGTCCGGACAAACGGGAATGGAACTCAGGCTACAGAAACAACCTTACAAGGATACCGAAAGCTTCTGCTGAATGGTTCAAAAGTAGACTCGAATTAAAAGATAACCTGCAAAATGTATACTTTTAGTCACCATTTATACGTAAATAACTCTTTCTTTCTCTGTTTTTCCTGGTTTCATTTCAGTCTTTTCTTTACCCTTCAAAAATCGAAGGTGAGAATATTGACACAGTGAATGTCCCCACACGCAGCTAGTTAAAGCGTTAATGCACACCTTTTGGTTTCCTGATTCATAAACATTAAAACAGAAGATCTCAGGACATCTAAGTTTAGCATACCTGCACAAGCTAGGAAGTGTCAGGAAGAGGATGAGTATGCTAAGGTGAAAACAAATGGTAATTTACTCCAAGAATTTACAACCTTACTAGAATATGGAACCTTAACAACCTAGTGAATTTGCACCCCTCTATAATCCAATTTTATGTTTAAGCAAATCTCAAATAAAAAGTTAACTTTTTCAACACAAGCTAAAATCAAAACCTAAAGATTTATGATTATGAATTGGAAGAGAATTGACTTATAAGTATGCATTTGAAAGATTGTTTAATAATAAAAATTAATAGAGTCAACAAAGTAAAAGATTGCAAAATTTTGATAGAGAAAGGATAATATTGACACAGTTAAATAGTACAGGGACCAAATTGATACCTACCTTTATTTGTGACCTTGTTTTTCAAAAAAAAAAAAACACGCACACACCCTTAGTTTAAGGTCTCTATTTTTAATCTCTCCTAGAAAGAAAGGCAACTCCATTAATATAAACAGACTAAATCCTCTCTCCTCCTTCATTAATTCTCTCTTTTTTAGAACCCTAAAAAATTTTATTTATACAACCTACAATAACTACTAACGATTCAATAATTTGCCATGAAACGAGGATACCCAACTTCACCATCCAACTCTTCTGCTTCTGGCCCACCGAAATCCAGATTGAAATACACCCCTGAAGGTGATTCTATTTTCACACAAGCTTAAATGCCCTTTTTTTTATTTCTTGTCTTTTTTGGATTTGTTTTTGTTTCTTTGACATGGGTTTTCGTTGTTTAGAAACTTTAAAATTTTAAGTTTTTGCTAATTTTCAGTTACAGTGGATTTAATTGCTAGTCATTTGGTTCTTGTTGTTGTTTTGGGACTTGGGTTTTGTATGCCACTAGCTTTTACTTTTATTTTCTTGGAAATGGAGATGATTAAATATTGAATTTTAGTTCTATGCTAGTATTTTGTTTTTCTGTTAGAGTCAGAGCAAAAATGAGAATGCAATTGCTTTATGGGGTTCGACTTTTGATTGTGTTATATTTTTTATGGGTTTGATTTGTAAATTCTTCGCTGTTTCAGTTAAGGTATTGATTTTGGGAACTGGGATTGGGTTTTTGGTTCTGTGTTCTTTTGGTATAGAAAACCGGAGAGATTTTTTAATTTTTTTTAAAAAAATTCTAATGTCATTCGTGGTTGTGTCTGGTTTAAGAGAGTAAGAATCTAGGATTGTAATGGTTTCTTAATAAACTTCCTTTTACTTTCCTGCTTTGTTTAGGATTCTGAAAGTTGAGGGCTAAATTTTGTGATTGCAGGTGAGGCGGATTTTTCTAATGATTTTGTTCAGAGAGTGGCTGACCATTATAGTGCCAGAACGAATCAGACTCTGGAAGAACGAGAAGCGAGCCCAATTATCCATTTAAAGAAACTTAACAATTGGGTATGTAGCATATTCCAGTGCTTAGTAATATCTTAAGCTGATAATGTGTCTAAATAACATAATCATATCTGTGAACAGATAAAAAGTGTCTTAGTTCAACAATATACTGGTAAAGGAGATGCTGTTCTTGATCTTGCTTGCGGGAAGGTAAAGTATACATCCCTTTAATCAGTTAGATTGGAAGGTTCACAGCTCCTTATTTTGTTAGGAATTAGTTTATGATGTCATTTTCGTTAGGAATTATCTTCTGTTGTCATTTTTGTTCTCCAGGGTGGTGATCTCATCAAATGGGATAAAGCAAAGGCTGGATATTATGTTGGCATTGACATAGCTGAAGGCTCGGTAAACATACTACCTAGAGATTTACTTCTCTTTCAAAATGAACTGATCAAAAGTCCTTGTAATTGGTGCTTTGATTTTTAAATGCCTGGCTACACTTTGTATGTATGTAAATGCTTAAGTTTGGATCTCCAAGTATATGTTATGCAATATGAGATACCATGAATACGATTATTTATACTGTTTAGTGCCTAAATCTTTAATACTAAAAAGTGGTGCCTTCAATCTCCTGTTATATCTACTTTTATGCTTAAAATATATATGCTGTCAATGGTCATTGTCTATATGTATTCAACTGTCGATGCAGATGGAAGATTGCCGGACGCGATACAATGGTGATGCAGACCACCATCAACGTCGCAAAAAGTTCACTTTCCCTGCCCGCCTTATATGTGGGGATTGTTTTGAGGTAAGTTCAGCTATAACAGCTGGTGCATCGGCAAATTCATTACATTAAGTGTGATTTGTTAATTTTAATTATATGTATGCTACCCTCTATTTGGATCTAACAAGTAGGTTGAAACTTGAATGTGCCGTCCAGAAGTTAAATTGGTGAACAATTTTGGTTTCATTTATGTTATAGACATATTTGTAGAAGTAACTGAATCTTGGTTTACTTGTTTCAGCTTCAGTTGGATGAAGTCCTGGTGGATGATGCTCCTTTTGATATTGTCAGTTGTCAGGTGAATTATGATTACCATCTCAATTTTCAAAATTTAATGAGATCTTGTGTTGTAGCGTGGTGCTGGAATCAGCATCTGTTGAAGCAGCTGCCCAACATTCATTTTTTCACTGAACCTAGAGCTATTCATGACTCAACAATGCCGACCTAGGGACTTTTGGAGCTATGTCACAGGATTCTTAACTACTTTGCTTGATAATGGATATTATTGCAATATATGGACACAACGTCCTCTCAACATTTTTTTTTTCTAGAATCTTGAGAATGCTAAAATCACCAAGTTTCATGCTCTTTTTGGCATATCTTTCTCTCTAAAAGGGCACAACATGGCCGCAGAGACCTAGGAACTAGCCTATGCTTCAATCTTAAGATCCCAAGTTCTTGCCCTTTCCATTTGTCTGTGCTGTAGTTATGCAAATCATGATATGGATCCATAGGATTCTTCAACTTTGTGTGTGAGTGTGGTTTTACTTAATTCTGAAGCATCAACATGCTTTGCAGTTTGCCTTGCACTATTCATGGTCAACAGAGGCACGTGCACGGAGAGCATTGGCCAATATATCAGCCTTACTTCGGCCAGGAGGAACCTTCATTGGAACAATGCCGGATGCCAATGTTATCATAAAAAAACTTAGAGAAGGTTTTTGTTTTGTTCCTTTCAAATATTTTCTTTATATGGGAAAAAACTTCAAATGATCAGATTTATGAATCTTAACCAAAAAAACAGTGTTTTTTTCTGACTCTACAAATATAAAAGCCCAGTCTGGAGGCACCTTCATTGGAACATGAAATTTGCTATTAATGTGATACCTTGCATGTCTGTTTACGCTGTATGAAACAATGAGGAGTCTTATAAAGAATTCATGGGATGATGATGATTGATTAAGATCTTTCAGAGTCAATCTATTTGAAGTATTCTCGTAAAATGTTCTTTTTCACACTTCTCCAATATAAGAATTAAGATTAATGTGCATGGAAGACTATTTTTGCCATTCATGACAGAGGATTCTTTTTCATGTGAATATGCAGCTGAAGGACTGGCCTTTGGTAATAGTGTGTACTGGGTAAGATTTGATGAAGAGTTTTCTCAGAAGGTTAGTTCTTTTCAATATTGCAGGCATTTTGTTTGTTTCCCCTATAATCTGATAAGTTCATTATTCTCTGGTTCAGAAATTCAGATCTTCTAGCCCATTTGGTATCAAGTACTACTTCCATTTAGAGGTATTTATGCATTATCTTCTCTTCTCCTTTACTTAAGTCTAGTTTTTCTAGAAGTAGATGTTCTGTAGAATAGCTTGTACTTGATATTTCATCGTGTATTTGCATCAATTGAAGTTGTGCTTTTATGTGACACCCGATAGTTACCACATGCCAAGAATGTAACCTGATTATTCTCTTCCCTTCTATCCATCAGAAAATACCAACTCCAATTCTTTGTTTACTTTGTCATTTAGTTCAATTTATATGCTTTAGGTGACGACTTTCATTCTAAACTCCTGATGATGTTAATACCCACGTTTCTGTTGCAGGATGCTGTTGATTGTCCTGAATGGATTGTGCCCTTCCATGTCTTCAAAGCTTTGGCAGAAGAGGTAAAAATATTGAAGTATTTTTATTTTAAAAAAAAAATCTCGGTGCAGGAAATGAAGCCTGTCAATGTGTTTTGCTGGTGTTAAAAGCTGGTTGCACTTGAAGTTTTTTAAGCATTTACCTAGATACACTTATTTTGCACGCTTGCTTTCAACTTTGGCAGTATGACTTTGAGCTGATTTTTGCTAAGAATAATCATGAGTTCGTGCATGAGAATATGAAGAAACCAGAAAATGTTGAGTTAATGCGAAGACTCGGTGCTTTGGGTGATGGGAACCAAGACCTTAGTAAGTCTTTGTTATGTATCTTTTTGCTTTTTCTTTGAATTTGGTGCATGATGAAATAGCTATTTTTCATGCTGATTTTTGAGTCTCTGTGCCCTTTGGCATCCAGGCACGCTATCACCAGATGAATGGGAAGTAGCTTATCTATACTTGGCCTTTGTCTTGAAAAAGGCAAGCATATCAGTATACATGTTTATTCCTTGATTGAGTAGTCACGATACACTTGTTTCCTCAATTACAAAAGGCTAAAGTAAAATTTGTTCTTCCAGCGAGGTCAACCAGATCGGACGCCAGTCAAAAGTAAAAGAGACAAAGGAAAGATGCATCTGGAAAAGGAGGACATTTTGTACATTAGTAGCGAGGTATAATCAGAGAACCATGCAGGATGGTTGCGCTTCAATGGGTGTTTCCCCCCTGCCCTGAAAATGAAGATGGCCATCTGCCTGTGCTTGTTTCACGAGCTTCCAGTGTATTCATGTAACCTGCACAATTTTGTAGATTGAAATAAGACATTTCAAGTGCCAATTTTATGGTTCTTGATCTCTGCATTCTCAGGACGAGGAATATAAATAGTCGAGCAAAGTAAAATATACTGATGGCACCGAAGTGGTGCATTGATAGCATAAACACCTTGACTATAACTCCATGAATTGAAGTGGAATTATATTGAGATACAGCAACTCAATTGTTCAAGAAATATAAATAAGAGTAGGATATATTCTTGTCAATGTTCTTCTCTTTTATCTGTTCATCCAGGAGAGAGATTGCACAAGAAGTGGTTGCCCTAGAAGAATAAAGCTGGTTTTTCAGATTTACGCTTGGAATTGGTGGCAATATGCGATTCCTCTTGTATACCAAGCATCATCATATGTAATGGATGGTAGAAGCATCGTCGTCGTGTCCTAAGCAATTTTAATTGAAAACAATTGTTTGTATATATCATTGGAATGTTGCTGGCTAGCCATGCATCTCGTTTTACTTGATGCGTGCAATAAAAGCACTTGGATCTACAAAATGTCTTTAATGAAGAGTACTAAAAATATAAAATAATAAATTTAGATTCACCAAATTCAAGAAAAGAAAAGGAAATAAACATATTAATTGTCAAAAAATTGTGTCCCTGAACAGAGATCTAAGACTAAGGGAAAAAATAATCTAAAAGTAGAATTTATTCTGTTCTCAAACCCTTCTATTCCTGGCGCAATTTCATCATAATTAAGTGGTGTGGCTCTCAATGCTCTATCAAACCTCCTCTAATATTTATATTTTTCAACAATTCAATTATTTGAATGTACAGAGAAAAACTGTAGAACACTCGAAAATAGGAAATCGAATCTCATAGATGGCTTGCCAGGACATTAGGGCTCAATCAGAATTAGATGAGACCTGGAAAAATAATGGAGTTACTCTCATAGATGGATAATTAAAACAAATTAAAAACTGCACATAGATCATTACTTAGGTAAGGAGTCAAGCTAAAATGTTACAGCTTTAAACTTTTCTCGGCATCAATCCCATCATCCATTCAACCATCCAAAAACACAGATAAAGTTGCATGTAGACTCGGCAAATTTACAGGTTGGCTTGCCAGTGAATAGAGTTTTAAGGGCGCCTCAGCACAACCACCATTATGACCATCACTGCCAAAGCCATGAGAGAGGCTCCCAGGGTCTTCTCAGTGGTAGATAATCCAGCATTTTCATCAGCGGCATCGGGTGTGTGCTCTGCGGATGAAAAGCTAAAAATCTTCTGGAAGTAAGCAGATACATTTGTCACCATGTCAACCACAGTAAGCTTAATGTTATCGATGACATCCATGAGCCTAGTTTGAGAGTTTCCAGTTTCACTTTCATCATCAGATAATTCTGTGAGCTTCTTAGAAGATACTGCTGCATCCTGAGAGTCAGTATCTCCAACAGACTCATTATCTGCAACATATTCCTTATCTGCAACAGATTCCTAGGCTTCAGAGGCAAAACAGAAGGACATAGAAAACAGGAATATAAAAAATAATAAGAAGAAAGACGAGTGGATTGAAAGACAAAAGGGTACACTTACTTGTATTCTGTGACTCGAGCAATTCCTGAAGGGCTTCGTTTTCCCAAACTGCATTCCAGACATTTGGATCAGAGGCAAGGGCAGCAACCACAGTCTGGGCATAATACTAAAATCAGTGAACTACAGTCCCATAGGCTGATTTCATCAATCAAAAGACAGGGTATGTTGGATGCAATGATAGAACATGTGAAAATACACTTCAAAATGTTCAAGAGGCCTTGAAGATCCAATCAAATTAGAAGCCCTCAGGTATTATATTTGGGGGCTTATAATTTATAAAACAAAGCGGTACATCAGTTATATATTCTCGGCATGGTCCAGGCCCTGAGAAATCACAGGGGTTTTTGAAATGCATTGACAGCTTAGTGTTCTTAAAGTTAAGCTAGGAAAATAATTGCAACTAACAATACCAAGCATCATCAACCACAACAAAAACATAATTGAAGCTTAATTTTAATTCTGTATGAGCAAAAAACATTTACACATATTTGTGCAACTACAACTCTATTGTCAAATTAATTCACCATGAATACAAAATAGTCTAAGCAATAGGAGGAAAGAAAAGGAAAGAACAACTTGAAGGGGGAGAGAGATATATCAGAACCTGAATTTTAGGACTTTCATTAAGCAATGAAAATGCCTGCATAGCATATTTTGGCACAGGAGCTCGATTTGGATCACAGCTAATACAACCATTAGTTTCTAAAAAGTCAGAGTTTGTAAGCGGGTGGCCAGACAGCTGACTACCTCCAAGTGAACTGCCAGTTCCCAAGTTAGGAGACGACAGATATACTCTGTGCATAACAGTTCAGCATAGAAAGATGATAAAGTCAAGAAAAGGTAAATACAATTTCAGGCCACCAGAATCAATATAAGGAACAAAAGGCAAAAAAGTAAATTAATGGCATGGCTAATAAAAAAAAAATTGGCAACACTGATGTTCCATAACTTAAACAAAACATCACACATTCATTTTTAAGCCAATTTTGTATAAGACTGCAAGTGCCAAGTTTAACAACTAAGCTCATCTAGAAAAGTAATAAATGAGATGATCCGCAGAGACAAATAAGCCTCAATTTTCAGAAAAATAAGAATAAGATCTCTGAAATCTTACAGAGGCAAAACTATTCAAACACAAAAGAAATGAGTAAACATCAAGGAACATACATTCCTCAAGGATGGTATTTGATATAATCCCAGCAACCCTCTAAGAAATGCATCCCCAGTTCATAATATTTACTCCTTCAGCAGCTACACTTGCCATGAAAGTGCAATGATAATGGAGAATGAGATTAAAGATACACAGACACAAACACACACACACTCTTGAGAGTATTTATATGCCTGGAAGCTTCCCAAAAGGAAGAGAAAAGCCACAGCTTTTTGTCAGCATGTGTACTGGAACTTTCTGATTACCATGCATTTTGGCCACATGCCCTAAGAAGTTACATCAAACTCAAGTTGCTATATATTAACCTCCTCTTACGCTGTCTACCTTGACTCGCACATCTCAAAAGTAGATGAGAGAATATTCAATAAAAATAAAAAGAATTGATATGGGAACTGATCACACCGCATTACTCAAAAACTATGAAAGATATACAGCACAATCAGTACGAGGTCCATCTAAAAATCTCCGCCCAAACCAATCATACATAGAATGCAAAGTTCAATCAACCATTTAAACCTAAACTAAATGAAGACACCAAATAAACGTAAGTAGAAACATAAAAACCAGAATTTAATGCAAAAAATAAATCATTTCGTCAATTCCCGAATTTCGAA
>Ga0307511_10008506_pt1 | contig 10264 bp, 7 predicted proteins | sample 13_EM_MG_FD_200266 | JGI IMG/M metagenome (GOLD analysis project Ga0307511, IMG submission 200266) | Populus trichocarpa ectomycorrhiza microbial communities from riparian zone in the Pacific Northwest, United States - 13_EM | ecosystem: Host-associated > Plants > Roots > Unclassified | place... | reverse complement strand
GAGGTTTAAGGACTGGCGAGGGCCTTGTATCTAGTTATTGATGTTTGTGGTAGTCCTCTTGCAAGAATTTGTGTCTGGGTTTTGTATTTAAGGGCTACCATTTTTTCTCTCTCTCCGTTCTAAATAGAAAATAAAACTATTTTTGAAGCAAGAATAGATAATAAAACTGCAAAAATGAAGCAAATCCAAAGAGAGAGATGGGTACCAGGAGATGACAATGAGGAAGAAGAGGAGGAAAGTGAGATTGAGGTGAGAGGATTGGAGATGACAAGGAGTGACATAGTTCTGAAAATTTTTTTGTTCTAGATTAGATTTTTTTTTGTGTATTTTATTGTTTTAATGTGTTAATTTAAAAATATTTTTTTGAGCCCTTTTCTTTTATCATCCAAAGCTTAAATTTTATTTTCTTTTAGCGTGAAATTTAAATAATGTTATTCATCTCAAAATATTTATTTAATGAGTTTTTTTATCCAATTATTAATATTATTTTTCAAAAAGAACTTAGCATAAATATTACGGGATGGATAGCTTTATTCTATTAGTTGTGTTAAAAAAAAACCCTATACATTTTTTAAATATAGTTGAATCTCTCTAAAAAATCAGAATCTCTCTAAAAAGATCTTATTTCTCTTTGAAATAAAATAAACCTACTATTTAGCCATAGAGGGCTGTCGCTACCCAATTTTTAGCCAGTGGTGAGTCGAAAATCTTCCTTGCTTCGTCTCCTTCCTTTTTTTACAATTTCAAGTTCTTCGGTTTTCTATTTTGAATAAAAGATTTCTAGATCTTCATGGATCTAACTCCAATGTTCTTTGTTATTATAGTTTTAGATCTAAACTATTGTTTCGAGTCCCTGTTTATCCTATTTATTAAGATTTTAAATCTCTATTTCCACCAAATCTAAGCTAGTCCAGCTTCGGTGACCATGGGTCTGGGCATAGTAAGTCTTCATCTTGAATTCTAGACAGTGTTCTATTCCTCTATTCAGCTCGTGAAGGCTAGAGTCAAGGCCTGAAAGTAACCCATGTTACCTGGCGGTCTGTGGTCTAGTGGGCTTGGGACACATGGAATCCACTTTTTTCAGTCTCACAAGAAATTGGTAAAGGCTACCTAGTTACAAATTTGAAGCAGCAAAATAATGGCAATTACATGATGTACTGAATATACAATCTTTTAACAAGTGCTTAAAGGAAAGTTTACATATACAGAACAGGCAAGAATGCCTAGCATGGAATCAATGGCTCGTCCAGGCTACAAAAAAGGGTTGGAACTGAGCCTGATGAGGCCAAAAGTTTATGTTTGATAGGCTCCTTCAAGTATTATTTATACGGCTATAATCTTCATTCTCCAACTTCATGGAAGTTGAAACTGAACAGAAAGAGAAGGGATGTTTTTGACTGAATAACATCACAAGCACGGCTGAATTTCTGTTGTAGGGAATCTGCATCTGCTCAGTCTGTTACATCAAATACGAATTTTGTAACGAAAAATATATATCCTCAAACTGAAAGCTCATACAAGTCAGAAAGTGGACGGATTAACTTCCATCACTTGAATCCAGTGCCCAAAAATAATCAGTTTTGTCTTCTCTTTTTGTTGAATTCTGGGGTTTTTTAAAACTTCATACAAAGGAGAAAGAAATGGTTTTTTGCTGACCAATTTCCTACTGAGAATAAGAATAAAGACAGAATCCGGAGGAGTTATTCAATATTACCAGAGAAATAAAATATCCCTCAAACAAGGCTTTATACCCAACGGCTGTGACTAAAGAGTGGATGAATTTGAGAACTGAGGTGATTGGGAGATCATGGTACAGCAAACAGGACACAGATTAATGACAGTTTATAAACTTTGTGAGAAATTGCATTTGTTCGATAAGGAAATATTCAATGGATACCTTTCTTGAGTACAATTTGAGCCATGAAAGTGAAAGACAATGAGCATAGAGCAGTTCAATAGTGATACCTAACCGCTGTGACTAAAGAGTGGATAAATTTGAGAATTGAGGTGATTGGAAGATCATGGTGCAGCAAACCGGACACAGATGAATGACAGTTTGTAAGCTTTGTGAGAAAGTCAATTTGTTCCTTACGTGATATTTCACAAAGATCTTTCCTGGGCACAATTTGATCCATGAAAGACAATGAACATAGAGCAGTTCAATAGTGAAACCTAACCGCTGTGACTAAAGAGTGGATAAATTTGAGAATTGAGGTGATTGGAAGATCATGGTGCAGCAAACCGGACACAGATGAATGACAGTTTGTAAGCTTTGTGAGAAAGTGCATTTGTTCCTTAGGAAATATTTCACAAAGATCTTTCCTGAGCACAATTTGATCCATGAAAGACAATGAGCACAGATCAGTTCAATAGCAATAGGGCTATATAATAGAATGCACATACATCAGGAAAAAAAAGGTCTTGAGGGACTCAAACTGAAGTTAATATATATTCATCTCTGTGCCTTACTATCACAGAGTAACTATTTACACAATGGCTATAGTAGACTCCTAACGACCATCAAGCTTCCAGCACGAGAATACTAGTGGTTCACCCTTAAAACAACCACATAATTTCTTTCTTTTCTAAGTTTGTTCTTCTCTTTTTCAAGAACTCCTTTCCTCTTGTAAGAAAATCTCTCAGTGTCTTAATCTCTATCCTATTTGATTTCAAACAAACGAGATTATTTCTCCTCTTTTCATCCACCAACTCAATCAAACTCATCGAAATTTCATAAAGAATCACCACCTGATTTACTCACTCAACAAAAACACTGCACAATTAACAAAAAATTACAGACAAACAAGTTAATTTTAGTTATCAATTATCATGAAAAGAAGCACAAGCAAAAATCTCCATGATCTCTGACTCAATTCCATGACACGTGGACATCAATCAATCCACATTTACATGACTTCATAAACAAATCAACTCTATAGAATACAAAAGAGAAACCTGCAAATTTTAGATCATTATTTGAGATAGGAAATGCACCTGCAAAACAACAGGCAGTTTAGACATTCTTCAACTTGTTTACTTTTGATGGTGGCCACTGTCCCCTCTTCCTCATCCCTCGCTTCCGATCAAGCTTCTTACTCCTAAGCCTTATCTTCTTCCCCAACTTCATCTTCATCTTGTGCTCAAGCTTCAGCTGCAGCTTTGAATCCAAAGGAATTTTATCAAGAACCACATCCTCCTCTTCATCATCACTTTCAGACACAGGTTGCCCACTATCTGGACTTGTCCCCTTACTGTCAGACAACGCCTTAACTGTCATTAAACCCTTTCCCACGGGGGTGCTTAAGCAAATTCCATCAAAAGACTTTGAGAGTACACCAATGGGTAACCTGCAAGCTGAAAACCAGTACCAATCCATGGATTTCAGAGTATAAATAAAACCAAAAGTAGGCACTCAAAGAAAATTGGATGAGGCAAAACCAGGATACCTAAAATCTACAAGTTCAACCAAACAATGGAAAATGCACAAATCATGTTTGAAAGAAAACCCAAAAAGGAAAAAAAATATTCCTTTTCATTTTCTTCACCAAGCCCCCTGTTTTCCCTTTTCATCATCTTTCCTAGAAACAGAGTAGGAGCTAAAATTGGCGATAGAGAGAGACTTACATGGGAGACCAAGAGTGACCCTGGTTGATGAAACGCCATATAAAGAAGATGAAGAGGAAATTGGTACAGAGACAAGAAGAGCCATTTGTAATTGTTTGCCTGCTCTTTCTCGGAAATCCTAATTTGCAATCACATAAACCCTAGATAAAGAAGGAAGGAAAGAAACAGTCCCAATTAAAATCTATCAGCTAAACTGCGGGATGACCCATGATCAAGTTGATCTAATAGAGAGTTTGCGGAGTATGTTCAGCTACTTATTAAAATATTTTTTATTTTATTTAAAAATATATTAAAATATTAAAAATTATATTTAATATTACCATATGAAAATATCTAAAAACAATAACAATTATTAATTTAAAAAACAAATTTCAAACTTTTTTAAAAATATTTTTAAAATACAAAAACAAACAAGATTTTATCCAAGTAAATTTTAAAAATTTTTATATTAAAAATTAAAATAATTTAACCCATACTAATAAAAAAAACTTATTTTTAAAAAAAAAATCAAATCAGGTTTTAAAATATTTTATAGTATATTTCATGTTTATAAAAAAAAATATGAATAATTTTAATACAAATAATAATAATAATAATAAACACAACAAAGAAGAAAAATACTAATATATTGATTGATGGGTAAATAAAAGTTTACAGCTTTTGTTTAACTAATAATACTATACATTAAAAAAAAAAAAAACTGCGTGGAAAATCAATACTCCATAGAGAAATAGGTTTCCATCTTCGTGACCATAAGCTCCTTAAATCTGATAATCTAGGTAGGAATCCTCCTCCTCCATTAACAATGCTTAGAAATTAGCAAACCAGTTGGTCTCATTCTTCAAGTACTCGATCAAGCCAGCATCCATAACAGGGATAGCACTCACTGCTGGTGCTGCATCCTCAGTAGTTATCGCATTATCACCAGCAGGACAAACCCCTTCATCACCATTGTAGCTTGCAAGCGCCATCTGTTGATTTTCATTAGCTGTCGTTGGCTCAATGTTGACGGTTGCTGCTGCATTCTCAAAATAATCTTCTGTAGAGAAAGTTGCAAGCCCCATGGTCTCCTCATTTTCGATGATGATAGATTCTTCGGCGAGCGGCGTTATAGGTTCAAAGCTGATTATTGGATGCTCGTAGAAACTCTCAACAATATTCTGGCTCCTTCCATAACCATCAAAGACAGCTTCTGACTGAAGCACCTTCTGATTATCACTGAAACTTGCAAACGCCATCTGTTGATGTTCACTAATCATTGGTTCTTGAATGAAGTTTGCTTGCTGAGGCTGGAATCGCAAGGCAGGTTCGATGTTGACAATTGCCGGCGCCTCAAGCCCCATATTCTGAATACTATAGAAAGTATCTCCAGTAGCTGAGGAACCTCCATTGTCCTCAATTGAAACAGTTCCCACCAGAGGCCACATCTCCTGATTTTGGATAATCTGCCGCGGTTCTTGATGTGTTAATTGTGCCATTGTAGGTCCTGAGTTGATTGCCGCATCAATATTGATATTTCTTTGAATAACTTCTGACGAATAATCCATCGACTTCCTTTTTCTTGATTCTTTAAGACCATGGTCACTACTGATCTTAAGTTTACAGATCACAACGTTTCCAGAAATAGATTCTGAACCATACTGCATCAGTATCCAACGACCATGCTGGTCTGGTCGTCGATGGTTCTGGTAAAGGAATCTTCTCCTCATTCCTATAACAATATCTCTATTATCTCGTCTAGCTTTCACTACATCAACGCTGCCACCATGCCACGTACCACCATTAGTACCAACAGTTCTACTCATCCTCTTAGCACAATTGAGTGTTTTTTTACCCAATGTTGTAAAAAAATAGAGAACATTATCACCTTCCTTGTGACCTGCGAGCTTGTTGAATATTTCCCAGGGTTCTTCTCCACCGTGAAGATTGTAGTCCTTGATCATCGTGGCGGCTTCGCTGGGTAAACCTCCACGGACCTTCTGGTATAGATAATAGCAGATCAACTGTTCCTCAGTGGGGCAGAACCTGTATCCTGGAAGTAAGCGAGAAAGAATGTTCTGCATTGTGCAAACAAGAATAGGCTTGTGATCTTAACAATGAGAAAGAATAGCAGCGAGTAAGCTGAGAAAGAAAGCTGTGTTGCTAGGGTTTTCTTTTTTTAAGGATCAGAGGGCTACGTTAATTATATATAGAGGCACACTGGGGTAAACCAAACCGTTGATACGGATAGAAAATTAATCTTAGCTATCAGAAGTTTATCTTATACTGGATATTAAGAAATATTTAAGATAATGATTAATGCTTCTAACAGTAATTGTAAGATGTATTTTTTTTTAATTAAGCTTTAATAACTACAAAGAGCCATGAGCTTAGAATATTAACACACCTTGCCCAGAAAAGAAATAGCACATTCAGATAGTAATGGTTAAAGCAAGCTTCGCCGGGAGGTTAAATCGGAAAACTTGGGATTTAAAACTTATTTTGATTTAGTTTCAAGATAAATCATAGAAGAAATTCAAGGTTAATTAATTTATTAAAAAAATTATTACATGATATTAAAAATTATTTATTTATTAAAATAAATTAGGATGAGTTTTATTTTCTTAAATATGATACATTAATTTGAATCCTAATATTTGAGATAAAGATAGGTTAAAGAATAACAATATGAATTTGGAAATAAATTGAGAGTAATTGGATTTATAAAAATTAATCAGAGGCTAAACTTAAAATATAAGAAAAAAATGATTTTTTTTTAAATCTCATGGTTGATAATTAGTGAAAAAATGAATCTACAGTATTTTCTTTAAACTTTAATCCGATCAGGTTCTGTAAGCAAGATAACCGTCACTCCGGGCTTCTTTCTGACAAAATATTGGGTTGAACTTAGAACTCGCATCTGACTCCTTTAATGCAATCCACTAACCTATCGGAATTCGGAGCAAGATAACCGTCACTCCAGGCTTCTTTATGACAAAGTATTGGGTTGAACTTAAAACTCGCATCTGACTCCTTTAATGCAATCCACTAACCTATCGGAATTCGGATTCAGATATTATTCTTCTCCTACTCCTCCTCAATGCTCCATCAAAATCTCATTCTCTTTCTGTGTTTCTTTCTGGCTAAGAAATCATCTAATGGACCCTAAACGCAAGGCAGGAGCTATAAAAGAACTCGAGCTAGCCAGACAGAAGTGAGCAGCCAATAATGAATCCAAGGAAGTCGACCCCTACAGCAACTTAAAATCATGCCAAAAGCAGGTGGAGTTCATGAACATCCGAGAAGATCACGTAAAAGATGATATAAAGATCTAAGGCAAGAGTTAGTCCATGGAAAGGAAGAAATCAAGCGGATTCAGTCTGTGCCGCTTGCTGTGGGCCAGTTTATAAACATGGTTGATGAAAATAATGCCATTGTTAAGTCCAGCACTGGTTATAAGGAATATTTGGTTTGGGTTTTGAGTACGATTAACAGGGAGTTGTCAACGCCGTCAGCTTCCGTTGCGCTGCATCTTCACTCGCATGCTCTTGCGCCTCCTCAAGTTGATTCTAGGATATCCCTTCTTAGCCATAGCGAGAAGCCTGATGTCAATTATAGCGTAAGATATTCTCGAGTCATCTTGTGCCCCCACATCGGTCTGGTTCAGTTTTTAGGAAGTATCTCACTCGTCCTACCCCTAGGGATTTTAAGGATTTATTCTTACCTGACAATTTCTTTTGATTTTGGTTTACAGGATATTGGAGGATGTGACATTCAGAACCACGAAATTCGTGAGGCAGTTGAGTTGCCACTGACTCACCATGAACTCTACAAACAAATCGGCATCGACCCACCTCGGGGTGTTTTGCTTTATGGTCCTCCTGGAACTGGAAAAACTATGCTGGCCAAGGCTGTAGAAAATAATACAACTGCAGCGTTCATTAGAGTCAATGGCTCTGAGTTTGTTCAGAAGTATCTTGGCCAGGCATGTCTTGAATGCTCATAAAGCTTTTTCCTGCTCCATTAAACATTAGTTCCAGAAGTCGTGACAGATTTATTTATTTTTGTTTTGTTTTACTTCAGGGCCCTCGGATGGTTCGCGATATTTTTAGGCTTCCAAGAGAATGCTCCTGCAATCATCTTTATTGATGAGGTTGATGCTATTACTACTGCTAGGTTCGATTCTCAAAGAGGCGCTGATAGAGAAGTTGAGTGAATCCTGATGGAAATCTTGAGTCAGGTTTGTGCTAAGAAAAATTTTGTATAGTGGAAACATAATAGATACTGTAGATGGCATGTGAAATCCTGCTATAATATGTTCTAAAAGTTCTGTAATTGACCACAACTAGCTTGTTCATGTACATGTTCTGTTCGTTGTCTTGCTGACATCGTTTTGACATTTTACCATGATTGAATTGTGCTGTAGATGGATGGTTTCGACCAGTCAGTAAACGTTAAGGTCATAATGGCGACTAATCGGGCAGACACATTGGACCCTGCCGAAAGATTGAATTTCCTTTGCCTGATAGGCAGCAAAAGAGGCTTATTTTCCAGGTAATTCTCTATTTCTTCTGCATGGTGCAGTTTGGTTTGATCCTATTTGAACCTCTTCCTTCATTCATTTGCTGATGAAAAGTTTCGTTTCGAAACATTTAATAATGTCTTAAGAAGATTTGAAGTTAGTTTACTTTTGTACAGGTTTGCACTGCTAAAATAAATCTGAGTGATGAGGTAGACTTGGAGGATTATATTACTCGGCCTGACAAAATTAGTCCTGCTGAGGTTAGTTGGTGTTGCTGTTTTACTCGTAGCAGCAGCAGCTGCCGCCGTTTTTTGCTCTCATAACTCTTCCGAATTCCTCCATTGCTGCTGGCCAAGGAACTCTTAAGGAGCAAATAGATGTGCTAAATTGATTTGACTAAATTGTCTGTAATTGAATTGATATGGGCAGATTGCAGCTATTTGTCAAGAAGCAGGCATGCTTGCAGTGCGCAAGAACAGGTATGTCATACTTCATAAGAACTTTGAGAAAGGGTACCGAACCAATGTGAAGAAACCCCAAACCGACTTCGATTTCTATATATTCATCAAAGAAATTGAAATTATCAGAAAACAATTTAGCATTTTTATATTTTAGAACCGAAATAAAATCATTTTTTTATTCTCTAATTATAATTATTAAAAATTTAAAAGATCTATTTAATTCAATTAATTTTATATTAGTTTTTATAAATATTCTAGATAATTCAATTAATTTACTCGAAGTTCATAAGGTTTATGTTTTTTTAAAAAAACATTAACTTAATTAACTTACTCTCCCTTGGAGCTCATAATTCAATCATTTACCTATGGTTTCCACTCAATGTTGAGAAATAAAATCAGTAGCACTAATTATTAATTATTTTATAATTACTATAAATATATATAAAAAAATGAAATTAACAAAGCCCATCCAACAACACTAAGGCCTGAATCTAAACTCAAAGCCCATTAACATCCAAAGACTTCCCCCCAGCCCATCTAAAACCTTTCAGAATCTCCTTCTCCGTTTATAAATAAAACATTCTCAGATTTCTTGCTTTGCAACCCGGCCCTCTCTCTCTCTCTCTCTCTCAATCAACGCATCATGTCGACAATGGTACTTGACCCGAGACCCGCCCCGACGGTGGAGCCAAGATCGGACCTTGTACCCGACCCAACAACAGTACCCATGGAAGACGACGACCTCTACAGCCGCTTTAAATCTCTGCAACGACAGCTAGAATTCATCGACATACAAGACGAGTATGTCAAGGATGAGCAGAAGAATCTGAAGCGAGAGCTACTTCGTGCGCAAGAAGAAGTGAAGCGGATCCAGTCGGTGCCGCTTGTGATCGGGCAGTTTATGGAGATGGTGGATCAGACTAATGGGATTGTTGGGTCTACTACGGGTTCGAATTATTATGTGAGGATTTTGAGTACGATTGATAGGGAATTGTTGAAGCCGTCGGCTTCTGTGGCTTTGCATCGGCATTCGAATGCTCTTGTTGATGTTTTGCCACCTGAGGCTGATTCTAGTATTTCTCTGCTTAGTCAGAGTGAGAAACCTGATGTTACTTATAATGTAAGTGAAAAAGGTTTTTTGTGGGTTTTTGGATTTGGGGTTTCTAAAATTGGTGATTTTGTGATTTGATTAGCTAGGTTTGGTAAGTGGGGGTTTAGCGTAGCTTTTTCTTTGTTTGCTAGAGTTCAATTTTTTAAATTAGGGTTTGTTTTGAATTGGGATTTTGAGGTTAGGGTTTGTGAATTTGGTTTATGAGTTTCTACATTTAGCTAGTTGATGTTAGTTACTTAATAATATAAGGTTCAAGTTTAATTTTAGTTTTGGTGGGTTTTGGGATTTATGAGTTACTAATTTGGTGTTTGAGTAGAGGGGTTCTGTAGCTAGGGTTTTGAAAATTTGGTTTTTTTAGGTTTTGGGGTTTGGGTGTTTTTAGTTACTAATTTGGTGTTCGAGTAGCTAGGGGTTCTGTAGTTAGGGTTTGAAAATTTGTTTTTTTAGATTGTTTTGTTGTATTCCCAAAGTGGTGACTAATTAGCTAGGGGCTTGAATTTGAGGTTTTGAAAAATTATGCTTTATTATTTGTGGTTGTTGCAGCTTAGTTTTTTTGTGCTGACGGGG
>Ga0307511_10008505_pt1 | contig 10264 bp, 3 predicted proteins | sample 13_EM_MG_FD_200266 | JGI IMG/M metagenome (GOLD analysis project Ga0307511, IMG submission 200266) | Populus trichocarpa ectomycorrhiza microbial communities from riparian zone in the Pacific Northwest, United States - 13_EM | ecosystem: Host-associated > Plants > Roots > Unclassified | place... | reverse complement strand
AGTTCAACCCGAATCTTTACAAAATGAAAGCAACCAGGTTACCCGAGTTTTTGACCGAGTATTTTTAACCTGGTCTGCTAAGCTTTTCTTTTCCTTTTTATTTTGTATTTAATCCATAATGATCTGAGATTCGAATCAGTTGGATTTCATGTCAATTCACTTGATCAATCTCATATTTAATTTTTATTCGTAAAGATTAATCCCCCCTCTCCCTCTCTCCCTCTCTCTTTTTTACTTAAAGAAAAAACACATTTTTTAAAGGTGTAATATTTATAACATATTTACTTTTAATTAAATATAAAATACATGTGAAAGCTATAGTTTACCACCACTTGATATATTAGATAATCACGTTGGTCGTGCATAGAGTACATGCGGTGAAGTTGTTGTGCATGATTGATTTGTTGCTCATGGAATCCATGCATGTCTTCTTTAGTTATACTAGATTATTATTATTTTTTAACAATATTAGTTTGAAAAATATTTTCTTATTACCTTGTTAACGTGGGAAAAAACTCGGAGTCTTCATACTTTTTCTCTGTTAATCCGTTCATGTCCTTTCCTCTCCCTTTCACCTCCTATTATTTATTATATTAAAGAAAAACTCACGCGCACACAGTCACTGAGATCGCCGCGTTTCACAAAATGACATAAAACTCCCTAATTTTCTAACACAACATAATTAGGCCAAAACCATAATCTCTCTCTCTTCTTTGTGTCTGGTTGTGGGCTTCTCTCCCTCTGCATTTGAGGTTTAGTTTGGCAGATCTGTGAATGCCAAAAGTTTTGCCATTTTTATAGGAAGAAGGAATACAATTGCAGAAGAGAAAGGACGAGAAGTGAAGAGAGGAGAAGGAGGCTTTAATATTGTACTCTCTCTGCGTTTGTCATTATATCATCAGGTTCGTACTTGTTTTTTCTTTTTTATTTGCTTTCTGTCCTTCAATTTCTTGCTGTAATGCAAATCTTACCTTCAAAGGTTTTTGGGTTTTCTTGTTTCGACAATTAGAATTCTGGGTCGTTCGTTTTTCAGTACATAGACACGTAAAGTTTCAGTTTTTGTTTTTTTGTTTTTTTTAATAATGCCTGTTGAATGGAGTTGTGGACCTTGATTCATAACTTCTTTTTTGGGAATTAACGTGGTAATCAAGGTGTAGTTATTTGGACTCAAATGGTTTTTTTTTTTAGTTTGAAAATTTCTGGTGATAGTAAATGAGCTTGGGTTTTTAGTCTTTCAGTGGGCGATCTATGAAAATTTATAGTCAAATCTTAGAGCAAGTAATTGATATTTAGCAAAGAGATAATGAAATGTACTTGCTCAACTTGTTTTTGATTCATAAGACCCGGGTGGAAAGTCATATAGCTAAAAACTGTGTGCGATGGCGTAGCTCTTGAGGTGGCCTATCTAAAACATACAACATCGGAGAACGAATGACCATAACCATCCTTTATTTATTTATTTTTTCTTGTCTTGCAGCTGAAGCCTCTTGAAGGACGAATATACTGTGTAAGGGTATCCTAAGGTGGATTTTTCCTGAACTTATTCGCTGTTGCTGATTTTTAACCTGCCACATGGAATGCTTGTAATGCATTGAAATCTGCCCTTTGTTGTGTAATAGAGATGAAAGGAGCAATTTTTTATAGATTGAGGGGAAGACACTTTTCTGCTACTCTGCTCTTCCTTACTTTTACAACCTTTTTTTTCTGGACGTGGGAAAAGAATCCTTTTGCTACTACTTTGTGGTCAGCGCAAGAGCAGTTTAATTTTCATACTTCAGGTTCGCTTCCCATTTCACTGCTCACATGGATATATACACGTACTTGTTTGTGTGTGTGTGTGGTGTAGGCGAGGATGTGTAAAGAGAGAGCTTAAATTCCAGATTGTATGACCTTGCAACGTAATTGCTTGATTACTTTATATTTTGAATTTTTCTGAAGATAGGAACTCTATAATGAAGATGAGGTATCAGAGAACTTCTAGATGCGTGTAGACTTGGTCTCTCCTTTCTGCTAAAAATCTTGAAGGGTACACGGTTGGTAGCTAGGATGTTTACTTTGGACCTTATTGCTCTAGTTGTGTTTGGTCCCTGTCTAGTATTTCTCATTTTTCTGAAGTGCTTATATAACTGAAAATACCACATAACAGAATATAACAGAGTAAAGATTTTGATAGAAAGTTTTTGCTTTAACATCCCAGAGAAGTTCTTCTCTGAATCAACCTTGTAAGGTTCATTCTGCATTTTCTTACTTGCTAGAAAATTGCCAAAACCCTTAATCAAATTTGTAAGAACACTTACATTCTGTATGATTTAAACTCACAGAGATCGCATTTCATCTACATTTATATGGACACGACTCAAGTTAACTGTGGCATACCATACCTACGGATAAGGTTCATTACCATAAAACTCCTGAAAGTGCCCTTTTGCAGTATCTTTTCTTGATTATTTATAAGCAGGCGTCAAGGAGGATTTTGGCCTAGATATACTTATGTGGTAGGATGAGGATGTAGTTAGTTAAATGAGGTGAAATTTAGCCGCGGAAAATTTTAATGTCAGGCAAACTCTTTCAATGCCTTTTGGAATCTGGAAGATGTTTGCCCTAGAACTTCCTGAAACAGTGAAGTGCCTCTAGAATGTTTATTGCTTTCAGAGTGCAATGTTTTTGTTGGAATCATCCTTGTTTCAGAAAGGAAGGATGGAAAGACCTTGTGGAGGTGTGTTGTGTTTACAGCTGTATGGAACAGAGCTCCAGATCTTTTGAAGGATCATTCTATTGAGGCAATTGTTATGGGATAACATTTTTCTAGTTCTTATGGGGTAATGCTTAAAGGGGTTGTAAGATCTGTCCTTAGCTAATATTCAGTGGGTTGTAAGATCTGTTGCCTTAAATTTTTCTTTCTTTATTGCTGTATCTAGGTGGATGCCTTATTGCCTTCCTTTTTAACCATTTGCTTTGTCTTTATCTCTTTCTTTCTCCAAAAAAATTAAGATCCTTGGACTGGATGGTGCCAAGTAGAATAAATAAGTGACTGGAATAGTATTAGGCCTATTCTATTGTATTTACCTTTGGTGCTGGGATTGGAATAGATAAGTGATCAGATGATAAGCTTTGTTTTGGGGCATAAGAAGAATGGTTTCTAAACCAAGTGTAGTTTATTTATATTATATATTTTGCTGGTTGAGTTAATTTTTATTTTTGCTGTGATGAGTGTTCATCAAATTCTTGTGTACACCAAATAAATCATGATGTCGCTTAACTTTATTTCATGGTTATCAGCTGACTTACTCTCTTTTCTCTTGGTTTGGCTCAGAGTTTGTTGTTGATACCCTCAAAGGCTCCTCTTCTGATTCTTTGACCCCAAAGAAGCATGTTGAGGAAACAGATTCTGATTCTACAAGCTCAGGAGAATCACAAATACCAGAAAAAGAATTTGACGCCTCAAATTTTACCAACTCATTTGCTCCTCAATTGGAAGATAGGGATGCAGATAGGACACCGTCTTCTAAGATAGAAGGTAGAATCCTTTTCATTTACAACCATAGAACATTATTTATAATAACTCTAGGAACTCTGGGCTTTCCATTCTATAATCAGAGTGTACTTGTGTTCTTTGGAACTTAAACAGATGATTGAAATGCTTTTTTAACTTGTTGATTTGGCTCAGTTAGAATGAGAAATATACCTAACTTTTTTGGGGACCATTTCCTTATCGTTTTGGGTGCTTTCTTAAATAGTACGAGGGTGGTGCTCTTTGTTTTTGTTCCACAGTTAACTCATTATATTATTGGCTGTACTTTCCTCTGAATTTTGTTGTACCAACCTTAGAGATGCCTTTTGTCAAAATTCATTGGCTCAACTACCATGCTTTTCATTAACACTACTTGTCTACAGCTTGTGGCATTTTTTCATGTTCAATGTAACAAATATTTAGTTCAGTTTTCATGACCTAGAACATTACATGAAAATGCATGACTTACTGTGTCCTCAATGTCCTTGCTATCAGGGTTTCTTGTAATGATCACTTGCCAGCTACAACCATGGTTTGCATTTGTACTTTGTTGGTTATAGTCAAGCTATAAGCTATAATCAACCTACGACAAAAATTGTATTCAACATGGGAACAATAATCTGTGACAGTGGAATCTTTTCTTTTTGCTGACAGAAGAATATTACATTACAAAGAAGCAAATGAGGATACCAAGACAGAGTGACCTATAGGGTCACAAACACATGTATCCGGGGTTTGGCTGCCATAATCATTAATTAGCCAAAGCCAAACTTGGGTTTCACAGTATGCTTAAGATAGGAGGACATTGGGATCCAAGCAGCACCCTGAGTTTAATACTTTTCACTCCTCTCATTTTGCTTTTTGTTGTTGTTAGAGTGACAATTACATGTTTTCCTCTTTAGTATTGTGCCAGGCCAAGATATGATGGCAGGAAATTGAAATAAAAACAGGAAAGAATGGAAATATGGATCAACCACACTTATCTTCCTTGTCAATGGGTTATAGATTTGTACTATGATGGACACCATGGCTTACCACATAACTAAGTAAGGTAATTTAGTATGAGGGTTAAACTAGGAGACTTTTCCTTGTTCTGCTAAAGTGCAAGGAAGATCCTTATATTACAGCAATAATTATAGAAATCAAAAGCATTGCAGGGCAGGGTAAACTTGAAAATTGAGAACGTTACAGTTTGGGTAATGGTAATTACTTGAGGAGTCTGAATGTGTGGCCTGCATTATTTAGTTACCTTGTCCTGCTAAAGATAATAGAAAAATCAATGGCAACAAAAATTTGAAAGCTTAAAACAACACCTGTTGACTAGGTAACTTAACACGAAGTTTTAAGTCTCCTATTTGTTTATGAAAACTATAAATCTGTTGCTAATCTTTGTGCACCAGTTACAAGTTATGCATGCTCCAAAGTCTTATGTCTGGTTGAATTTTAAGGATGCTGTCATCTTTGCAGACTGCAATTATTCCAAGGGTAGATGGGTTGCAGAAAGCAGGCGGCCTTTGTATTCTGGGTTTGAATGTAAACAGTGGTTATCTGAAATGTGGGCGTGTAGACTAACCCAGCGAACAGATTTTTCCTTTGAAGGATATCGTTGGCAGCCAGATAACTGCAAAATCCTGGAGTTTGAGAAATCTGCTTTCTTGAGAAGGTCAGTTTCATTTTTTCTTTTTTTGATTCTGAAAGGACAACATATGCTCTTGTTCTCCAAACCACCAAACAAAGACGTCTTTTGTTCAGTTCCCTGATTATTATTGCATTCCAGGATGCAGGACAAAACAATTGCATTTATAGGAGATTCATTAGGTAGGCAACAATTCCAATCTTTGATGTGCATGGCCACTGGTGGAGAATGGAGGGCAGATGTTGAAGATGTGGGCAAAGAATATGGTCTTTTTAAACCTCGTGGAGCCATTCGTCCTAATGGCTGGGCTTATCGGTTTTCAAACACCAATACCACCATTTTGTATTACTGGTCATCAACCCTTGCTGACTTAGAACCTTTGAACATCACTGACAAAGCCACAGATGTTGCTATGCATTTGGATCGCGTGCCAGCCTTCATGAGGCAATTCCTCCATCAGTTTGATGTGTTAGTTCTTAATACAGGACATCATTGGAACAGAGGGAAGATTACAGCGAACCATTGGGTGATGTATGTAAACGGGAAACCCCTTAAAGATAGACGACTCATGGCAGTTGGGAATGCCAAGAATCTTACAGTGCATAGTGTTGCCAGGTGGCTTGATTCACAACTCCCTTCTCATCCCCGACTTAGGGCATTCTTCAGGACCATCTCACCAAGGCATTTCCGCAACGGAGACTGGAACACCGGGGGTAATTGTGACAACACCACTCCCTTTACTGGAGGGAGCGAAGTCTCACAGGATGAATCAAGTGATCCAGTTATTGCGGCTGCTGTTAAAGGTACAAACATCACTCTTCTGGATATCACTGCTCTCTCTGATCTAAGAGACGAAGGTCACATCTCAAGGTATAGTGTTAAGGCAACAGCAGGCGTAAATGATTGCTTGCATTGGTGCTTGCCTGGCATTCCAGACACATGGAATGAACTTCTTGTTGCACAGATATAGACACAGCCACTCCAATTAAGACAAAGATGGACAAATGCAGAGAACAATAAGAGACTTTTTATGATCTAATACATTTTTTTTGACACGGCGATTTTGTGACAACTATCTTATTGATTAGAAGAGGACAGGTGAATCAACACAGCAGCTGCTAGATAAGCCTGGCAAAGCTCGAAGAAATAGTTTTCAACCCTAAGTTCTGGAGCTTAACAATGTTCCGACGGATGTTGCATGTAAATTCACGATTGTCAATACAGGAAAAGATTTATTCAGCCTCCCAATTTGTGCGTCAACCATGTAGCTGTAGTAGTTATGCAAGTTATCATACGGACCTGCGAGACTTTTTGTGTAAATTGAATTCCTTCTTCCCTTTCACCATTTATAGCAATTGGTATCGCAGGTATCCTTATATTAAACATGTTTATTGAATTCTGTTCAACAATTTTTAAATCTGAATTAGATGTGTCAAGTAACAGAGAATAATTCTTAACATGTTCCTTTTCATTTGTGGAAAACCTTAAAAGTATTTTTTCACTTAAAAAAACAAATATTTTTCATAAAAAATCAAAATAATAATTTGCAAGTGATTTTAATATTTTGTTTTTGTGATAATTTCATTATAGAATATTATTGTTATCTCATTGTATTGCTCATGTTCTTCATTTGAAAAGTAGTGAGAAATTTTATTATAAAAAAATTGCAGATTTTAGTTGTGGTTATTGTTTTGAATTCATAGCAATTAAATTAGTAATAATACATGTTTTTGTAATGGATAGATGACATGTATTTCACCGTTGGTAAAATGAATTTTTTTGTAAAGTAAAAAAATAATGTTCAAAGTGTTGTTATTGTATTTTTAAAAATAAAAAAATAACGATAGTTAATTTTTATAATTAAAATATAAAAGAATAAAATAAAAAAGTAAATAAATAAAAAATACTAAAAAACAAAGCACTAAAAAACCCAAGTAAAGTTGTTAAAACCGTATCATAAAAGATAAAATTAAAAAATAATTTCAATCAAGAAAAGAATAAGAATAACTACAAATAACAATAAAAATAATGAGAATTATATTTGATATAAAAATAAAATATTAAGAGATAAAATTTAAAGACAAATTAATTCAATAAAATATTCAAGACTAAATATATCATAATTAAAAGAATGAGTATGAACTCTAATATAAAAATTAAATATTAATAAAAAAACAAATTAATTCAATAAATAATTTAAAATTAAATACATTTAATATAAAAAAAAAAACAACGATGTAATTTGACTTAACAAACAAATAGACAACTTTCTTGTCTTCTTACAATGTCTCACGTTTTATTATCATAAAGGAAGATAGCGAAGCGATCGAACGCTGCCCTTGGTCAAACTTACAAGCCGAAGCTTCATTTTTCTGCCCTTTGTGGGAGAAGAAAGATTACCAGTCGATGAACAGAGTATATATTTTTCTCCAAATGGACCCCAAAACTCGACTTTCCAGCCGGAATTTGAACTAGGAGGACGCTGCGTCGTCCGATTAATTAAAAAATTAAGCTCATCTATTTCTTAAAAAAAAAGAAAAAGAACCAAGCATGTTTTGGCTCTTGTTTTGTTCCAGACGCATGGACCAATTCTCTTGGACCTAGCTAGCATCAGGCGTGTTTTCCTTGGATTCTTTTATAGATTTTAGCGTTGAAGGGTTATGAACTGGAAAATGTTGACAGATGGTATGAAAAAGTGACTCATTTTAATAGCTATAGAAAGCAATATTTGTACATTGAACTTGCTTGCTAGATACTTCAAAGGCTATAAGTAATTAAAGTCAACGGAAAATGACTGGTGCATTGAACTCGAAACCCTTCTTCTTATCATCCTTCACTCCATTTTCTCTTTTGCTACACTAACGACTCTTGTGATTTTGCGAAGCCATGCTATATTCGTCAAACTTGTTAATTAATTTGAAGTGAAAGAAGATGGCTAGATAATCTGCATGTAAATAGAGTATTGATTCTAGCCTACCAAGCGCGTAATGGGAAAGGCATATAATTTAGCAGAAGTACGTATAGACCTTCCCACGCACTTGACCTTTCGAAGCTCGATCGATTTCATGCTTTGATGAAACTTGGTTTTGGTTAAGAGAGCATGATTTCTTGGATGCGAGATTCATGAGAGGCTCAGAAAGCATGAGAGGACTAGACAATGAAGATAACCTTGCTCCATTCCCAGATTTTCAATCCATTTAATTTCTTGAGGATTTGTACACCTGCACACAACGAAGAGATGTTCACAGAAAAAAATAAAAAAATAAAATAAAAATAGATGAACTCAATCAATACAAAAGGAACGAGTTTGTACAACGCCCCCACCATATCATTTTCCATTTTTGTTCGAGAGAATCTCCAAGTCTTCTGTCAATAAAAGAGCAGGAGACCGAGTTTGCCAGCCAAAGTCAAGACAGGAGCAATGCATTGAACAAGAAACATCTATATGATTTGTCACCCCACTTGAGTTCTGTTGATTTTTATTACTCTTCTCCTTGTATTTATATATGTTCCTGAATGCCCGACAGCAATTCATTATTTTAAGGAAATTATATTAATTCTAGAATTTATACTTTTTTCGTATGATGTCCTTTTTTTATTCCCCTAATGTTAAGGATGACTTTATACTAGTTTTTTCGTAGTCAAATCATTTGTTTTCCATCTAAATTCTAAGCATGACATCAATACATGAACCACTGCATTGACAATAACTTGTTTTCTTGCGGCCTACTCTTCAATTTGGAAATTATGGAGTCTAAACTTACTTATCAATTATGCACGATAAACAGTGGTCCATCAATCTCAGGTCAGTTTTGGTCTAACTCCGATTTAGGGAGATCCAACCGTTAACTTGAGCTGATATTTGGATATGTTCTGCATAAGATGTGTTTTTACCGTTTCACCGTTTCACCGTTGCGATTTGTTATTTGTTGAATTGTTGGTGAGTAATTGTTGTTTGAAGCTCTGCCCAGAATCTGTCATGGCTTCCAATCCGAAACTTCAAACCCTCAAAGCTAACACCACCCACTCAATCACTAAACAACCCACAAACCATCACCAAAACATCCAAAATACAGCCTCCTTAACGCAGGTTAGGTTTTTAAAATCCCACGAATCAACAATCAATCAAAAATCCCTTTCCAATAGCCACCTCCACCTTGACCCAAAACAACAACCACCCCCTAAACACATTCACAATTTTCCTAGCCCAAAAACCCAGAATAACCACTCCTTTAACATTTCAGTGCCACAAATTTACTTTGAAGGTTTCCCAATATGGGCTGATTACCATCGCATAAAGGCTTCTTTTAGCAAGTTTGGCTCTGTACTCAAACTCTATGTATCCAGGCGTGTCAACAAATCAGGGAGTCTTTTTGGTTTTGTAACAATAGCATCAAACTTTTCTGATAAAGTTTTGCTAGAGAGTGTGAATGACATTTGGTTTGAATATCACCAACTAAAGGCCAATTTCGCCAGACACTATAAAAAGATTCCAAGAGAGAACAAAGCTCCTGATAGATCAAAACCCAAAACAACTATAAGAGTGCCTATTAGTGAAAGAGATGAAAGAAGTTACAAAGAGGTACTCAGTGAAGGAAAAGTGGAACAAATACTTCTGCCTGTGGCTTCTGGACCAAAGGATTACTTTGAAAAACTCTCCATTGATATTGAAGAAGAGGATTATGCTTGGCTAAAGAGATGTCTTCTGGGAAAAATAAAAAAAGGATCCAATTACTCTTCTATACGTGTTGGACTGATCCAACATGATATAGATTTTGTTGGACTGCGCTTTCTTGGGGCATCTCAGGTCCTTGTGATTTTTGATAATAGAGACATATTAATGGAATCATGGAGGAAGAATAATAAATGTTGGGATGTATTTTTTGAGGAAGTTCGCCCCTGGGTTGAGACTGACACAACTTTGAATCGGATGGCCTGGATATCAATAACAAATCTACCCATTATAGGGTGGAATTGCAGATGCCTCACAAAGATTTTAGAAAGATCTGGTCAGATGATAGGTTATGATAAAACTACTCTCAAGCATTTTGAACTATCACAGTTACGGATCCTCATTGGTACACAACTGGATAAGGTGAATAAGGTGATTGTTTTGC
>Ga0307511_10008504_pt1 | contig 10265 bp, 13 predicted proteins | sample 13_EM_MG_FD_200266 | JGI IMG/M metagenome (GOLD analysis project Ga0307511, IMG submission 200266) | Populus trichocarpa ectomycorrhiza microbial communities from riparian zone in the Pacific Northwest, United States - 13_EM | ecosystem: Host-associated > Plants > Roots > Unclassified | place... | reverse complement strand
CACTCCAGTGTCTGGTCATCGACAGTTAGTTGCCACGACAGCGCTGGCCACGGAGGCGCAGACATGTTTAGGTAGTTGGCTGCGACGGAGTTCGGGGGCAGACGGTCCAAGACACCGTCGCCATCCACGTCACCGTAGTAGTAGTCGTCATAACCAAACACGTTGAGCTGCAGATATGTTGGCCATTGAGCCATAATCTCGAGCTCCCATTGGCCGTTGCCGACGTGGTTCATGAGCGAAGGGAGACCCTGGTCGTAGCCCCAGCTGTTGTAAGGACCACGGGCAAGGAATTGCGGCACACGGCGCTGTATGTCGAAATTGAGATCGGCGTGGACGACAATGCTCGCACTCGCAGTGGCTTGGCTCCAGTCTACCACACGCAGGGGTTAGCATCAAGAGGTAAGCTGAAGCAAGGCTGACGTACATTGGAACATGACATGTTGTCCTGCCCAGAAGTTGGAGATGTTGCTGAAGACGCTTGACGGAATAACGGTGACGTTCTCCCAGTTGGTCCAGTTTGACCATGACCTGCCGAAAGTACCAGAATACCTCAACATATCCGCACCATATGCCTTGTGCGTAAACTGATACTGTCCATCAGAATATGCAAAGGCCGAATTGTCGTAATCAGACATTGGGAAGACCATGACATTATCTGCCGTGCCCTTGCGCACAAGGAGATGGTCGACAGACTGCGGATGATCAATAACATGAGAATACCATCGAATCCTGAAAAACAAATGAGACTTACTCCAGTGTTGGCTGTTCCATCCGCCGTGGTAGGTCTGTTCACGATGATCTCCAAAACCCCATCCGGCACATTCGTCAGTGTCGCAGACCATGACCACGTTGAAGGTGGCGCAACTGCCAGGGTTGATGTGACTGGATTTGTTACCGCAGCACACTCTATCGAACCCGCGTCGAGCGTGGGCTGTCCTCCGATGCCAGAAGATGACATATTAAATGTAAGCGAGTTGGTGACGCTGTCGCATGACATTGGCAGGTTGAACTCCAACAGGAGGTTGAGCGTTGTTGCATTGGCGCTGCCAGGGGTCGTCTGGATCCGTGCGTCGTGTCCAGGCAAAAAACCCGTCAGGGTAGGTGGGGGGGCTACCCATTCATTGTCAGGTACGAGTACTTTCATGCCATATGGATCGAGCGTGATGCTGTTCATACACCCATAATATGGTGCTGTCCCGTTAGCGTAGTACGACGACCCGGAATCGGCAAGCGTGTAGTTCTCGTATGGAGCGAGAAGATTCCGGACTGTGGTGCCAGACTGATAGGGTGAGGAGATCCAGAGGGAGCTCTTGCAGTCATACGACCAAGTAAACGACGTGTTCAGGTTGGAGTACAAGAGCCAAACTTGGTCAGTGTGGTTCCCTGCTAGGGTCTGGACGCCTGGGATGCCTGCACGGGAGACGGACCAGAGACCCATTTCGGTTGCAGTGCCATTGGAACCGGGCCGTTGAATTTGGTAAGTCCAATTACCACGCTGCACAAGGTTGAAGCCATCCTGCAGGGCGTTATAGACGGAGCGGAGATACATGAACTGTTTAGTCAGGCGGCGCATGTCCGTGGTGGGGTCGAAATGGTCCAGAGAGTTCCAGTCGTCCATACATCCTACGATAGCGGACTCCACGGGTATGTTGAAGTATTGATCTGACCCCACCTTGTAACAGCCATGTCGTTGCCAAGCCTTGTTGCTGACCATGGCCTGACGCCTGAATGACGTGTTGGTGGTGTCCAAAGGGACAAAAGGGAAATGCTTACCCATAGAGATAGTTAGAGGCGGTGGAATCAAACAGGTAAAAGTTCTGCTCCTCCCCATAGTACCACTGAGTCCGGGTAAGTGATCCGCACTAAAATTGACCAAATGAAATGGAATGCCTACCAGAGGTATTCCTGGCATGACTAGATTAGTAATAAAGCTTCCCAGAGCGCTCCTAAGAGTTCCATTCTCCAAGCTGGGCCATCTAAACACGTCGAAGTTGCTCGTTCCAAACCAGTGCCGTGGATCCATGACACCATTGTTTGCGTTTAGGAAGTCATCGTTGACGAACATTTGATTCCATGCGGTGATGAAGTTGGTATCGATATCGTATGCCACTTGCAGGTTACCATCCATTCCGAGGAAGCGAGTGAGGGACCTGTATATCGAATAGTGAAACGCATAACCGTCAAGGCCGTTGTTGTTGTGGGAACGCAAAAAGTACTGATTATCCGATTCTGTGAGGTTCGCTGCCTGCAGGAAACCCGGCGGAAGTTGCGTCGGCGTACGGCCACGGCCCCTGTGGGAGGTGTCAGTCACGTGCGAGTGGAGATGCAAACAGGATCTTCACAGGTATAAGGTACCAAATGTGTCACCACCGGTGACTTCTCCAGCGATGAGAAAGTTTGTCTTGCCTAACTTGGTTGCACATTGACGCGTTGCGGTTGCCCACGCGGCCATACCGTCGACTGTTACTTGAGTTGACTTGTCTACACGGATGCCGTCGATATCGAGGGCGGTGATGACCATGCACGAGAAAACGGGTAATTTGGCCATGACGGAAGGCTTCCACTCACGGAGACGGTCCTGCACGGACGCGAACTTGGAAAGCTGACGCTGCCAATCGGGGTGGACACCGAAAGCTTCCATGTCACCGTACTGGTCAAAATCCGAGTCCATACAACCATTGGATTGGACCGAGGCGATAGAACCAGAGTCATCCCAAAATACGGGGAGCTGGCAAGAATCATTGCGGGAGTTTTTGAACTATAGATGGTGGCAAGGGACGGATCAGTTGCAAGGATCAGACGGATGGATAGGAAAGGAAACGGACAGCGAAATCGACGTATTCGGTAAAATTCCAGGGCATATAGTTTGGGTTTTTCCACTGGACGTTGTACTCATCGAGGGTGAAAGGAGCGGATGTATTCAGGTACCTGAAGAGAATGAGCGAGTGAGGTACCCAGAGTTGGTGGCTTGCTTACCCCTTGAAACCAATAAGGTCGGACATGGTGCCAACCGTAAAGTCAAGGATAAGGTACATTCCTCGGGCATGGAGGGTGTCGACGAATTGCACCCATTCGTCGATTGTGCCCCAATGGGGATCAGCGACGGTGAAATCAAGGGGAGAGTAGCCTGTCAGTCGGGCGTCAAAAAACACGCTGCGAGTAAGAGAAAGAAAGAAAAAAAAAAAGAGCTACGGACTGTCGGCCTGCCATATCATGTTCAAGAAGATTGTGCCAGAAAGATAGATTGCCTGCATTCCCATTCCCTGGATGTAGTCAAGCTTTGAGGCGAGACCCTTGATATCACCGCCGAAGCGAAGTTGCGTTTCTCGCCAGTCCCACTCGTACATGGTGCCGAAATAGTCGTTATTAGATGGATCGCCATCAGCGAACTTGTCCATGAGGACGGTGTAGATCGGAACAGCGCGCCAGTTTTGGGGGGACGGCGTGTAGGTTGTATTTGTGCGCGAGGAGTGGTACTGGGTTGGGTCCGATGCATCCTGGTTGACATTGAAGTTGTACTGGACGAGGTCGGGGCGGTAGGGCGAAGAAAGGACTGAGGTTGCGAGACATATTGCTGTGAGGGCGGTCCAAAACCGCATTATCATGAACAGATCGTAGGGTCAGTGGGTCGCTGTGAAGATGGACTGGTAGTAAAGTGAGTAGCCAACGCCGTAGGATGTCCGTAAACGAAGGGCGGACAAAACCGCAAGGGAGCGGGATTAGAATGAGGAGTGGAGGAGAAAGAGCGAGCAGGCGAAAAAAAAAAAAGAACTCTAGGAGGGGTCAACGGTGCCGTGCTCCCGTGGCAAATAAAAATAATGGTCTCGGGCATGGTGCTTCGTGTGAATTCATGTCAACACACAGCCTCGACTCACAGTCAACGGGTGCACTTGTAAGGACGTCGCGGTTCGAGGTCGTTGTGCTCGTTGCTCATGCTCATGCGCCCAGTACTTGTCATGCAGCCCTGCACAACACCCACTTCACACGACATGATACGCTGGTGCAACCTTCGCGGATCCTTGCACCGTCGGCATTGCAGCCACTGTCATTTCTTGACATAGACTCGGATTAGCAGGCTATGGTATTACTAATCAGCAGTCCAGAACAGTGATACTGAGACATGCACAGCCACAACCACCCATTCTCTCTCCCGTTCAACCGCTCGTCATCTCTGTGTCGACTCTCTGCTCTCCCTGCAGCCCCGTGCCGCATACCTCACTCGCCTTGGTGACCGACTCTACCCCGACGGGACACTCTGCACCTTGACCTGCCTCGTCTCTGATCACCTATCATCCATTCAACCATCTCGCCAGACTTGATGGCAGCTGTGGCATCCACCATCTCCAGTTCTCAAAATGCTGAACAAGCCACGATCAGTTCGCCGTCGCCGTCTCCCCCCATTGCCAATGCCACTGAACAGCCTTCCACGTCCTCGCGCTCGTTCATACACTTGGGCTCACCTCGTGCGCAGAACACTTCTTTCCCAGTTACCCCTATGAGTGCTATCACCACAACCATCTTGGATTCACCAGCTGGCTCATCCTTCGCAGAATACCTCCGCACGTGGTCAGACGCCCATGTGGCCAAGTGGCTCGCTGAAATAAAGTGTCCCGCCCATATCGATACCTTCAAGCAACATGATATCAGAGGCGATGTACTGTTGGAACTCGATCAGGACACCCTCAAGGAAATGAAGATCCTGAGCGTCGGAGATAAACTCAGGATTCTCAACGGTGTAAAAGGTCTTCGTCAGAGATGTCAGTCGCGGACTTCCAGCCCCCCCGTTCCCTCGCTGGGTCCAGTACGGACGTATCTCAGTGCATACGGCGAAACGCGCATCCTCGAGTCTCCGAGGGACTCCCCTAGAACAAACACATCCTATACCTCCCATTCCCGCGAAAATTCACGCGACGGCGTACATCGAGACAACTCCATCTCCAGAGCTCCCAAACGATTGGAAAACAAACCCGCACCCCTCGTGCTATCAAACCAAGGTAGAGGCGACCTTCCACGCGTCATCCGAGAACCCCTCTCCGGCGACTCGGCTCGAAGCATTCCTGCCATCCGTCCCCTTCCTCAGCCCGTACAGACTGGTTCGACCACCCTGTCAACCACGCCTAATGGCACGTTCACGTCTACAAGACCCTCGTTGCCACCTTTGCCTCCCGCCCCTCGAGGCCAGCCGCCCCAACCTCCAATAAACCAATCAGCCGGTTCCCGCCTCAGTCCCACCACACGCACTTTGCACCCACTCTCGGCTGCGCGCTCACGCACCCCTAACCAAGATCCATTGCCTTACTCAAACTCACCCCTGCCACCCGCTCCGGGAAACCAAGGCGCGCTCACTCCCATATCCGGAACCAGCTCATGGTCATCGTATGGTCTACCATCTGATCCTCGACCCAATACCCTCAAACCACCCATGTCTTCACTTCTCGCATCGCCTCGCAGTGCAAATAACCCAACACACGGCCGTAATACCTCGTTCGGAGGTGTCAGTTCTCCGATGGGCTTTGTCCCCCTGCCATCCAAACAGAGACCCTCGACATCCGGGACGACCAACGCCGCAACACACCCTTATGCTTCAGCACAGCCCCCAACAGTGCAGTCCCCCCATGGTGGGGCGGCGCTATCACCTATTGCAGAGTCGCATCTGAGCGGATCATCCCCAGGCTCGGCCTCGCCCCCCGCAGCAGGCTTTACAGTGGGCAGGAGTCCTCTCAGTCATCCATCCCATTCGCATACGTCCTCATCGGATGAACGTCACAGGCTCGTCAAGTTTATTTTACCCGAAGAGGGTCGTTCGTACGTCATCGACGTCGCGGATTGTACAGGTGGCATAGAGGTCATGGAAAAGGTTCTGAGAAAGCCAAATGTCTCTGCGCGCAAGAATGACTCCATCAGTCTCACCAACCGCGTCGAAACGGAGGATGGCGGGCTCTGCATTGACGGGTGGTGTGTGTACATCGAATGGGGCGACCAACGGGGTTCAAGTAAGTATCAGCCTTTGTCATAATCTATTGTTCACAGCGTTCCAGATAAGCCCCTGTCAGAGGCAGATCTACTGACTGTATGCCATACTGGTCCTCCCGACTCGCTCAAAGATTCCGGCCTCTCGCTGCGCAAAATCACTAAAGCGAAGCGCTCCAAAAATGGCGCACGCTCATTTGGCGAATCTTCCAATATCAGCCCTACCTCGCCCATTCCTCTGTCCCGACCGTCTACATCAAGCGACGAGCACGATACAGATGTCGCCTATCCGTCAGCAGGTGCTCCGCAAACATCCCAACGGTCAAAAGCTATCAAACGTGCAAGTACCGCCAGCATTCTCAGCGGCCTAGGCGTACGCAACCCCGAAAGAGCACTTGAATCTCCCACCTCACCGACACAGAACACACCAACAGCCAAGACGCCCGTATCGTCCAAGCGGCCTAACAAACTCCTCAACTTTTTTGGCCAACGACCCCCCAGCGAGCTCATCACGACGCACCTTACGGAGTACTTCCCGTGCGCAGAGAAGAAGGCCCTTCGCTCGGCGCGGCACAGTATGATGCTTCGCGCGTCGGTTGTGGGAAGCAAGAGGGACAGCGCCATATCGCTCATCCCTCCGATCCCTCCATTGCCGTCTCGCTTCAGTATCAGCACACAGGGGTCTGGATCGGGGCACCGCTCTACGTCGCCCACGCGCTCGGCTTCGTCCAAGAGGGCATCGGCGATTTCGATGGCATCTGGACCCCCCGACCGCGGCGTGAACCGTTCCAACGATGCCCTTGCTTCGGGCGACGAACCGCCTCGCGTGTCGGTGTCGGCAGAGGATGGCCGGTCTGTTATCCTGACGGGCGATGATGTCGAGAAGCTCTCTGCGAGGGACTCAAGGCCCCATTTACTGCCTCCTGTCAACTTCCCGACGGAGTCGCTGTCTGAATCGATGGAGAGCCTGACTGGCAGCAAGCGCCTCTCGAGAGCGAGCTCGAACAATTCGAATAGGATGAGCTTCATGACCGAATTGAGGAGCAAACGCGATCGGTCGGATACAGCAAGTCTGTTGACCGTTGATGAAATCACGGCAGAAGTCGAAAACCGCCGTCAGAGCATGGCTGTCGACATGGGCGTCGAGGGTGCAGAAGACTGGACCAAGATCGAGCGAGATATCGATGACGTGAGCGACCTATTAGAAGATGCCTTTGATGAGGACGAAGAGGACGAAGAGCATGACGAAAGTGAAGAGGAAACCGGAAAGACTATGACCTGCAGTAGTGGTACGTACCGTACCCATTCTTACGCTGGCCTCGGTCCTCATTGCCCGAAATCGTGCAGGAACGAAATGGATCAAGGGTGCACTCATTGGGGCCGGATCATTCGGCAAAGTCTATCTTGGGATGGATGCCACGAACGGGCTGTTGATGGCTGTAAAGCAGGTTGAACTTCCGACAGGCTCAGCACCTAATGAAGAGCGCAAGAAAAACATGCTTAACGCGTTGGAATGCGAGATAGACCTGCTTAAGGATCTCCAACATCCGAATATCGTTCAGTACCTTTGTACGTGCCCTTTTTTTTAGACATATATACTTGGTTGTCTCCTGACCCATGGCCCAGATTCCTCCGCCGATGATGATTTCCTTAATATCTTCTTGGAGTATGTGCCAGGTGGCTCCGTGACTGCCTTGTTGCGCAGCTATGGTGCCTTCGAGGAACCACTGGTCAAGAACTTTGTGCGGCAAATTCTGCAAGGTCTTAACTATTTGCACGAAAGGGATATTATTCACCGTGACATCAAAGGCGCAAACATCCTCGTTGACAACAAGGGTGGGATCAAAATATCAGACTTTGGTATTTCTAAGAAGGTTAATGGCAGTAAGTTCCCCTTCATTTCATGGTCCATCGTTTATGTTGCTCACTCCACGTAGATCTCCTAACTGGCAAACGCATGTATCGACCTTCTTTCCAAGGTTCCGTGTTCTGGATGGCACCGGAAGTGGTACAGCAGAAAGTGCACACGACCGCAGCCGACATCTGGAGTGTAGGCTGTCTGGTAGTGGAGATGCTCACTGGTGAGCATCCATGGGCACAACTTACCCAGACACAGGCTATTTTCAAGGTGCGCAAAAGCCAGCTTTCGCCAACCCCACACCTGCTCACCTATCGTTACAGATCGGTCAGTCAGCAAAGCCTGAAATTCCGTCAGATATATCTCCAGAAGCGCAAGAGTTTTTAAAGAAAACTTTTGATATCAACCACACGGCTCGTCCAAGCGCCGGAGAGCTGCTTCAACACTCCTGGCACGCTATCAAAAAGCCTGCAAGTCTCTCTAACAAGAGCGCTTCCAAGAATGTTCCAGTCATCGAGGTCTCAGCATAACACGATATGATATACCCTCTTGTCTCATTTGTTAACCACACCAGATCTCCATGATTTATTGGCATAAAGGCACTCATAAATTGTATCTTGCTCAATGGTCTTTGTATACTGTATCGACGTAAATCTTAGATTACGACTAGTCACCATATGCTGATTGCTATTCATTGTTATCCCCGTCTCTTTTCCGCTTTGTGCCAGAGGCTTTGGAACCAGGTCCCCAGTTGGGCAGTGGGTTTTGTTGGTAGCGTACTAATTTGATTTTTGATGACTGTGTGACAGCTCCTGGATGCTTCTTGAAGTCCGCTTCCGATCTGTAGAGAACAAAGTTAAAGTTCCATATTGTTCTGCCGTGTGCAACGAACTTACCTTGGTTCCTTCGCTAGAAGGCGGGCAGTAGGGGACGTTTCCGAGACCTTCTCCATCTTGACTGGGTGCTTTCTTACCCAACATCTAAACACGTCATAGACATCCTCACGCGACGCAGTCGTCTTCAATGACCCAGGACAAGCATGGGATCGTGAAACGCTGTGACCCGCGTTTAGGAGTGCCGAGCTATTACAGTTGTTTTAGGACGTTAATTATTCTTTGCGTAGTTTCAACTCACGCGACGTCCTCCAATGGTGGTGTTGTGCAGTGGAAAGAACCTGCCACTTTTGCTGGGGTGAAGTAAAATGGCGCTTGAAGTTCCTGCAAAGAAAAAAAAGTTTGTCAGCGGAACCGTCAGGAATCCGCAATGCGGACGCACCTCCTTTGCAACAGTGAGCATACCTTTCATTCTGGTCGATGTTCCATACTTGTCCAGGTTTCCATCAACATGTTCAAGAACCCCGCCAACAAACTCAGAATTATGAAGGGGACCAGACCACATGGGTCCAGAAATCTAACGAGATGTCGGCGCTATGTCGGCGTGCTTCCGAATTGGCTCAATCGAAGTCACTTACGTGCAAGGGGAATCCGCAGTTGGAACATTCTGATGAAACAGGTGGCCCAGCCTGGGTTTTGAACTGATAGTTTTTCGCGCCTGTACTCTCGTTAACCTTCTCGATCGTCTTTCCTAGCCTCTGTTCGAAGAATGATTGGCACCCAGAACAAACATAATACATTGATGTTTTACTGCAATCGTTTCAGCCCAGAAAGGAGTGCCTAATCAATGGTGAGTAATTACCTTGCGGCCTTCTTAACTTCAATAGGAGCGGAATGAAGGCGGACGAAAAGGCGAACATAGAAGTCGACGGAGAGGGACAAGAGTGGTTCAATGTAGCGGCCATATCTGCTCGCAGACGTCGTGATGGTATTCAGAACAAGTCGGAGTGCCTTCGCACAGATCAGTATCGTGAATGCATCAAGAATCATTGAGTAATATGCACCGCTTCATGACAGTATTCGGCCTTGACAGGAACGCCGCCGTAGTTTGAGAAGCTATTAGATGTATCAGTGATGTAATGTAAAACAAAGACGATTAAGGCATGGTTACCATTTCTCTGAATAGTTCGTCGTAGCAAGAACTGCCAAATCCGTGCACGTAACGCATAAAAGTCCTATAGAAAATTCATCGGAAATCAGCGTTCTCTTGTTCATTTTAAGCCCTCCACCATGATACTCACCGCCGTCGTTTACGGCTTGGACAGCTGCATCAATAAAGGGCGCTGCAGTACCATAGGGATCCAGATCCACGACATCAACACGAGTTTTTTCGGCGCGGTGATTATACATAAGCGCACTGGTTGCCTATTCAGCGACTCTTTGTCCGACTTGATAGGGGAAATAACACATCGACCTACCAGGCATCACCTTCATTCACTCGGACTTTTCCAAGCGATGGAGCTTTGGCAGGCGTATCAGGGGAGTCTGGGTCGTCTTCTTGACTTGGTCCAAGGCCATTAAGATCTATGTTCCTTCTCATTGCG
>Ga0307511_10008503_pt1 | contig 10265 bp, 11 predicted proteins | sample 13_EM_MG_FD_200266 | JGI IMG/M metagenome (GOLD analysis project Ga0307511, IMG submission 200266) | Populus trichocarpa ectomycorrhiza microbial communities from riparian zone in the Pacific Northwest, United States - 13_EM | ecosystem: Host-associated > Plants > Roots > Unclassified | place... | reverse complement strand
AAACAAACCCCCCCCCCCCTCGCTTGCCACTGGGGGCTCGGCCTCTACCATAGTAATCTCTTCCCTATTGTATCCCGTGTACATGTGATGGACAGGTAACAAGGGACTTTTTCTATTCATAGACCCGTGGATATTCTAAAGTTGTTTAGGAAAAGTAAAAGATGTATGTGTTACCAAAGCTGTTTCTTGGGCCCGTGAGAGAGAGCAACATGCACAAGGCTATATATACTTATCATTTTGCCACATGAAGCTTTTTACTGAGCAGAAGCATGCTTGCTTAACAATCATTGAAACATTTATCATCAGTTCTCTCCTATCCTATCCCCCATATCTTGTACTTATATTTTTTTTTTTACCTACCAGTAGTACCTTACTTGATAAGAGGTATCTACCTAGTCCTCTACGAGAGGTCCGGTTCCCGCCCAGAACTATTGGGCAATTAAGTTGTGTTGTCTTTGGACTGCCGGATTGGGATACTCCCGACTAAGGATATTGCCTTAATCGGCCTTAGCGAAATGGTAGCACATGACCTTGAGCTTGGCGAAGCAGAAATAACATGTGAGAAAGTCACCAAGAAAAAAAAAAACGTTTTTTTCAAACTCGTTGCATATCAACTCAATATCATCAAACTAAGGTAAAATCACCTCGAATTCCCCACCCACATGTCACAATTTCCTGCCTAGTTGAACCTTGTACCGCCTTATGGGAAGAATTGTACTTGTTACCTTCGGTCGGACAATCAAACTAGCCGACTAACTTTGCCCCGCATTTACACTTGCAACTTGCTATACCGGACTGCATAAAACCTAAGGGTCCTGTCCGGTTCAAACTAGCATCCGGAATAGCCAAAACACGCTAAGCCAGGAGGAGACAAGACTGACCTAGGAGGCAATAGTTTTGTGCCAAGGGGACAACCTCACGAACTTGATAAGGCTTAGCCAGCACCTATACCAGGCAACTGGGGTATTGCAGGCTTCAAAATCCGGTACAACAGAATATTTTGTATGGGGATACCCCCCTGTCAAGGGCCTATCAGTCAGTCCGGTCCGGTATATACTAGTGTCCGGTATAGCTAATAAAATATAGGTGGGCAAGGACAAAACAGTCAAAGTCTGTCCGTAATAGCAAGTTTTCCGGTTAAAGGCGTTCCGGTATAGCAAGTTGCAAGTGTATGCCCCAATTCCCAAGACTTCTATGTCTCAATATTGCTCTCTATCAACGCTTCTTATCAATTGAATTGCGTGAGCCGACAAGGGTCTTAAACCTCACCCATGTTCATCCACAAAGCTTAGCCTAACGCCCACCCTAAATCTAAATTCCTCAGCTGCTCCCGGCATTCCTCGGGTACTGGTAGAATGAATGAATGAATGGTTGATGCACCAACGAGACAAGGATGGAGGTGAGCCATTTCGGACCAAAAGCCGGTGCAGGTACGGGGCTGAGACGATGAGAGGTTGACGACCTCAACCTTGGGGGAATGTATCAATGTATGAAAAAAATAAAAGAAAGAGTAAACATGGTAAACAACATATTTCCATGTCATTTACAGGCTCTAGAGCAAACGAGAACATGTTGGAATAGAGACAAGCATTTCTATAATATCAAGTATTCATATGTAAAATGTAATGAAATATGAGATGACTCAAATTTGAGCATCTGGGTATAGCTTAACTCCGGGCTGACATTCAAGTCCCTCAAATCCTTGCTACACCGGCTGGCGCCCATCAGCATCTCGTTTCACAAGCATGATCCAGTCCGCTGTTGTAAGTGCGGCACATGTAATAGTTGTACTGGCAAATGCTTCGTGAGAAGGAACCCCTCGTACCTTGAACGCGTCACCCGACACGCAGACAGTCTGCCCGCGTTCCAGTGGCATCTCGCTGCGGGAAATTACCTTGCCGCTGTACAAGTTGGCTGTAAAGAACCTTTAAGGATGTCCTCTGATATTCATGATCGTGATCTGGACTTTGTTTCAAGCTCGTGCATGTTCATGAAGCCAGTTAGTTATCCGCACCCATAAACTTCCGCTAGCCAAACCAAACCCCATAAAAGTAAATGCCAACTGGTCTATCGGTATGTAGTTGGCCAAAATATGATATGCTGGTCGCGCAGGCAGCACACCCTAGTCTGGTTATTTTGGTCCGAGCTCCTATCGTCCCGCTCCACGGCTCCAAGGTTTACTAATACATACCATATTCCAGCTCCAGGCCCTGACGCACAAAAGATTGCCATATGGAACACAATATATCGGCCGTAATGGAAATCTAGCACCACATATCGTGTGCCTACCAATTTATCCTATATTTCATCTGCGCGCCCCAACGATCAAGTTCCCGAGATGAGGGAGATCAGGCCCAAGATCAAGGCCAGGCTTCAGAATCGATGGGCTTGCGCATGGCGCATGCACAATTGCGTGCGTTGCGTTGGTTTGTAATTTGGAATCAGGAGTCCTGTGAAGTTCCCCCCAAGCAAGAGTCCTGGTCGAAAAATGAAACTTGCTGCAAATTGACTGCGGAATAACACTTGGTAGTCTAAGCGCAAGGACAGGACTCTTGCCGACAAGCAGTAGAGCGGATCGTCTTAACCTGAACTCTTGGTCGCGGCAGATGGTAAATCACAAACCAATAAGCACCGGGGCAAGGGTACTGTGAGTAGTTTGGTGTGCTGTGTCCATCCTTTACTCTACACGCAGTGGAAGGTGTCGTGACTCAAACCTTAAAAGCCTAGTGAACCGTGTCCCCATTGCAAGAAACTCCGATAAGACACCGCCAAAAAGTAGGGTAGTTGGAGGGGAGTGTTGCGTGCATATGCACCAAGCTGCAGGTACAGATTGTTTCTGCAGATCAAAATCGGGCTTTTGTCCTCATATCATTAGTATACCGGTACTGGTCGGTGCATGCGCAGCCTCGCTTGCAATTTTGGAGAGTGACTTGGTTGGTTGCTGGAGGTTTATTTTCAGGGGGAAAAGGTTGTATGTGCCTGTTCGGTCTGTGTGATGATGTTTATGCATATGAACGCCGACAGTTGGGCTTGCGCAAGATCTAGATCTTGTCGGGATAGAAAAACAAACCAAGAGTTCGGGATCTTCCTGGATTGTGTCTTTTGTTTTCGTTGATTCACAGGGTTTGTCGGTATCAGGAGAAACAACTGGAGAAACAACCTAGCTATAATAGGAAAATACATTGATGCCACCACCCTACCGGTACATCCACAACCAAAGTTTCAGTACTACAATGACCAAAGCTACACCGACCGATGGCAGTGAACTAATGGTTTGCAACTCCACTTTCTTCTCTAGCCAAGTGAAGGCGCATGCGCTGTTTGAAAGCCAGCATTCTGTACCCAAACATTGACACCTGGGTATCGGGTGCGGAGAGCTTATGTGGGATACAAGAGGAGTATAAGCTTATGGCACTGGAGGGTTATACGACCATATGATGATGATATGAGATATGCCCAAAACAAAACACAGAAACGGCCACATTAAGAGAAGCAGAGTGGGGGCTGGGGTCATGGGCAATGCCTATATTCTGAGGCGAGCAGCGGGAACGGAGACCAAGATGGAACACTGGAATTGTATTTTCGTAGTTAAAACCAACTAGCTTCGTCCCCAGTTGCTTCTCTCACTCTTCCCAGCTTCATCTCCCCTCTTCCACACTCCTTGTACGTTTGGTTTCGCGTCAGCGCTGAGTACATTTGTTTGTAGACAAATTCGGAATATCGTCAGATACCCGTCCCCATCTAGCAGCTGTCCCATAATCTCTCGCTCGTTCGCTTCCCGAACCCCTTTCATGTTTCCTTTCACGACAAACCGACTAGTTTGTCGCAGACATTTCGTGGGGGAGGAACATTGTTGCGTTTCTTCTCCGCATAGTACACGTTCACAAGCGTAGCTTTATCCGCTCTAAAAGCCATTCGGCTTTCTGCCCCGGTTAACCCAGCCTGGTCCAATGATCTGCTCCTGTTTGGTGCGTCGGAAGCCTTCCAACAGGTACCCCACATCTAACTTTTCAACCTTCGTTTTCCTCTATTCCAAATTAAGCTCCCTCACAATATCCAAAAAGATAGACACCATATTTATGTGGACACACACCCACAAGCCTGTACACCCACACTCAGATGCATTTTCAAGGCCTGGACCATTCCCAAACCGGCGCCGACGACAGTAACACCTTGATTGGTGGTTACGAAAGCTTCAATCAGAGTTCTTAAGCAGTATGGTGGTATCTTCGTGCGAATGCAAGCGATTGAGCATTTGAGTGCCAGCTATGGGATGGGCTCTGAAGGGTATGTAAATGATATGAATACTGAGGAAGCCATAATAAACCAAATAAACGAAACGATCGAGGAGGAGCATGGGGATATCCAGTGGGGGCAGTCAGTGGAGGCGGTCCAATGGAGGCCAGACCCAGATGCAAGAAATTCGAAATCATCCCAACTTCCTTCCCGCGCCCACAGCAGATCTCCTGCACCTTGTAGCAACCTTGCCGACAATCAATCAGCAAGGAGGGTAGAAGGTGCTTGGCGATGCCTGGCGGAGACACCGTTAGCCTCACCACCTTCTTTCGCTGGGCTAGCACCCACCGCGCTGAAAAGCGCAGCCTTATCGGGTAGCCCGCATAATAACCAACATCGGTCTGTTGGCCAATATAAGGACTTGATCAGCCAGTCAAAGTGAAGACTCAAGTCATCCATCAGCATCGACTATTGCAGTTCTCACGTCCATATTCTTAGAGTTCGCATTATTCTCTCCCGTTGAGATTGTCGTCGTCTATACCACACCCGCGGTGACAACCAACACTTCTTCCTCTACTCCGCCACTCGCGATCAGTTGATTTCTCCTAATCCGTCCACAAGGTCTTCTGGTGTTGACAGGCAAAAAAAGTGTTCCAATCTCGACTGCGCCGTCGTCTTTCTGCATAATTACACTCATCGCCAGGTATCCTCGACAGACATAAGTCAGAGGACATGATGATGGTACAATCATCCCAGCATATGCCGCATGAGAGAATGACAGCAATTGAAGACATCTCTTCACATGGGCAAATGTTAGATAAGTATAGGGTTGATGGGTCATATGGTGCTCCTTTGCCATTATCACCTCCACCATCTGCCACCCGCCCAGATTTCATTGGGACAAACTCAGCGTCCAGCTCATTCCACATTCCCGACGATGTTGGATTATCACTTAGCGGAAGTGAAATAGGAATGGATAGACCACACAGCATGTCAACTCTGCGCGATGAGAGCACTTTCTCAGAACAGACACAGGACGGCGGTGATATTCCTCGGCTGGGCAACCAATACCAAGACATGAATCAGGTGGGAGAATCTTCAATGTTTATGCGCCAGCCCCCACAAACTTGTTGGGTATCACCAAATTGGCTCGTAGATATTCCGCAACCTCTTGAGATGGATATGATGGGGTCCCCCCCTGACCAGTCCCCAACAGCCCAACAGTGGGTTGACGAAAATGGAAATAGCGAATCTTCACATCTGAGGCTATCCACCGAAAATGGATTGCCAATGGTGATGCCCGGTATCAACCAGTCACAAACATCGTTTCGATTGGCTTCACCGCCCACTGGGAGAGGAATACATCGCATGCCATCGTGTCCCAGCTTTCGTGGCCACAATCTGGAGTATCACATACAGCAACCACCTTCTCCTGCTCTGGAGGAGCAGGACTTCCCCCAGTATATGGAGAGATCATTTTCGAATTCTTCATCCATCCCATCACCGCCGGATTCGCCGGACTTCTATTTTCCCACAGCACAGATGCATACCCCCAGTCTCGGTTTCCCCGTGACACCTCTGGTTAAACAAGACGGATTTTCGTCGGATATGTATGGCCAGATGTCAGACCCACAGCATAACGGGGTGCATGGCAATTCAGTATGTACTCCGCGCTCAGGCGTAGCCTCCTCACGGGGCGCCCCGTCGCGAGCAGCTGTGGCGGCTGCTGCTGCACTTGCTGCTACGAAGAACCCATCCAAACCTTCTAAGAGTAGGAGTTCTAGGAGAGTTGTGAGTAGCTCCAATGGGAGGAACTCATCATCGCGGAATGGGTCTACATCGTCTTCATCTGGTAGTGCTAGTGGCCGCGGGCTGGGTGGTGACGGAGGGGAGATGCCCTTTGTTAATTTTACCCCACAGGATGCAACGAGGATCTTGAGTGGGGTTGCACCAAGTGGGAGCTCAAAGACGAAAGCTCGGCGAGAGCGGGAGGCGATGGAAAAAAGACGGAAACTGAGCGAAGCAGCTGCCGCTGCAGTACTGGCCGCCGGGGGCGATCCCAGCCAGTTAAAGGAGGTTGAATTATTGACCATGACCTAAGGAGTCGTTGTCATGTTTTGGTTGTGATCATAAAGTGGTGGCATTCTATGCATGTTTTTCCTATTGGTTTTCCCTATGGTCATCTCGATTGATATTGTTTTTGGTTCCCTTTTTCCGCATTCCCTATGCCAAAATGGGTTTTCCGGGCTTTGCGTAATTCCTCTTTCCATTACTTCATCTACCAATTCCCATGGCTACCTTAGCCCGTCAATATTGTACGATGTGATTTCTGAGAGTCCTAGGTATGTATCTTACTTTTGGTTCATGCTTCCCTATGACAGGATTTCATCCGACTTTCTTATTGCTCATGTAGGATATTCTGTCGTTTTGCGTTTTTCTGTCTGTGCCTGGCGTTTTGAGCTCCCATACATGTGTATCACAATGTCGCCAAACAATCAATCTTGGGACATATCCTTCTCCAAACCCACTTGTATGCGCTTTGGCACATGTACCTTCTGGACGCGTGCATATACATATGTGCACATACTCACGCAATAACCTAGCTCACAATCGACCCATTCGTCCATGACTGTTCCAAAAATGGAATTTGTTGAAGCCGATGCTTGCTAAAGCTTGCTAAAGCTTGACATCAGCGGATGGCATCTAGACTCCGTGATTAACACAAAAAAAGCAAAAAAGAAAAGGACCTCGGAGTTGGGGGGTGGGGTATACACCAATGGGAGAGGTATGCCTTCATGCACACCATGAAGGTCCGAGATGTAGTCATTGGTCAAGCCCCGAGTCTTTCAAATCACTGACGTATGCCTCTCCAAAGATAAGCGATATCAAATCTCACCATCGGATTGACATGCGGGGGACGGCAAGATATGAGATTGGGGTCTGGACAGAGATGAAGCCGCTAGGATCTCGGACAGCCGGACTAACACTCGAACTCATAGCCTCCGGGGTTCCCTCCGGACAGATTTTCCTCCAATTGAAATTGCAGATCGTGAAAACCCCCCACATACCCGTCCCCACCGAGAGTGAGTTTAGTAATACGAATTGGCACGGTAATTGTGATGGAGCAGGCCAGTACACCAATGTAATCTGGAATGTTTCTCAGCATGCAGGTGATGAGCACATTGATGGTGTTGGCTAAGGTGGCAATCCAACTTCTTGGGTCAAATAGGTTTGTATCAATCGCAACTTCCGTGCTGTCATTAGTGCCCTCATCTTGCGGTCTGCAAGATCAATTGGGCCAGAATGTCAGAAAAAAAAAGTCTTTAGCACCACGCTATCAAGAGACAGGTTTCAAAAAAGCCACCCAGCGGGGCACGCCGCTGCAGCTGCCACTATGCTAGGGAACTGACTGTAAATTATCTCACATACATATTACCAGAGAGATACCCTGAGACGGAGTGGCGTTTTCGCAATCCCTGGTGTTTTCGCGGGCTCTGGAACATAGTGAACCCTGAACCATAAGCCTGGTGACCAAGGCCCCTGCTGTGGTTGGGTTCCATGCATCCCAACCTCATGCCAAAAACGAACCCCACGAGATGCAGAAAACAGATGCCAGACTGCGAACTTCGAACATGGGCACTTCCCGGTGAATGTGATGTGACCTCGGGCATGGCATGTGGGGTATGCTGACGGCATGGGGACCGCTGTCTCCTAGCATTGCAAGGCAACTACAGTGCATCGAGGGTGTTAATAATTAGACGATCAACTGATGTAGAACTACAATTGTTGGGAAGGGGTAAGACTACCGCCCTTTAGACTTTGACTCATTGATATTAACGGAGTTAAAAGGTGTAGCGAGCAGGAAGGTTGATGATAAAAAGGCAGTGCTTGCTCTGGGGGAAAAGTTGTACAGGTATTTTGTACCACACGACCCGCCGGGTAGTCCTTGTATAAACAAGCGAATAGTCTGGTTACAAGCGAAAGTGTAGCCGTAACCACAGATACTAAAGGGAGGCCCCCGCGCCGTAAGCGAACGCAAAGTCCACATACCATCCAATGTCAACATCCACGGGGCCCGCAATGGGTAAGGGAACAGAGCCAAACGAGCTTCCAATAACAGTTGGCCAAAGCTCTCAAAGCAACAGTTTTGCTGAGGATCGAGAGGGCGGTGAAGATGCTATCCTCGAAGCGAAGGTCGAGCGAGTTTATAAGTAAGCAGACAAGTTAACTCCGCAGTTGAACAGACCATATCTAACAGATCCCGCCTACAGAAAACTTGACAGGAGGATCCTTCCAGGTAACTTTCTTTTTTACCATAGTATTTTTACTGCCATCTCTGCGGATCTGACGGTTTATGTGTCATGCAGCTCTATGGATCCTATACTTCTTGTGCGCCGCAGTTCGATCCAATGTCGGACTATCAATCACGATGAATACTACCTCGGGGCACTCTCTCGGCCAAAAACTAGAGCTCAGTTCTCATCAAATTAGTACAGGTTTAGCACTCTTTTATGTGTGCTATGTGCTATTTGATGTTCCCGCCAATCTCATCATGACACGGCTATCGCCTCATGTATGGATGAGCAGGGTAGTGTTGGGTGTGGGTATTGTGGGTGCATGCCATGCTGCGCTCACTCACGCATGGAACTTCTAGTATGACTCCCCTGAACATTAATAGTAGGCTTCGGGGATGCTAACTGCGCTTGCAGCTTGATTCGTGTTCTACTCGGAATTGTCATTGCTGGGATGTGGCCAGGAATGGCCTATTACATCACCCTCTTTTATCCTCCAAGCAAGACCGGGAAGCGCATCGGAATGTATTTCACTGCTGCTCAGGTCTCTGCTGCTGTCGCTGGTTTGGTGTCCGCCGGCTTCCAATTGATGGACGGCAGTGGTGGGCTTACTGGATATCAGTGGATGTTTCTTATCTATGGCCTTGTGACCATCATCTGCGGTATTCTTATCCTATGGTGGTTGCCTGACCGCCCCAAGGCTCCTGGATCACCTCTCGATGACGTTAAGGGATTCTGGAAATTCTTCCAGGGTGCACCCGCACTCAAGGGTGAGGATTCAGCAATCCACTATGAGGATTTGACGAGAGTCTACCACGCTCCTCCATGGGGCCTACGTGAGCTATGGAAAATAATGTGCGATTGGAGGCTTTGGCCATTGACAGTCATGTATTTTGGAGTTGTTGGCGTGGGTATTGGTGTCCAAAGCTTCGGGACATTGATCATCAAATCCGCCATTCCTACCCTGACCGGTGTACAGCTGTCCCTGCTTTTTGCCCCCATCTGGGTCTGCGATTTGATTGCAATCCTTATCTTCACCCCTCTTGCTGACCGATTCCACAAATACCGCTATATGTTCTTCATTGGCCCTGCTATCCTCCAGATGGTCGGCCTCTTTGTCACCACATACGCAAGCAGCCCCTGGCCAAGGTATGTCGGCCTCCTGATTGTCGGCTTTGGACTTGGTCCTACAGTGCCCAACTGCATGGCATGGACAAACGAGATTTTCCAGCCTCGGCACGGTGATATTGGTGTTGCTGCCGCCACAGCCCTTGTCTCCGGCTTGGGGAATTTGGGGAGTGTCACCACCACCTATGCCCTCTATACCGGGTGGGCGAGTGACAACAAGCCAGGCCCACTGCAGTACAGGAAGAGTAACCTGACGATGGTGGGTATCTTGGCTATTAGTGTGTGCAGTGCCATTTTGATGGCAGTGCTGAGGAAGGTTGTGGATAACAATGGGGTAATCAAGGGAGACCAGGCGGGAGTTATAGTCGATGGGGCAGCAAGGAGAGATATGAAGGGGCACAGGGGTCTAGATGGATTATTCGGTAGGAAGAAGAAGGTTTCCGCATGAGTATGGGTGGTCTGGTTGAGTGGGTGGCCCCTCCAAAAAAAATTCAGGGTGAAGAAGTTGAAGAGGGCTTGATATATACCCTAGAGTCGTCACATGTGGAATAGGATGGGGTTAAATTATTCTACATAGTACTAAACATATGTCCTTTTAAGTACCCGAAA
>Ga0307511_10008502_pt1 | contig 10265 bp, 7 predicted proteins | sample 13_EM_MG_FD_200266 | JGI IMG/M metagenome (GOLD analysis project Ga0307511, IMG submission 200266) | Populus trichocarpa ectomycorrhiza microbial communities from riparian zone in the Pacific Northwest, United States - 13_EM | ecosystem: Host-associated > Plants > Roots > Unclassified | place... | reverse complement strand
CGGACAACCCTAAGATTTATAGAAAACTCCGAAGCTAGGCTTGGTGGTATAAAAAATAAAGGACAAAGTTGGGCTTAACCATAAACAGCGTTGGGGTTTATTTGTATATGGTGTTTGTATTCTGGGCCTATTGTCCCAGTGTAGATTCTTACTTGCTTTTGCCCAGTTGAGCTATGGATCCACTCTCTTTGTCCGAAAGCAGCAGAACGGCTGTTAGATCAGCTTGATTCACAGAGAGACATCATCTGCTAAGTCCAATTCTTGGTTTCTTGGACTATAAGATAAGCATTGTTTCTCAAAGAACCTATTTAAGCTTGACCACCTTAATAATGCTAGAAATACTTAATTTTTTCTCCACTAAGAATGATTTCAAGTCCATTTGGGAATATGCAAATTGAATGAAAAGGCAGAGCATTTTTTAAGTGTTCAAAACTGTGAAAGATTTTCGATTCCCTTGCAGTCTCTTCCTTCCCTGTAGAAGGTCACTTTATTGAGCTACCTAAGAAATGCAAGAGCTTTATACCCTTGCGCGTGATCTGTATAAAACGTAAAGAGCAGCACATCCCCATGTAAACTTCTTTCAGCGATTACTACACTTCACCTAGTTTCCCTAGATTTTAAAGAACGCATGAGAAATACCTCTTAATTCCTTTCCTAAATGGCTTTGGTCAGCACTTTCCAGGCACTCCTCACAACCATTCATATCCCATTTCATTGAAATCCTTCTCTAGACAGCTTTTCGTAGCCAACATTTTGTACTGTTTGACTGAGTTCCTCTTCCTCTTTCCTGGCACTCCTTACGTTGTATTCATGAAGAATTCAAGCTCTTTTCTGCAGGACAAACGCAACAAAAGAATAATGTGTGCCGTTTGATGCACAAGCAATATGAGATTTTCTGTAATCAACAGTAAATGGTTTGGTGCATAAGTGGAGATCAGCATGATAAGGACTAAGGATTAAAGTTCAGAAATGACTGATCGAAAGAGTAACTCTGAACAGGAGTGAAGCAAAGCAACTGGTATTGAAAAATTCAAAGTCAACTAACCGAAAGGATTGGTTTGATTAAGAGATAGTTTGAATGCTACAATGACTGACGGTGATCTTACAGATAGGTCTATTTCTCTCTCACACAACTCCAAAGCCTGGATAGCACAGAAGTCAGCCTCAACATTCTGGACGTGGAAGGGGTAGCTTATGTTAGGGCCAGGACCAGTTTCTAGGCTGACAAGCTTCATATTTTTGGTCTGCCTATAAAATAGATTTACTAAGATTGTTGAAATTACGGACAATAAATCCCGACATGTAAGGGTATTTTGAGGATTAACAAGTTGTGGAGACTCATTGGGAATATAGGATTAAAGAAACAGGAAAAAAAAAAGAATTTAAAGGTCTATACAGAGCATAGGACCAGCATAGTAACCTCTAAACAAGGGACATAACCTGGTAATTTTGAGAGTCAATTGCATTTTATTTACTTGATTTTCGTACTCTATATCCATTTGATGTACGATGTTATTTTCAAATTATAAAATATTGATTGCAAATTGAAGTGATGCCTTAATTGGCTTTCACCGCATATTAAAATATATGACATATGCCGCATTATCTCATGAAGTGTTGCATACGAGGTATGGAATGTATTGTTATTTCTTTCAGTTCTAAAGTCCTAGAATGAGGTGAATTTGAGTTGAAAAGGTCTTACTGCACCAGAAATTACAGGCAATGTTCTCTTGTACGAGAAGATTAGTCAATGGCCAACTGCTCTGTCTTCTATAGGGTGGAAGTGTCTCATATACTGTGACCAATTTGATCAATCTGCAGGCCTGCCATTTACGTTGGCCATCATATTCATATCCAAGTACTAGCCTATCTATGATGTCAGCTGCATTATCGACAATTAGTCTGTCATTAATCAATAGTAATTAGCACTATCATGCTGTATTACCAGCAAAGAAGGTAGAAAATATAAGCAGTAGGTAGGTATCATACCTGTTCTCGCCATGACTCGTTCGAATTTCCCCTCGCTGTCCGGTGAAGAGGTAACGGTTTACAACATCATTAAAAATAAATCCAAGTCTCCTTTCAAGTCAATAGTAACCAGAATCAAGACAACTGTCCAAAGTAACAGTCGTTTGTGACCCTGGTTAATGTCTTGTCCCCTGGAAGACTCGTGGAAACAAGTTGAACTTGGGGAACCAGTAATTGTAAAACTAACCCTACTGTTTTAAACGAGGAAGTTAGTTCCTCCCCTTAATTTGCAAAGACTGGATGGCCCGTCACAAAGCTTCTGTAAAAGTCTTGAGCTTGTTTGAGGCGTTAAAATAATGGCAGTCTGTGAGAAATTTGTATCTATCGAAATTTGATGGAGGTGGGGTTCCACTTCTTCCAATGTGGGTGGGAACCACACAGATTTGTTTGGCCATCTTCCTCCATCCTTGCTGTTCAAGTATAATTGCGCTTTAAAATTCAGGTTGATATTCTAACCCTGATCAGCAAATTTAGATCATCCAAAAATTTCTGATCCATTTGCAAAAATTTTGAGGCCAATGTAACAGCGTTCAAATTTTCACAATGAATTGCTAGATGGAAACTATAAAATAACCCGGTCCTTCTCAAAGCATTTGGATTTGGACTATTCAAAACGATGCACGAGGGCAACGTAAATTAACCCAAGACCCCCCAACGAGGAGAGGAGATGGGTACTGGTTGAGCTATAGGCTCTTTGAAAATTCCTGCTCTTTTCAACAGTCATTGTGACAGAAAAAATGGACGTGTCTATGTAACCTTGTCCTAGCTTGTCATAAATCTAAGGGAACCTTAGCAGCCCAACCTTGAAAAACCTATGGTCAGTCGTCCTTTACGAAGTTCAGTCTAGAATAGCATTGCTCCTTTTTCCCAGCACCCTTGTGATGTCATGAAAACTCGATAGGAGATTGAATACCCCTCTCCTACTCTAAGGTGATAAATGGCCACTCCTCTAGGCACAGAGAATATGATAGCATAGCAAGCCTTAAAAATAATCCAACTCTTCAGCTTGATTAGCTTTCACTACTAGCAGAATATCAGCATTTTTGGAACTCCAGGCAGGTGCTCCTTAAACCAACTCCTCCTTTAAATGCTAAGGCTAATTTTACATTATAGGCACATATTACATATACATTTGCCGCGCCACCGTACTAAGATGCAAACAACTGCCTGCCCTAGGTAAATGTCGTTTACCAAAAATAAAAAATAAGAAAGAATGAATGAGTGAGTGAGACAGTAAAGAGTTATGCCACTCTGACTCCACTTGGACGTTTTCCTTCCATGGCATCCTTCTTATTACGGCAGTCTGCACAGAGGAAAGGCCCTTGCCAAGGCTTTGAGCTGGTGGAGAAGATAGACCCAGCATGAACCGAGATGCCCTCACTTGGAGCAAGGTCAATTTGACAGACAACACATGTAAAAAGACCAGATGTTGATTGCGACGTGGAATCACCATTCCCTAATCTGGAGAACACATTAAAAATAAGAAGTTAGATGCACAGTAAGAAATTCCCATTCCCAAGTCTGCAGGACACAACTTAAGGTGTAGGTAGACATTGAGACAAGCGCGGAGCTCCCACATTTCAAGTATGCATGATACAACATGGACCAGTAAACAAGGATAACCCCACTGACACGTCAACTGAACAAATTAAACTAGATGTTATGGGGTGTTTTGTTACCCTATACATTTTTAGGGTAACAATACAAATTTTCCATGCTCCATAGTGAACTGTGTTTAGAGAGATGAAAATTATCAGCATTGACTCAAAGTAAAAAGGATTCAAGATATCCAATTGTTTTATATGCCACTGCGCACCAGATTCATCAGAGATGATCAAGGCTTGTGATTTCTCTTATCTGCTATTAATTAAAATTAAATTACCAGGCGACAAATTACAAAATTCAACTCAAAGAAACTGTTTAAACACTCGCATTCCTCTTCTTAGTGCTAGGGCTCAAATCTAAATCTAACAAATTCCCATCCCATTGCCACAATAGCCAAGGACTGAAAAGCGTGAGGCTTGCACCTTAAATCACTTTTCTACAATGTTTAAAACACAGATGACAAAAAAAAAATACATACAGATAGAACGAAGAGAAAAAAATCAACTCAGGTCCAAATAATGACAAATTACAACTGGAACAGTTAAGGGGTACTTCAAAAAATACGTTCACAATTTACAATAAACAACTGGAACTCAGACAAAATCCCCCCGGACTAGTCATAACTCATAGCTCATGTAGGTCAGGAGCAATTGTCCTTTCATAGAGGGAGTGCACATAATACCTCCTAATAAAAAATCACTTGAGTTTGTTTGCTATCGTCAAGGAGTTAACACAGTGATAGCATATAATATGAAACTGATAGAACATGATGCATGTTTCCTCTCCTTCTGCTAAAAACTTACTTTTCATACTATATGATGTATAATGAATAGGACAAAGGTGGAGTATTGCAGGGGGGAAATCAATGTGAAAAAATGCATGCAAAAATGGCAGCACTAACCTTTCAGCAAGCATAGCTGACCCTTCTTCAAACAGTTCTTCAACTATTCCTATGGCAGAAAGCTTCTTCGATAGCTTACTGGCAGAAAAATGGGATTTCTTCCTAAACAACAAGGCTCTTAGCTTGTTCTGTTTCTTGGGAGGAGTTGAAGGTGGAATTGAATTGTCAGGAGGAATTATGTCAACAACTACGCAGGTTGTATCATCCTTTAGTCCCCTTGTCCTTAATGCTTCCTGAAGAACAACATATAAAATGAAGAAAGCAATTTGAGCATTTAGTATAGCACAAGCATTCATTAAAAGCAAGATGCTACTTCAAGTCAGCTTTGCCCATAATATCAACACACGTATTATTTTATAACTGCATTGGAAATTTGAAGGGCACTCTAATTGAACCAAGACTTGCAAATGAGAAACGCTGCAGAAAAGAATGTTAATCACCTTTACTACTTGTCTGGCAGCAAGTTCAGCTGGTAAACCATGACAAGATTTTGCTGCCATTTCTGAGGATAGAGCATCCCATATGCCATCAGAAGCAATTATAAGCCTCCCACCTGCATTTGATAGCTTTATATGGAATGGAGCAAATTAGAGTTCATGCTAAGGGACAGCACAGACATTAAGTATTAAAGTACAGCTTTTGCATTCGGAGAAAGAAATAATTAAAAGAGTACAATACATTCAACAACTAAAAAATACTTAGTAGAAGTAAACTGAAAATGATTCTTACTTTCACTTGTTTGACAAATGGAACAGGAACTATAAACTCTCCAACATCCATGTCTCCAATTGACCTAGAAAGGCATAAACCTCCAGGCCAACAGCGAAGTGGACCAATCTGTAGCGTTTAAAGGTTTAGCAAAATATATATACAGATATACCAAAATTACCATCGCCTGAACTAACATTCATTTAAATGACAAGCAGTGAGACTTTAACAGTTGTAATAAGAATAACATGCAAAATCTAAAAGCACCTCACCTCAACACCACCAACAGTGCTAAGCCTTCCAACTACCCCGCCACTTGCAGTCACCCTTTTCCTCCTGCAGATATTGTAGAATAGATTATACTTCTGTCAAATATTTAGAATGAATAAGGTCTTGAGAATAGACACATACTCCTCCACGTTCTCTTGAAGTCTGTGATCAACAGTTAAGGAGAAAACAGCACCACCCTGAGCATCTAAAATACAACGCGAGTCCCCAACAGAAGCAACAGTAACAGTCCATCTATCAACTATTACAAATGTTGCTGTGGTACCCGATGTTTCTCCTGAAGAAAGGCACAGCATAGATTTAAACAGAAATTATCAGAGTTACCTAAATGCACAAAATGGAAACCTAGAAAGGATTAAAAAAAAAAAACTGAAGGATCGGGGTAAATAATCCCATGCCTCTGCTCTGGAACTCTTTATCAGTCTTCACAAATCCAGCAACTAAAGCACGGGGTAAAGCTTGAAGCCACTCCTCCCGTCCAAGATCACGAGGAATAGCACCCAAAATATGATTCAACAAATTCTCCCTCGTATATATTGCTGCAGCATTTCCATTGTGCCCATCGAAGATCTGACAGTTAGGAGAGAACAAAGACCATCTTATCGAACAAGAAAGATATAGCAGTAGAAAACACATTCAGGTCTTACAGATACTTTGTTTGTTTCTGAACTCTGTTAAAGGAGGTCATTCAAAGTTTTCCACTTTACATACATTACTATAACAGGGACTGGAAAAGGGAAAGTTGTTAAGTTTGAAGCAACCATTGCCCTTGGTCAACAACAGAATAAAACTCTTTGGAATATTAGATCATCAATCAAATAGATAAAATAACAAATGAAAACCCCAACTCCAAAACTTCTTCTAAAGTTGGTTTTACAGAGAAATCAGCACTGAAAAGTGGACAGCATAGAAATATATCACCCAACCCAAAGTTTGGTGCACCGTGTCCTCATACCCACGACAACGCAAAAGAAACTGCATTCGCCAAGGATTGAAGCAGAGCCTGTTAGTGCATATAGGCAATTTGGTCAATGACCCGATATCCTCACTTAACAAAAAAATACTCCAAAGTATACTTGTTAATTATTTTTTATAAAATATATTTAATAATTATATTTTATGAAATAAAAATTACCCCACTTAACAAAAAGTTCCAAATAAAAATTGCTTAAGACTCTATTTGTCGAATATACATAAAAATAATAATAAAATATTTCTTAAATATTTTAAATTATCTCGTTTATAATTTTTTATCCTCTTATTGACTTTAAGCCGCCTCTATATTGAAGATATGATAGGAGTTGAAAGAATAAGAAAAAGAATTACCGCAAACACAGAAAATGTTGATGACGAATTCCCTGGTAACCGCTGACAATCCATCTTAATCAGGAAATAATCCTCCCCTTTCCTAGACTGGGCTGCATGACCATATTTGACAATTGGCTTCTCCATCTTCTCGATCCTCATTTCTCTGCTGATCAAAGCAGCAAGAGGCACAAGATTATCACGCCGACGCCTCTCTTCTCCAGAAGCCATTATCTTCCACTCCACTATCTTAACCAGCGGAGTCTGGACCTCAGACCTTCAAGTTACTGTTTTCTTTTGTCTCAAGAGCATATCATACCCCAAAAATCGAAGTGCTTATGGTTATATCCGGTGCAATCCAACTTAAACATAGCTTCCTTGATATCAATGGTTCTCCCAGAATATATCAAACCCGCCAACCCCGTTCGCATGAAAATTCCAAAACTCAACACTGGAATTAAAAAATTTCAATCAACCGCCAATTTTTGTAACTTGATCTACAGTCATCAGTCAGAGAATAATAGCAAGTTTTAAACTAAGATCAAGCAGAAAATGAACACATCTAAACTAAGCATGCAGTTTAAGGAAGTTGCATTTGTAGTGAACAACCAGCATAACAAAAATAACCATGATCTACAATTAGAAGACCAAAAGCTCTACTGTAAACCTTAAATAGTTAAAACAGTTAAGCACCAAAAGTGAGTCTAGCTAAAACCGTATGTAACATTGGATTGATAATCTGTTAAAACATAAGCTGCCAGCTCTAGTAAGAGAATGTGAAATTCCAGGAAGAAGCAAGAGTGTCTGGTTTTGTGTTTCTTAGCAGAGACAAAAATGCAGATCAGATCAAGACACTAAAGTAGCCAACGCCACAATTACAGGGATATGGAACGTGTTTTGCTGATAAAAAGTGAACTGTAATACCATTAATCTAAAAACCCAAAAAGCTTTCAATTAAAGAAACAAAATCCCATGTTATAAATATAGAAATAAACAAAATAAAAGGTGAAAGATTCAAATAAATTTTAAGTACCAGAGATCAGCTTCTATACATTTTCCTCTACCAAGCAGAGGTAGCTCTTTTTTTAAAAAAAAAAAAAATTCACTTCTTCACCGAAACTTAACTAAGAAAAACAAAAGGGATTGCTTAAAAAGACAACCTTTTCAATTAGAGAAAGAAAAGGGAGAAGCTTTGCTGGCTCTATAAAGCAACCTCTTCAAATACCCACATTTCCCTTTCTGTAAAAAATCTATCCTTTTTTGTGCCATCCCACCTTTGTTTTTTTTTTTTTTCTCGGGAACAAAAAAAATAGAAGTTAGAAAGCCAGAATTACAGTCATAAGACCAAATCACACAAACCCAATGAAGTACAAGAGTGTTATAAAATTACTAGGAAGTAAGGAGTGTGTGCTTGTTTATCTAACCAAAGATGACACTTTGGGCTTGGAGCTGGGTGAATAACAGGGGAACAATAAAAATAAAAAATGAGTTCATGCCTTCTTTAGCAAGACGATTTTTCCACTTTCATTGGATTTGATAGGTAAAATGAGCTAAAATGGAACTAGGGCAGCATGCAGTTGATAGTCTTGATAGTTGAAGGTTGAAGCTAGCAGAAAAGAGGGTAACAAGAACAGCAGACAGATCATTTTTTAGGGTTTTAAATTTTAAATAAATGTTTTTTCTTTCATGAGTGGAACACTGACACGTACTCAAGAGAGTCCAGAAGGAGGTTGCATGTGTTCTGCAGCTATCTATACACAGATGGAGGTGGTGTACGTGTCTTAATTTGGCAATAATTGTAATTTTTATTTATTTAGGTGGTCCCTGGTATTTGGCCTGGAGGACTACCTTTACAAAAAAAAATTATGTGGTTGGACTGTTCTTGGATGTCAAATCTTTGGATTAATGGATGGGCTAATCGCCGGAGTCATCAATTTTTATGGCGCCGTTTCAAAAACATTATTTAAAAATAATGATAATATTTTTTTAATATTTACAAATCATTTTAATCTATTAATATTAAAAATAATTTTTAAAAAATAATCATTATTACATACGTAAATACCTTTTAGATATCACTATAATATTTAAGTGTTTAACAATATAAAAAATTATATTATAATGTTTTTCTATTTTGTTTTTAAAAACTCTAATTTATAACTTTTCAAGGGCAACAACCTTAACTGAATACATGATAAAAAAAACTTCAAGAAAATTACTAATCATTAAATCCTGATCTCATCGTGAGATCTGATAATGGATCTCACTGATCTAGCCATTCACGTATATTCTTGAATTTTTTTTATTAATATTTAGCATCACTTGAATTAATCGAGACATGTATGAGACAAACGTGATGGCCAATAGACAAAACACCTGGTCTTGGGTGGTAAATAAAAACTAATTAATAGTGCATTTGGCGTAACTTTAAAATTATGATTTTTAATTTTGAGTTATTTTTTATAAGTAATTTATGACAAGGATAGTTAAATTAGAAATATGTTTGATAAATAATGATTGAAATCATTTTTTAAAAGCTAATCATTTTTATTCAAATCAAAATTAATCTTAATCAATCATGCTTATACATTTTTCTAATCAAGAGTAAAAAAGTAAATTAAATTAAATTAAAATTTGTCATGAAAAAAAATAAAAGGAAAAAATTGTTTTTTTTTTTTAAAAAAAAAATAGCATCTCGGATTTGTCTACTACTCTGTCCATAGCAAACACGAGATCTCAGGTTTGCTCATGCTCACCAGTCACCACAGTTACTTACCAAGGCAATGTGAACATGTAGTCCAAGCAAGTTGAAGAGGAATTAAGACACCAAATATGAAAATATAAGAACTTGATGTAGGTTTTTTAAGCCAAAGGGATCGATTAACTAGTTAACTAAAAAATACAAGAATCAAACAACAATTTACTCCAGATCATTTTATTCTAAAAAAAAGGAATTAATTAATATCAGGCCACCCAGAGTCTCCTGTAAGAGAAATTAAAACCATATAAAAAAAAAACAGAGGAATCAGATCATTCACACAATCCAAATTCACTCACTATTCATTCCAAAAAGAAACCAACATCCTTGTCTCGAGCCATGTGATTTGCGGGCGGAGCTGGAATTATATAATAGAAAGGGCCAAAAATATAAGCAGTTGAAGACCTCGTTCTAAGCCTGCAATAGGCATTTAATCTGTCAACTGCTTTTTCTATATTTAAACACAAAAATATAAAAAATTAAAATATTTTACAGGGGCCGGGCCCCTGCCTGCCCCCCCGGTTCCGCCCCTGCATGTGGTCTTGCTAGGACTACTTTCATTGTAAATTACTATATGCCATGGTTTAGGCATGAAGGGCTATCGAAATAAAGAAAATGTAGGCAGCATTGATGCATAGGATTGCCGTAAAAAGATGCTAGCTTCATTTCAGA
>Ga0307511_10008499_pt1 | contig 10268 bp, 7 predicted proteins | sample 13_EM_MG_FD_200266 | JGI IMG/M metagenome (GOLD analysis project Ga0307511, IMG submission 200266) | Populus trichocarpa ectomycorrhiza microbial communities from riparian zone in the Pacific Northwest, United States - 13_EM | ecosystem: Host-associated > Plants > Roots > Unclassified | place... | reverse complement strand
AAAACCGCCGCCGAGCCGGCGGCGCTACTACGCGCTGGCGCTGGCCGTCATCCTCTACCTCCCCGGATTCTGGCTCGCGCTTCATCAACCCGCCGAAGCGCGAGCCTGGATGTCGTGGGCCTGGCCGGATGCACTCTTCATCCGCCCGCCGATTCTGCTCGCGATCATCGGCGTCATCGCAATCGCGCTATCGATCCGCGTGAATCGGTACATAGCGATGACGCTCATCCCGTTGATCCTCGCCATCGTCCTCGGCGCCTACGTTCCGATGCGATTCGAATCAGTCATCGCCGCGCCGTTCGTTCTCTGGCTGGCCGAATCGCTGAAGAACAATCGCTTTCGAATCCCGCTGACGTCGGCGCTGATCGCGATCGGCGTCATCTGGAGCACTCTCGGCATCATCGATCACGCCAACCGCCCTCCCGATCCGTATCGACAGGCTGCGACCTGGATCGCCGCTAACGTCCCAGCCAACGAGACTGTCGTCGCCTCGGGATACTGCTATCTCGAAACAGCGATGAACGGCCACGAGCGGGTCGTCGCCTTCCCGCCCGAGCAAGCACAGCATCCCGGATGGCGAGCGCTGCCGCGAGCGGGAGTGTCCGCGCCGCACGGTACGTTCTTCTGGACTGGCGAGCGCAACGCGCCGGAGCTCGCCATCCTGATTCGCGAACATCGCAACATCAAACCGCTTTTCATCAACGACCGTGCGATGGTTGCACTGGTAAGGTAAACTCGCCCCCCATGCCTCACTTCATCACCGACAAGTGCATTGGTTGCAGCGTCTGCGAGGTCAAGTGCCCCACCAACACCATCTGGGGCGCGGCCCGCGGCATGTACTACATCCACCCCGAGCGCTGCATCGACTGCTCCGTCTGCGGCATCTACTGTCCGGTCGACGCTATCCAGAACCAGCACGGCGAGTTCATCCCGCGCGTCAAGCCGAAAGAGATCCCCAAAGCCGAAGTCATCAAAGAGCTCTGCACCGGATGCGAGTTCTGCGTCGACATCTGCCCCTTCGAATGCATCAAGATGATCGACCCGAACGACGAGACGGTCGCCAACCACTACAAGATCGCCTTCGTCGACGAGAAAAAGTGCGTGGCCTGCCGCCTCTGCGAATCGGTCTGCGACAAAGACGCCATCGTCGTCCCCGACGCGCCGACCCAGCTCAAGACGTACCTGCCTGACTTCGTGGTGATGGGAACTGGCCGTTGAGTGGAGGGGAGTTGGGCGTCGGGAGTGGGGAGTCGGAGAACCGCAGCGAGATCGTAGATTCATCTCCCACTCCCAACTCCCAACTCCCCACGCCCAAAACCGACGTCCCCAAAGAGTCTTCCAAAACGATCCTCTTTCAGTTCGTCATCTTCCCTCTCGGAATCGTCCTCATCGCCGTCCTGATCTTTTTCCTCTTCGGACGGCTGGCCACGGACGACCAGACCATTCCCGACTACCTCAACGCCATCCGATCCGGCAGTTCGCACGAGCGTTGGCAGGCGGCGTATCAACTCTCGAAGTCGCTGAAACGTGGGGAAGCCAAGCGCTATCCGAACCTCGAGCACGATGTGGCCGCGCTGTACACGAATTCGAAGACCGACGATCCGCGCATCCGGCGCTACCTCGGCATGGTTCTCGGCACGCTCGGCGATCACCGTGCCACGCCGCTGCTGCTCGAAGGCCTCAACGATCGCGACATCGATAACCGCATCTACGCGCTGATGTCGCTCGGCGAGTTGCGCGATCCAGCCTCGGTTCCGCGCATCGCACAGACTGCCTCCGACGACGACAAAGATGTCCGCGCCACTGCCTACTACACGCTCGGCACGATCGGAGACGCGAGCGCAGTCCCGACGCTGGTCAAAGGTCTGGAGGATCAGGCGCCCGACGCCCGCTGGAACGCCGCCATCGCCCTCTCCCGGTTCGGCGACAAGCGCGCCCTCGGACCGCTGCGCGAGATGCTCGACCGCTCACGCCTGAACAGCGTGGCCACGATGCGCGAAGACCAGAAAGAAGAGGCCATGATCGTTGGGATGTCTGCCTACGTGAAACTGGCCGGCGCCGAGGCAGTGCCCGATCTGCAGCGAATCGTCTCCACCGATCCCAGCCTGAAGGCTCGCGCGGCGGCAAGGCAGGCCTTGGCGCAGATCGCCGGTCACTGAGTTGCTCGGCCGCTAAGTTGCTGAGTTGCCCGGTTTTACCGAGCAACCCAGCGACGCAGCAACCATCCGCAACTTCTGTCTCCCCTGTCACCTTTTTCGTTGACAGCGGTGGTTGAAAAGCGGATATTTACGCCCGCGCCGGAGCGGGCTCTTTTCGGCACCTTCACTACCTGGATGTCTGACGAAATCACGCCATATCAGATGGTTCCGAAGACTCCCCTCGCGGGGAGTGCGGCTGCTGAGATCCGCGAACAAGGCGAGATCTCGCGCCGCAGTTTCCCCATTGTCCTGACCACTGCCTGGCTGGCTCTGACCGCTGCCCTCGGCGGGCTGACCAGCATCCTTGTCCGCTTCCTTTTCCCGAACGTCCTGTTCGAGCCTGTCCAGAAATTCAAGGCTGGCCTTGCTTCCGACTACGCCGTCGGAGAGGTCGACGAACGGTGGAAAGACAAGTACGGCATCTGGATCGTGCGCACCGAGGAGATCGTCTACGCACTGATCACCGTCTGCACCCACCTCGGGTGCACGCCGAACTGGCTCGCGACGCAGAACAAGTTCAAATGCCCCTGCCACGGCAGCGGCTACTACAAGTCCGGAATCAACTTCGAAGGACCGACTCCACGGCCGCTCGAGCGCGCCAAAATCTTCATCGACATCGCCGACGGCCAGATCGTCGTCGACAAGTCGAAGCAATTTCACCAGGAGCGCGGGGAGTGGACTGACCCGGAGGCGTTCATAAAGTTGTAGCTCTCGGCTGTCGGCCGTCAGGGAATCCCTTGAGAGCCGACAGCCGATAGCCGACAGCCGAGGAGAAAATGGCGAATCTACGAGGACTCCAGGAAGGCATCGTCAATTCGCAGATCTGGAAATCTGTTTTCCGGGTCGGCATCCCCAACACCAACCGCAAACGCGTCCTGGCAGTCCTCGGCTCGCTGATCCTCCACCTGCATCCCGTCAAAGTCCGCCGCTCCGGCGTGCGCATGAGCTACACCTGGTGCATGGGCGGGACGTCGTTCTTCCTGTTCCTCGTCGAGACGATTACCGGCCTGCTGCTGATGTTCTACTACCGGCCGACGATCGAATACGCCTTCACCGACATCATGGACATGCGCGAGCAGGCGCCGTTCGGGATCATGCGCGAGATGCACCGCTGGGGCGCCCATGCCATGGTCATCGCGGTCTGGCTGCATATGTTCCGCGTCTTCATGACCGGCTCGTATAAGCCGCCTCGCGAATTCAACTGGAATGTCGGCGTCATCCTGCTCGTGCTCACATTGCTTCTTTCATTTACGGGATATCTCCTCCCGTGGGATCAGTTGGCCATCTGGGCAATCACGGTTGGTTCCTCAATGGCTCGCGCTTCTCCCGGCGCCGGTAATGAGGGGCCCATGTCGGGCCTGGTCAAATTAGGGGACATACGACTAATTCATGCGGGCGATGATGCCCGCTTCGCGCTCATAGGCGGGCGGTCCATCGGGGCCGCGACGCTGCTGCGGTTCTATGTGCTGCACTGTGTCGTGATTCCTCTGGCGGCCGGGTTTCTGATGGCCATTCATTTCTGGCGTGTTCGAAAAGACGGCGGTATTTCCGGTCCCCTGTAGAGCAGTGTAGAGGAATGAGCTCGCGATGACTTTCATCAAGGATTTCATCAACGTACTGTCAGCAGGATCGATCTCGTTCCTGTTGCTGAGCTCTATTTTTGCGCTCATCATCTATTTCAATCTGCTCGGCGGGCGGATCAAATCGGCTGGCGGAATGGCTTTCGTCGGTTTCGGCATCCTGATGCTCGTCGTCGGGATTTTCGCTTTGCCGCTGGTCTATCTCGGCATCGCCTATTTTCTGATTCTTTTCGTCCTGGCACGCCTGGGAGGCCGGCTGTGGGAAACCAAAGTCGGCCTGTGGATGTTCGTCATCGGCGCGCTGGCCTTCGGTCTGTCCATGCTCGACCCGAATTTCTTTCTCATCGCCGCGAAACCGGACAACGTTCCCATCGTGGCGATGATTTTTCTCCTCGGATTTTTTACCTGGATAGCGCTTCGTAAGGCGTATTTGAACGATACGCAGCTCGTCGTTGGCGGCATTCCATGGGAAAAGACCGAGTCGGACGAAAAGCTCTTCACCTGGCCCGATCTCGTCTATACCGAAATGCTCTGCATGATCCTCCTCACGATCGTCATGATCGTCTGGTCGGTCGTGTTGCGCGCGCCGTTGGAAGAGGCGGCTAATCCGACGTCATCCCCCAATCCTGCCAAGGCTCCGTGGTATTTCTTAGGCCTGCAGGAAATGCTCGTCTATTTTGATCCCTGGCTGGCCGGCGTCGTTCTGCCGACGCTGATCATCGTCGGTCTTATGGCCATTCCGTACATCGATACCAATCCCAAAGGAAATGGCTACTACTCGTTCCGCGAGCGGAAGTTCGAGATCGGCGTGTTCCTCTACGGTTTCCTCGTGCTGTGGTCGTTCCTGATCATCACCGGCACGTTTCTTCGCGGACCGAACTGGAACTTCTTCGGGCCATACGAATTCTGGGATCCGAACAAGCTCGTTCCTCTTGTGAACGTCGACCTCTCGGAGCTGATGTGGGTGAAGGTGATCGGCACCTCTCTGCCGAAGCTCTGGATCATTCGCGAGATTTTCGGGCTCGCGCTCATCGGCGCATACCTTGGCCTCCCGCCAGTGATGGCGATCGGGCCGTTCCGTCGCTTCTATCTGAAAATGGGAGCCGCGCGTTACTACGTCGGTGCGTACCTTTTCCTGATCATGATGTCGCTGCCGATCAAAATGGTTCTGCGCTGGCTGTTCAATCTCAAATACATCCTGCACATTCAGGAGATTTTCTTCAACGTCTAGGACGAAGTCGAACCGATGAAGCCACAAGAGCCGATTCCGCACAATTACTCGATCCGCGGGCTGAACTGGATATTCGCCCTGTCGAGCATCGTTCTGGTCGCGGTGACCGGCCTCATCGTCGGATACGACTACATTCGCGGCTGGAAGTGGTTCCAGCTCGAATTCATGCGTATGCAGCGCGAGCGCATTGTGCAGGAAATGCAGGCCGCGCATTCCGAGGAAAACACGAAGCAGCTTGCGGATCTCGATGTCCAGGTCCGCAAGAACAGCCTCGAGCTGGCCGCGCATCGCGATCAATACCTGACCGCGCAGAAAGCGCTCGATGCGCTGGAAGGCGACCACTATCGCGCCGATCAGGATTATCGATTTGCGAAGGCAAATCTCGATGCCCAGCGTTACATCACCGAAGCCGCTGTCGTGCAGCATCTCCGCGACGCGGCACAACAGCAGGTGGAATTCGAAAAACAAACAAAACACCTCGGCGATTTGTCGAATCGCCTGCAGGAAATCACACGCCAGCGGGACGCGGCCAAAGCGAACGTCGATCAATGGCTGACGAAAATCAAGGCTGCCGAGGATAAGAAAAAAGAGCTGACCGCCTCGGTGGACCTGTTGAAGAAACAACTGGACCTCGTCGACATGGACCGGTTCAGCACGAACTGGATTCTCAGTCAGCCGATGCTCGACTTCGTCAATCCGGTTTTGAAGATCGATCAGGTCGTTTTGAACGATCTGTCGATCGACATGAATTACATGAACGTACCGCGCGTCGACCGTTGCCAGACCTGTCATCGCGCCATCGATACGCCGGGATGGGAGTCGAAAGCCGAGGCCACGCGGCTGTCGCAGGAACTGCAACAGAAGCTCGACGGATACGAGATCCCGCAGGAAAAGCGCAAAGAAACCGAAGAGCGGATCGCTCAGCTCAAACGGATTCAGGACGCGCCGAACGACACGCTCAATCCATGGCGCACGCATCCGAAACTCGATCTTTATGTCGGTTCGGCCTCAACGCATCCGCTTCTTGAATACGGATGCACCGTCTGTCACCGCGGCCAGGATCGCGCTACCGAATTCGGCCGCGCCGGCCACACGCCAGCGAGTCCGCGCATGGAGCATCGCTGGGCCGAGCGCACGAAGCTGTCGGCCGGCTTCTTCCCACTGCCGCGCGATTTCGAAAAACGCCATTGGGGCTACGAAGAGAACGAATTCATCGAAACGCCGATGTATCCGCGTCACTACTACGAAGCGGGCTGCATCAAGTGCCATTCAGGACAAATGGCCGTCGATCGCGGCGACGACATCACCAAGGCCACGCAGACCGTCGAGCTGTATGGCTGCTATGCCTGCCACAAGATCGCTAACTGGCGTTTCACAGATCTTCGCAAGCCCGGCCCCGACCTCGGCGGCATTGCAGAGAAAACGACGCCGGAATGGGCCTTCCGCTGGATCAGTGAGCCGCGCAATTTCCGCTCCACCACGCGCATGCCGAGTTTCTTCTATCAGCGCAACATGATCGATCCGAGCGTCGTGCCGCCGCAGGAACGCGCGCACAACGTCAAGCTTCAGGACGCCGAGATTCACGCCATCGTCAGTTATCTGTTCGACAAGTCGACGCATCGTCCATGGTCGGCGCCTGGTGCTGGTGACGCTGCCCGCGGCAAGCAGGTCGTTGACAGCGTCGGCTGCCTCGGCTGCCACATCGACACCGAGCAGTTCAAAGACGAGAAAACGGGAAAGATCCGCCTCGCCAAGCGCGAAGACTATCCTCTGGAACGCAATTACGGCTTCAATCTCACCGGCGTCGGTACAAAGACGAACGCGGCATGGATTTACAACTGGGTCAAGAATCCCAGGGGCTATTACGCCGACGCGCCGATGCCGTCGCTGCGTCTTACGGATCAGGAAGCGTCCGATGTTACGGCGTATCTGCTGACCATGCAGAAGCCGGCCTTCATGAATACGCCCATCCGCCAGCCGGACGCGCAGGCGGTTCACGATCTGGCCAAGGGATATCTGATCAATACGCTCAGCGACCGCGATGCCGAACTGAAGCTGCGATCGATGCCCACACACGACCAGCTCGTTTTCCTGGGGCAGCGTTCGATTGAAAAGTATGGCTGCTATTCGTGTCACAACATCAAAGGGTTCGAAGGCCTCAAGCCGATCGGAACGGAGCTAACGGTCGAAGGATCGAAAGCGCTCCATCTCTTCGATTTCGGATTCATGACCGACGAGCAGTGGAAGCATGAGGACGGGACGACGGAGCACGTCATTCATACTGTGCCGTCCTGGGTCTACAACAAACTACGCAATCCACGCATCTACGACGATCGCCGCACGAAGGTCTACAACGACAAGCTGAAGATGCCGAACTTCCATCTTACGCCGGAGGAAGCGCGCCGCATCGCCATGGTTGTCGTCGGTCTTACGAAGGAAAAGGTCGCTGAGAATCGCATGGCGGGCCTCGATGCCCGCTCAAGGCTCATTGAAGAAGGGCGTAAACGCGTTTCGCAGCACAATTGCCGCGCATGCCACGTCGTCGACGGACGTGGTCGCGATGCCATTCAGGCCAGCATTGCAGACGCGAATTTCCTTCCGCCCAATCTCTCGCCGGAAGGGGCAAGGGCGCAGTCGCCGTTCCTTTTCAATTTCCTCAAAGATCCTACTGTTATGAAAATCCGGCCGTGGGTCAGCGTGCGCATGCCGACCTTCCACTTCAGCGATGAGGAAGCCAATACGCTGGTGACCTTCTTTGCTGCAGAAGGAAAAGGCTCGCAGTTCGATACGACGCGCAACGTGAATCCGCCGCCGCAGAACGTGGCCATCGGCAAGCAGGTCTTCACAATGATGCGTTGCGCGCAGTGCCACGTCACGACGCCGGTCAGTCCTGAGAATCCGCCGGTCCCCAATACGGCCGATACGGCTTCACTGGCGCCGAACCTGACGCTGTCGCGCCTGCGTCTTCGCCACGAGTGGATCTCCGATTGGATCCGCCGGCCGAACGAAATGATCCCCGGCACGCGTATGCCTGCGAATTTCCCGCGCAATCCGGAAACGGGCGGATTCCAGTCGCCGCTGGCGATGGCCATCGATACGCCACAATTCGCGCAATACAAGGCCACGCTGCTGCCGCTCTTCAAAGGCGACGAAAAAGAATTGAGACGCACAATGGGTGATGCGGTCGCACTGACCGATTACCTGCGCGATTACATCTGGAGCATCGGCATCACGCAAATGCGGACGGCGTCGCCCGAGGGCGCGGTGCCCGCGATTGCGATGCCGCAACCGTCGCTGCCACCAGCTACAGCACCGGCCGCAAAATCGACGCGCAATCAGCGCGGCGCGCCGGCGTTGGGCAGCGGATCGGGACGTTAGAAATACAGGAGATAGGCTCAATGACTATGAAGAAATTCGTAACGATGCTTTTCGCAAGCACCCTTCTTTTCTCGATCGCCTGCGGTAAAGGCAAAGAGGCGTCGAAGGAAGATCAGGGCGAGGATGACGAAGTACAGACCACGACGACTGCGGCGACGGCGTCGGGCGCTCCTGCTGCGGCTCCAGCAGCCGCGCCGGTCTCAGCCGATGCTGCCACGGTGTCGGGCCTGGTCAAATTCGAGGGCGCCGCTCCGAAAATGACCAATATTCAGATGTCGGCCGATCCCTATTGCCAGTCGCAGCACGGCAGCGCGCCGGCAACGGAAGAGGACGTCGTCGTCGGGCCGGCAGGCGAGCTTGCCAATGTCTTCGTCTACATCAAAGACATCAAGGGCAATTTCACCGCGCCTGCGTCGGCGGTCACCATCGATCAGAAGGGCTGCCAGTATCGTCCGCACGTCAACGCCGTCATGGTCGGGCAGCCATTGGAGATCAAGAACGACGACGCCACACTGCACAACATTCACGCCCTGCCCACCGCCAATTCTCAGTTTAACGAGGGGCAACCGGTTCAGGGTATGGTCTCCACGAAGAAACTCGACAAGGTGGAGATGACGCCGTTCAAGATCAAATGCGACGTGCATGGCTGGATGAAATCGTACATGGCGGTCATGCCGCATCCTTTCTATTCGGTCTCGCAGACCAATGGCACGTTCACGATTTCCAATCTGCCTCCGGGCCAGTACACGGTCGTGGCGTGGCACGAGAAGTATGGGCAGCAGGAGCAGCAGGTCACGGTCGGCGCGAAAGAAACGAAGTCGCTGAATTTCACATTCAAGGGATAACGGCCGATAGCCAGGAGCGGCGCAAATGGCATTGAGACGACAGATCCGGGTAGGTTCCCAATGGATGTACGCGGACGAGGCGCATAAGGCGCTCCGCGAAGCGCTGCGCGTCATGGAAGATGAAAAGCAGGGCGATCACGGACATCACCTGCCGTGGTATCGCCGCTATGTCTTCTCCACCGACCATAAGTGGATCGGTCTGCAATACGGCTTTACGGCGCTTCTTTTCCTGCTTCTCGGATTCTGCCTGATGATCCTGATGCGGCTGCAACTAGGCTGGCCAGGAACGGCGTTTGGCGCGATGAAGCTGTTGGGCCAGTCGCGCGCACCGGGCGGAATTCTGCTGCCTGAGGCTTACAACCAACTCGGCGCGATGCACGGCACGATCATGATTTTCCTCGGGATCGTGCCGCTTGCTGTCGGCGCATTCGGCAATTATCTCGTCCCGCTGCAGATCGGCGCGCCGGATATGGCTTTCCCCAAGCTCAACATGATCAGTTACTGGTGTTATCTGCCGGGCGGCCTGATCATGCTGGCCAGCTTTTTTGCTCCCGGCGGCACGGCAGCCTCGGGATGGACTTCTTATCCGCCGCTTTCTGTCATCGCTTCCCAAGGGCAGACCTGGTGGCTGGTAGGAATGGTTTTCCTCATCACGTCGTCGCTCCTGGGCTCCGTGAATTTCATTGTGACGATCATCCAACTGCGCGCTAAGGGGCTGTCGTACATGCGCTTCCCCTTCTTCGTGCACGCACAGTTCGTCACGTCGTTCCTGCTGCTGCTCGCCTTCCCGCCGCTCGAGGCAGCCGCGGTCCTGCAGCTCATGGATCGTGTCGCCGGAACGAGCTTCTTCCTGCCCAGCGGTCTTGTGGTCAGCGGGCAGGCGCTCACGAACGCCGGCGGCGGTAATCCGCTCTTGTGGCAGCACCTCTTCTGGTTCCTGGCGCACCCCGAGGTTTACGTTCTGATTCTGCCGGCCATGGGAATCGTGGCGGAGATCATCGCCAACGGAACGCGCAAGCCGCTGTGGGGCTACAAG
>Ga0307511_10008498_pt1 | contig 10268 bp, 11 predicted proteins | sample 13_EM_MG_FD_200266 | JGI IMG/M metagenome (GOLD analysis project Ga0307511, IMG submission 200266) | Populus trichocarpa ectomycorrhiza microbial communities from riparian zone in the Pacific Northwest, United States - 13_EM | ecosystem: Host-associated > Plants > Roots > Unclassified | place... | reverse complement strand
TTTATATCTTATATTTTTCCATTTATCCGTAGTGCTCCATAGTCCGGTGATTCTCAATAGTTCCGAATATATGAGATAATTATATTAAAATATTGTTGTAGCCGTTAGATTGATGGGTGGGGTGGCCCATTATAGTGCAAGTTGGGTGCAGTGGTATGAGGTTGATTTTGGGAGCTTTCGAAGAGCAAGCACCTCATCATCCCATGAACCCCCACATCCTGCACCGTACATACCACGTCTGGAGGGAACACTATGAATCATTATTACCCTGACTGACGGTTGGTTAGTGTCAGGTTATATGCTCCGAGGTATTGGTTAGGCTGATTGGAATCCCTTGCTAACCGGTCATGGTAGCGAACGTGGAGCAAGGCGTGCAGTTGAAGCTGGAGGTATTGTGATTTCATTCCCGTGCAGGTCATCATCCAATTGCCGATAAGAGCCGTGGTCGCCTGACTTGTCCTTCAGCTCGGCGTCTTCATCGCCCTTGGCTCTCTCCTTCTCTTTCCGCTCTCTCTATATAATCCCTCCCGTCTGTGTACCTTTTCCATCTGGATCGCCTTCATCGCAACTGGTGGGGCATCGCTCGGGGTCATAATGGTGGCCTTCTGGACCGGTAATGCCTTATCCTTTGCCTGCCACTTGGTCCTCTCTGACGCCATTACCTTCCCTCCATTCACCTTTTCATCCTGCCCTGCCTCCACTGTCTTCCGTTCGGCGCGTCATCGCGTTCCTTTCGCAGTTTTTGTTCTCCGCCTGGAAAGTATCCATCATGTCGCACATCCTACTCGCCACTGCAGTCATACCGGTCATGAGGCCTGTTCGGGAACCGTTTTTTCCACCGAGGTACCCTTTGTAGTCGCCTCAACGTGAATTTGCTCCTTAAGTCCTGCGATCATTCCGTGCTTAGGCTCAAACCCATCGACTTGAAGTTAGGCGCGGTCATCCTTCTTCGCCCAAAATTTATGAAGTGCTCGGAATATGCCATGCCTTCCTGTTCTCTCTAAACTTCCACCATCTCTGAGAAATCTCAGTATCATATCTAATCCCTTCATTACATCGTCCGTTCCCACCAACTCTGGCGTAACAAAGTTGACTTATGATATACCATAGATCTTGCCATGCCCTCCTACTCAACTCCAGCTATCTATTTCCACTTTCTAGGCCTCCAGTCACGACCCATTTGGACAGCAATTTCCTCATGATCAGAATCCAGAAACCCAGTAGGGGCTTTTTGGACAGCCATGCGCCACTCTCAATGTGATGCTCAACACTAATTTCCCCATGAGCAGCTCCCTCATCATCTGCCACAGGATCATTGCAATCGTTCAAAAATTTGAATCCTCTCCGCGATGCTATCAAGGCGTCTAACTTCCTCGGTCCTTGGACCATTCAGGGCTTCTCCCGCTTTTCCTCGTATGCCTGGCGGTTCCAGGTCCTAGTGGGTAGAGTGTCTTCCGGTGTTGATAATTCAGGGACATCCGTTTGCTCCGGCAGGGAGTGATATCTCGGTCAATTATTCTAGAGAGGGCCATCAGTTTCACTCCTGCCTTTCCTTTGCCCTTTCGATGTTTTTACACTCTTCCTAATTTCCCGGGATTGCAGAGCCGCAGCCACAGGTGCCAACGAAGGGGGGATGCTGGGGTAGTTGGCAGTGCGCAGCTGGATGACCTGGGTGGGAGTGGGCGGTCTGTCAACAGTTAGCGGGTTCGAATCCCGCTCCCCCAAAATGGTGCTGTCAAAGAGGAATTTCGGGGAGGTGGGGGGATGAGGCAAATACAGGGATACATGTACCTAACATCAAGTAAGTCTCCTATTGCGGTTGTAGTATAGCACGACTTTCTTTGGAACCACTTTGTACATGAGTAGATAGATTAGTGAAGGTGGCCGCTACACCACACCTGCACCACCGTGATTAGCGGTATTGTTGTGTACCGCATGCACAGGGGGCAGTTGGCCCAGCCTCATGTAGTTACACAGTCGCAATAGGCTCACACACGTGGGTCGACCGCTCCCAATGAAGGTTCCGTCAAAGATTCAAAGGCCGCCGCATATCCTAAGGCTGATTAAGACGTAATAGACTGAAACAATAAAAAATAAAAAAGTGCCAACGAAATTGCCAATTGTGGGGAACACGGTTGTAGCGTTTGCCCTAGCTCAACTAGATTGGTACCGCAAGTTGACCCTCTGGGGGATTCTGGTTTTCCTCTCAAAACATGCCGCAATACCAGATACCCATGATGTGCCCGTCGCGGTCTATCGAAAATGTTTTCGCGACTTGGCCGTACGCCTGGGCACGAGCCCGAGCCCGATGATTGGAAAGGCTCAAGCCTGACTTGGAGAATGACAAGCTGGCTCGAGCCGAGGCGTACTTGGTGGGATAGGCTGAGTGGGCTCATCCTGGTGGTCAGTCGGAAGTATTTATGTTATATTTCCATTTGCAGCTCTATCTAAGGAAATTTCTTGCAAGTCAGTTCTTTGCCGGGAATTCATTGCGTCGGTTTTTTTGACTTGTAGGTCTCTCCCTCACTCCACGGTACCTTACCTCTTGAGAAATGGTTTAATTGTGAAATTTGATACAGTTGAACCTCTATCAATGCTTACCCCTGGGACCAGATAATTTGGTGCATATTGACAGGGTATGAGGTTACGGAACTAGATCACATTAGGGTAGTCGGAATGACCGCAGGAATCTATATAAGATAAACATAGATGGAACATCAATGAAATCAAAATCATCAGTATTAGCAAGAATCTTAATTATTCATGTCAGCTGTTGACTCTTTAATGAAATGCTGCCGGAAACACTGACAAGAGTAGCCCGCGTAGCTATTGGATATATTTTTGTATTTTAATCGAGTATGCCCACAGACGCGGAGCCAGGCCATGGCCTAGCCTCTCTGCCCACTTGCGCTAGGGTAGTGAGTCAGCTGGCACAAATCAATGCATACATAGTGGTGAATCAAGGGGCCACCTGGCACAAGCAGCCATGCATGGCCCTAACGAACTTCCTTATAAACTAAGTGTCCTTTTGCAATCTGGCAACCAACATACAGGTAAGCATCGCTTATCACTCGACCTTCACCCAGCGAGATTAAGGATTAAAAGAAACGTCAGAGATACTATCTCCCACCCTCCAAGGAACACCCCGCCAAACCTATCACGGATAAACTCAGGCTTAGAGGCCGAACTTGCTATTCAACCCAAAAGCACAAGCATTCCTCAGCTATGTGCGAACGGATCGAGATTACCTGCTCCACCTGCAACAGTAAGTGGGATAGTAAGGTCACAAATTGCAGAGGACCATCCTATACTGCATGCAAACCAATCACTATCATTGCTGAAGAAATTGAGTCCTGTTCGAATTGCCCGAATGAGCCAGATTTATCAACACTGGTTTTCATTGCAAAGCATCCAGAAGAGAAGAAGAAGGAAAAGAAAGGCAAGGGAAAAGTTTGAGCATGGATTGCAGGGCTAGCGGGCGCCTCATATCGGTATGTAAGATCATTTGGTAGTTCCATCATCACTCTTGATATCTGAGTTTCTGTATCGCAAATAGAAGCAAATAGGTTATAGAAATACTTTTCTGCCAGCCACCGATATCCGAAGGTAATTTCCACTCCAGTGATATTAGCCCCATCCCTTGTGCAGGTGAAATTATCAGCGTTTGCCGGGTTTGGGACTGGTAAATCGCTATGTATATTATAGAAGTAATGATTTATAATAAGCCCAAGTACGGGAGCGTAGGAATCTATACATTTTGCGAGGGTATGGATATATAGGGGATGCATTTATTGAGGTTCGACTATAGGCCGAATCTTCTAACAACCGCTAGCGCAACACCTTTTCATTTGAACAACATGTGGAGACAAAGATCAACCAAACATGACGCTTGCGGGTATCAAAATGAGCCACAATGTAGAAGGGAGAGATCGGTTTGGATACATCCAACGAATGCGGCGCCTAAACACTAGTCCTTTTTGGGGGTTTCCGTATGTAGAAAGTCAAACCTTGCACGATTGCGACGATTACGTCAGGCAGGTAAAGTGACCTGCCGCTCATCCGAGCCCAAAACACTGGGTGTTTTCCCGGCAGCTAGCTCCGTGTGCATGACTATGTCGCTCCACTTGTGCATCGACCTCCCCCGCCGATGGCTACCCCGAGGCACAGAACACACCTTCTTCTAATGGTTGTGTGCGCACACCCTCGTGTCGCGAAGTGCTAGCCAGGGTTTGTCCTACAGCCTAGGGGCGTGTAGGTATATACAGAATATCGTCGTTGCCTGTTTGCAGACGTTTTCTTTATGACCTCTTCAACATCCTGCGTCGGTAATGCCATCAGAAACACTGCGGCGCATGTACACACCAACTAAATCTACATATTTACCGTTTGTGATAGGCGAGGTGTTTTTCCACACCTCCATTCGCATCCCCACCAACCAGCCCCATCAATTTCTAACGCCAGGCATCGAATACCCGTCTCTGTGAGCATGGGACCCACACTTCCGAGGAAAGGTCCTGGAGGGATGTGTGGGGTGTGCGAGGAATTGAGGTAAGTCCCTGGCGCCCCTCATAGATAATCCATACACGAGGACTACTTCATTAAATATTTCGCTACACTACCGGGCAGGGGGTTGTCACAGGAGTGAGCTTCGGGCGGAATTGAGGCGCATCGCGGGACTATGTGCCTTGGTGCGCTGCAAAACCCAGAAATATGGCGTGTAAAGTGCCTCGCCGACCCGGGGGTGGCGGCGCGGCGGCGTTCCCGTCGATTGTATGTCTGTTCCGCTAGGTTAGGCCGTCAGTTCAGGATCCTAGAAACGATGTACTTCACTACGTCGACCAGTGCTAACTCTCACATAGTTTGATGCTCCAACACCAAATACCATTGGCATATCCATCCCAGCTTCAGAGGAGGTGGGGAAGAGCCTCAGAAAGTCCTGACGATTTCTCCCTCAAACATCCACTCCACCTATCCCTTGTCACAAACGATCAACGTGTATGGGGTACAGCTTGCAAGAAGATCTAGTAATGCTCCAGCAATCCAGCGCCTCTTGAGTTCTACCGCATGTTCGGACGCTGGATTCTTGCAGAATGTATCAGCTGTGTGCAGAACAGACAGCTATACACTGTGGTGATCCAAAAACCAGTCCTGAGTCTTAAAAAGGTAGCTGCCTCTCGCCTCCAGCTTCCGACTCCTACGCTGCTCATTCATGGTCCCCCCACGGGAACCATCTACGAGTCATTAATTATTGGGTCCCAAAAGCTTCAACCTGAGCATGGTTCCAAATTGACTTTGCTGGCATAGCTGATGTCGCAGTTCCCCGCATGGCGTGTTTAAGATAAGCATAGGTAACACTACTACGGTATCTCATTATTTCGGTAGAGTGGACTCTGCCCCTAGGAAGTAGCGAGCGGTTGCTGACACCCCTCTGATCTTCTACAGGACTCCAATGGCGCTGTGGGATAGACTTCCTGCATTGCCTCAACAAAGTACGGTTACAAAGTAGCACAGACGATGTTAGAAAAGAAGCGGTGACCAACACCACAGAGTCTTTGTGATAATACATTTTGGTCTCTGCTGGTCTTGAAACTCCACATAGAGAGCAACTTCAGCACCTTCCGGGTACCTTCACCACCTCCTCTGCTCACACTTATACCCTCCTTCACTGATCAGGATAGCTGCAACACCTTCAGGATAACTTCACCACCTTATCTCTCCCCGCAATAGTCGGCACCTCAACGCCAATGTTGCCAGCGGGTACAGGGTAAGTTCCCACTACGTTAAGTCCCTCGACCACCTTCACCGGAGTTGTTCAAAAAACAAAAACATAATAAAGACCACCTTCACCGGCGCCACCACCTGTAGGAACACGGTGTAGACGACTGGGACGCAGTGGAACCCTAATTCGACTATGTATTATAGCAGCTAGTTTGACGCTCCTCGTCGGGAGCTATTTCCGCTGTTCGGGTTTCGGAATATTTTTTTGTTTGATTTTCCAGACAATCCCACATGCGGGTTTTTCATGTGTTCTGTGTTTTTAGTTTTGCTACTATTTGCTTCTCTTCCTTTCCCTTTCCCCTGTGGCATAGTCACCAGCCCAAGCAGCATTACTTGCTGGCAAACGGAAGGTATTCGCGCACTTTGTGTGTCGGGAATAAAACAGAAATTTACCACCTGTATCACCTACACCATGCGAATATGGTTCTCGTCTACCACCTTGCACAACGAGCGGCACCTCCACCACCTCCTTCACCCTGATCACTGAAATGACTATTTACTGAAAGGTCTTCCATAAGGAAGGAATTTGTTGGGGGGGTATTTAGTTCTGCATGTAATGCGAAACAGTGATGTAAGTTCCCCCTAATACTGCTGGCCGTTGGCCATAATCCATTAGTACCCTTGTGGGATACCCCGATAACCACTCAGTCCACTCTTGGTGATTATTCTGTATATGCCAATTTTTCAAAGACCCTGTTCTGACCGCTTAACTCCAGTCATAATGCAGAATAAGGCGGTCTCCTCTCAGGTTTAGGCTGACAGCGCGTATAGATTTCTAATAAGCAAATGATAGAAAACAGTATAATCGTGGAGTGTGGCCTCAGGTCCTCGCTTCTTCCATCACTGGGCTCTTTCCTAGACATGTCAGCTGCGCCCCTGACACTATCCCCATCATTCAAATCAAGAACCAGATCGATCTCACAAATACAGTACCCTGGAATAGAAGTTGGGAGTCGTGGGGGCAGGAGGGACGGTGGTGTCGTTCTTGCTCAGGATGAAAATGAGCTGTTAGTGGAGATGACGGCGAAAGTGATTTGGGATGATGCGGATGAGGAGGTGGAAGGGGATGTGACGACCAGCATGAAGGATACGCACTGGGTATGAATGAGGAGCCCTCTGAAGAGAAAGAAATATGTTGCTAATGATGGAGGGGAGTTGGATGGTGAGGTAGATGAAGAGCATGAGAAAGAGGAATCGGAGGATCTTATGGAAGAAGTTCTCCATGTCACAGCAACACCGAAATAGCTCCTCATCATGTCCTTGATGGAAAGATTCATTGAAGAACAACAACAGGATTACGTAGCAGAAGAGGAAGTGCCTGCCGGTTCCACAGACGACGAAACATACTCCGCCTATGGAGACAGGCTACTGATATTCCCCCGAATGGGTTTTTTAAGCTATCGGCGTGTCAGTCCCGCGAGGGGAATGGATATGGCGTCTTCTGAGATTGGCTTGACGTACTGGGATATATTCATTTAGGGGATCTACTAGGTGTTGTACGTCCTGTTGATTAAGGAATAGAATTGATAGCATAGCATGCAGTTGGACTCGGATGGACTTATTGACTTGACCTAGCTCATAGTGCGGATTTCCATTGCATGACGAAAGGACTCCACCGGACCCTCCAAGCTTACCTGTGCCTTGTTCTAACAACGACGCAATGTCTGCAGATACTTTGGAACATGCTTCCAAAACCGGTTCAGTTGGGTGAGCTTCCAATCAAGACATAGGACAATGCTGCTGGAAGGGTGCCCTAGGGGCCGCGGTGCACCCGTTTTCTGTGTGAAGCAGCACTCATGTCTTAGCTACTTATGCCGAGGGTACTGTGGACATGCCTCAAATTAGGGTATACCACGCACAACTTCTGGGGAGCGCGGATTATTATCCCGGACTGGTGCCTGATGAATATTTAACCTGCGGGAGTGAGGCCGCCGCGGTGGAGCGGAGTTGACACCCTGAAACTCATCTGCGGACAGGGAGTCGGATACCAGCATCGGGGGCAGGGTGCGCGGATATCCTACACCAGGTCCTATGGGAAATCACCAAAGTGGGAATATTAGCGCTGGATGGGTTTTATGACACGTTGGCGGTCGTTTATAACGGGGCCACCGCGGAGTTACATGAGCTGATGTGACTCGTGTTAGTGAATACCTGCTAAGCACCCGAGGTCAATATTTGAATTGACATTTGTGGAAAAAACTACGCTCTACAGCATGGCCAACCCAACAAGATCTCCCTACCCCCTCTCCTCGACACTGATCGTATAACCTTGTGACCTTGGGCGCGGAATATCTTTCCATGAATCTATACACACCACACAAATGTTTGAGGATTTTTTCGGATCCATAATGTGCATTTGATCGCACATGTGGCGAGCTCACGCACGCGATGATAGTGGATGTTGATCGAAATTGATTGACATGGAGGCCGGCGGTTACATGGCACTTGGATGATTTACTTCAAAAGTTCAGGAGTGGAAGTTGCAGCCTACATACTTCACCGGGATGCGGACCATCACCGGGAAGTGGATCAAAAACGGTGATTATGCAGTTTTGACGATTTCTAATCCAATATCCAACCACATTGGCTCCAGATTTTGGGAATATTTTGTAGGCATATGGTAGTTTCTTCAAAAAATTACAGCAGTGACCATGTGTACTACTACCTCAACTATCTGGAGGAGAGTCACGTGATCCACTAACTGGTGTGGCTGTAAAATATATGAATAGACGAGGGTTATGGGGGCTTTGGTTAGTAGAAATCATTGCACCTACTCAGTATTTGATGTCTGAGCATGCTGTGTATGTAATATGTCTGCATAGGGGTGCATGTCTGCAGGGGTAGGTTAAGGGGGGTTGCGGATCCGGTATTTCATGTAGTAACTCAATCCAACCAGCACCAAATTAATTTCTCGATAGCCCCACAGAATATACAGATGGAGAAAAGTTTATGAAGCTACTGTACATACCATTTGACCTTTTGTTGATATCACACGATTACCATATCATAGAATTTGTCATATCCTGTTTGTAGGACTATGAGCACAAGCAAACTTGCCTTATACCGAATGAGGATTGTGAAAGGCTCAAAGGGTTCCTATTCAGGAGTCTATCTTTTCAGGCTATTGGACATTCGATGTCGCCTTCATTTGACAGACCTATGTTAATATCTATGCTTTTTCATAATGTGCCTCCAAAGTACAACTTTTTTCAGCTCTGACCACGTACCATAAGTAGGGTATCTATAAGACTCCAAACTCTCTATATATTACTTTGAGATGTTGCTTGCTTAATTTGGACTCGGTTTGATTGAGTTATAAGAAGAAATACTGAATTTGAGCCCTACCCATACCATTCTTTTAAGGGCTTAGTTTCACTGAGTTCTGGGCTGGAATTGTATATAAGGTACTTAAAACCTTCGCTTCGGTCTGTTGGTTTGACGTATTAGCCACTTGATTTGAAAATAGTTTAGTAGAGTTATACTCTGAAATACTGAACCGCCACCCTGCCTTCGGATACCCTGATGGATATTCCCTCACTCAGTTCTTGTCAGATGTCAAACGTAGGATACGAAGACACTCACCACACTCTGTATTTTCTGTTGGGCTATCGAGAAAATGATTTGGTGCTGGCTTGATTGAGTTACTACAAGAAATACCGGATCCGCAACGCCGCTTAACCTATCCCTGCAGACCAGCGCCCCTATACAGACATATTATATCCACAGCATGCTCAGACATCAAATACTGAGTAGGTGCAATGATTTCTGCTAACCAAAGCCCCTATAACCCTCGTCTATTCATATATTTTACAGCCACACCGTTACGTGACTCTCCTCCAGATAGTTGGGGTAGTAGTACACATGGGCACTGCTGTAATTTTTTGAAGAAACTACCATACGCCTACAAAATATTCCCACAATCTGAGCTAATTTGGTTGGATATTGGATTAGAAATCGTCAAAACTGCATAATCACCGTTTTTGATCCACTTCCCGGTGATGGTCCGCATCCCAGTGAAGTATGGTATGGATCTGGTGCCGAAGGTGGCATGCTTCAGTTTACATGATATGGATGGTTTCCGGGGTGTAGTAGGTGACCCAAATTAGTGATGCAAGTGGGGATCTAGATACCGACCCACAGATGCTGATTAGTATAAATCTGAAGAACGTTTAATCCTGGGCTAACGTATTTGACAGGGATCCGGTGCACTACCAGGATCCGGCGCACATCTGGGATGGATGTATTTAATTGTTTAAAAGTCGAATTATAATGCAAATAGGCTCAAACAAAAACCAGAGTTTTAGTGTATATATAGAAGTCATTTGTGAGGGCTACTTTAGGGTGAGCATTGCAATATGAGGTAGTGAAAAATGGAAGGTAGGAATTGGAGTATGTATGGACTAGCAATTGATGTGACGGAATTGTGGCCTCAAAGGACTTGTGGGGTTCAATATACGTTGTACGTGATGTATAATACATGTGGACTCAGT
>Ga0307511_10008497_pt1 | contig 10268 bp, 14 predicted proteins | sample 13_EM_MG_FD_200266 | JGI IMG/M metagenome (GOLD analysis project Ga0307511, IMG submission 200266) | Populus trichocarpa ectomycorrhiza microbial communities from riparian zone in the Pacific Northwest, United States - 13_EM | ecosystem: Host-associated > Plants > Roots > Unclassified | place... | reverse complement strand
GAGGGCGCAGGGATTCGGGTACTATACACTGGGGTGAGAAGGGAGAGCTACCAAACTATAGGGAAACAAATTTTGTGATACTCGTATGCGTACGGAATGATTCGTTGACCGTGGAGGGGGGTATCGAAACAGTAAACTTGCGAGCTGAGAGGGACCGGAGAAAATATGACACAGGATGGGTGGGATGGAAGAGGGGGGTCGAAACAAAGAGGGTCGGAACTTCGGAAAACAAGGAGACAGAGGGCCGAGAGGCCGGGGTAGATGTGCACGTAGGGATACAGAAAAGGGGGTTGAACGCAGAATTAAATGATGTCACGTAGGCTCATTGGGACTTCAGGCTGTATTGAGAGTTTCATCAGTGGATCAGTGAGGCGAAAGTAATAGGACCGGGGTTTGACGTACGCATTTGATTCTAAGAAGCGTATGTCAACCATCAATCCCATCGGGGAACAAAAAGGTAAACACTCACTTGTAGAAGCATTCTATAGATCGCAACATCTCGACATCGCCGCCCGTAGCAGTGACGAAATTGATGACGACGCCTGCGCGAGTGTAGCTTGAGGCGATCGCTGGCGCCACGCTACGAAGAATGATAAGCTTCGATCAACCTCGAATGAAGAATGAAGGCCGGATAACTAACCGATGCGCGTACTCTTCGACGGCTTTTGGGAGATCTAAGATAAGGTGTCGGTAAGCCAAATGGGCGTATGTGGGAACGGGGCTAGGCCCTTACCATAATTCAGTACCAACGGTACTTGGGACACATCTGGGGTCTTGACCTGTACATCGTATACCACGAGGACTTTGGTCGGCGTGGGCCGCACGGAGCTCGTACCTGTGCTTCTGAACTTATTCAGGGCGGTGAGCTTGCTGCTCGAACTCATATCCCCGTGCTACATCAAGGGGTCAGATAATGGTCGCGGTTAGGGCCCGGGGAACTGACCAAGGGAATTGCCTCCAATCCTCTGCTAGCGAGTTTATATACAACGGCGTCTAGTGCGGTCACCCCACCAACGTGGACGATGGCCTGCGGGACCTCAATGTCGCCAAACACGTCAGCCAATGCATCCAGCTTCCACTCCCGAGCCTGAGCGGTCTCAGCACTGGAAGCACCCCGGCCAGAACCGATGATTCCCAGCCCGGAGGTGGGCGAAGGAGCATCAGACCTTCCTCCGGCAGTGAATGCAAGGTACAGATAATATTGACGTAGCCCTCTGGCGCTTTGCCCAGAGTCGGGTTGGACATTCCCGTCTCGTCTGACCAGAACGCGGACCGGCTCCCTCAACTGAATCGCGGTCGCGAGGTTTAACACGTCTTGTGGGACTGTGTTGGAGAACAGTGCACTCTGTCTCTCGATTACGTTGGAAGCCGATGTGCTGGACTCGGTGGATTCACCAATACTCGAGAACCTGCGAGGTAGCGGAGGGGTGGAGTCGAACGGTTGTACCAAGGAGGAACTGCTACCGTTCGAAGGTCCGTTGCTGAGGGGTCGGGAGCGAGGCGGAGGGAGAAGCTTAACGATATTGAACACGAACTCGTGAAGGTTGCGCGCAATCAACTGATCGACCTCGTCCAACACCAAAAACCGAACCTCAGACCCGGAGATGCCACCATTTGATGTAAACAGCGCGTGCAATTTCTGAGGAGTACCACAAATTATGTGTGGCATATTCTGACGGAGATTGCTGAGCTCCTGAGCGATGTCACTGGCATTGGAAGCAGAACCGACGCCAAGAGCGGACCTGACTCCGATGGGTCCGCCCAAGTCACGGATCATGCGTTGCGCCTGCGTAGCTTGATCGACAGTTGTCGAAATCATGATAACCAAGGGGCCTCGTGGGATGTGACCCATAGGAATTGTCAGGGAGATGTGGATAGCGGGGATGACATATGCGGCGATGCGCTCCTGGGTTGGTGGTGCTTGAGCGATGATATCCGCCCCACGTAACAGGAACGGAAGAGCGCGCTGTTGGATCTTGTTTGGGGGTCCAACACTGAAAGATCGAAGTAGTTAGACGCTGTATACTTGATGGGCTACGGAATCTGCATACCCAAACCTAACCAAGGACCGCAAGAGCTCCGGGTGGACGGCTAGCTGATCCCACTTGGTCACCGAAGGTCCATTGTCGCGACCATTTGTTCCACCTAAGCCGTCAGCCTATTAATGGTTAGAGTTAGTCTGGCTCGAGCGTAGAGGGGTAGTGGGCATACCCCAGAAGAATCCCGACGAAGCAAGGCAACCGTAGAACGACGCTTGTCACGAAGTAAAGTTTCCTGTCTTGTAGTAGTGGCGGCGGAAGAATCCACGCTACCTCGGGGAGGGAGGTCAAGACTCCCAGCAGACCACGTCCTCATCGGTTGAAGGGGATGACGAGGTGTATTACGTAGATCCGAACGAGTGGACGGCAAGCCATTCCCGAGCATGTGCTGGCTCAAAGAGGGACCAATTGGTTGGGTGGTAATGACATCAGGGGAGATACCGGATAAACTCGACCCTGTTGGCAAGTTTGCGCTCGTAGCTTGGATCTGCTGGGTTTGCAGAGCGAGGAGTTGGCCGACTGATGAGGTGAGCGCGTTCAAACGCTGGGAAATTTGTCCAACTTCGTCAGGTGCTGAACCGTTCTGTGCGAGGGTCTGGTTGGGAGCAATAGGATTGGACGGGAGTTGGTGGGGGGCGAGAGCAAGGGATGGCCGTGATCCATTCAAAGTCGCAATGTTTCCGGGGGCGAAAGGGTCGTTGAATTCCGGCGCGTGGCTCGCAGTGGACTGGTCCAGGAGAGAGTCGACCTTGCGGTTCACCTCGTCGAGGTTGCGTTTGATTTCGGCGATGTTGTTCTCGTACCGGATCAACCGCTTGACGATGTCGTTTATCAAGGGAGATGCCTTGAGCTGTGCGTCGAAGCCGAGTTGGTCCATGACCGCGTTGGAGAATCCAGCCGACTCTAGGGAGGATGAAGGAGAGGAAGATGCCCTGGGTGGGTAAACGTTGGCGGTTACGATGCTCGATCTGAATGCATCCGAGTCCCCAGAGACGGGCGGGGTGCCCAGCCTCTCGCGGGCAGAGGCGAGAATGCCAGCGGGGAAAAACGACTCGCGCGCTTGACGTGTGCTGCCAATTGTGACGCCGTTGTCGGTGGCTGCACCCGGCGTTTCGACCTCCGAATAGCTTCCGAATTCCAGGTTGACCGCGAGGCTTTGTTCTCGTCCGTTCCTCGTTTCGACGTTCGGATAGTTTCGACCGGCATCGAAGGCGCGAATAGACGGAGATCCGCGAGAGCCTTCTCCGGGTAACGCGGGGGAGCGCCTGAACAAGGTCGGTGAATCCTTGTCGCTACCGTTGGTGTCCTCTTGAGGCGGACTTGGAGAAGAGCGAATGGAACGGAAGTCGGAAGGAGAGATGGACAGTGACGATGATGATATAGAGGCACGATCTGGATCCATACGATTAGTAGGCTGTCTGAGAAAGCCAGATCCTCCTTCGTCCTTCCCAGTTGCTGTCCCGCCGGGGAAGAACGGGGTCGAGGAGGGATTCAGACCAGGGCTTCTCATCATAGTTTAAGGACAAGAGGGAGGGGAATAAAGAGACTAAAAAGAGCGGGCATCAGCCTCATTGACTTACAACGGGCGACGACTTGTTGTGTCATACTTACCGATGGAAGCCGCAAGTCTTGTGTATCACCTCTCTCCTCCCATACAGGAGAAGCCACGCGGATGTGTCGAGGACGGGCTTTGCTGTCCGGAGGGCGATGGGGTCGGAGAGAGCGAGAGAGCGAACAACCAACACTGGGTCTTGAGATTAGGCGCCATCAAGCCATCAACTAGGCTATCCCGCCCACGAACCAAAAAACTCATCTCGGTCATGAGTGAGCACAGGAAACCATTGTTTTACGATAAAAAGAGTGTAGAGACGACACTGACTATCAACAGATATCGATACTGTACGACTGATGGGGGAGAAAGAGGACAGAATCACAAACGAGCGGGAGGTTTCAGTTACAAGCGAATAGAGTCAAGCTTCGGTCACGACGCCAGGGGAACAGTTCAACGCGCCTTACTGGGAGGCCTACTGAGAGGATTCAGTCTCAGCTTTGGCTGAGTGATCCTCCTGGAAGGTCCGACCAGCGGCTCCCGTTGATCCTCAGTAACCAATTCCGTTTTCTGCATAGCGAGTCGCTTGGGTGCTCGCCGTTTAGTGCGCCTAGGCCTATTGTCAGCGAGCAGTCAACCGAACAAGTGAACAACGACGACATACCTAGGCTTAGTCCCCAACAAGGATGGCATAGTCCTTCCAAGGATCTCTTGAACTTCGGGCATGTCCGCGACGCTGAGCTTGACCACGAGACGGAGCCCGTGAAGTGTTGGAGGGTGGTCTTCTGAATCATACTTCTTCAGAGCCCTCCAGATTGCTCCGAATCCTTTGACCTCGACCGAAGCATAACAGCGATCACTCAACGTCATGGCTTTGTCGGGAATTACGGTCACACTGCAACCACGAGCGCTACGGATGATGATGTTCCGGATGGAGTCACCGCCTTCGCTTTTGAAGAGGTCATACAACTCGGTCTGAGTTGTGCGCGGATGGAGCTTTTACCACGAATTAGTATTCTATGTCCGTGCGGAAAAGAATCGGTACTCACATTACCGACGTAGAAAACCCATGTCCCTTCATCATCGACGGGGGTTATGTCAGACAGCCCCGTTTCGGGTCTCAACGCAACCGTCTGCTCAGGGGGGGGCTGAGACAATCGCTCGGTTTCGACGACTGGTGGAATCTGCGGGAGATTATGAGCGTCGCAAAGAGTCGACGGAAGCTGTTTTCGGTACCTGTGGCTGAACAGAATCTTCTTCCTGCAGCGGGGGGATAGGGGCATCCGAACCAACACTGGGAGTGGGGGAAGGCGCACGAAAACGTCCCATGCTGAGGATCCTGAAGAAGATTTCGAAACTGTTGTCTTGAAGTCTTGAGGGGTGTGAGGAGTGAGTAAGGAGAAACTGTGGGAGACAAAGCCCGCCCTCTGGCTTTTATCGGTAGGCCAGAGGGTTCGGACTCAATGTATGGCCCACCGTGGCGAAATAGACCACGGCCATGCGCTTGGTGCGTCAAGCGAGGCGGCCGTGGTACCCACCAGAACTGGTTGGACAATGGGCGGCTCAGCAACGCCCGCGACTATATCCAACCGACCGACCGTGGAGAGCGCCCGGACCTGACCGTGCACCTCCAACCGTGCGAGGTCGAGAGACTGTAGCGATAAAAGAAGCGGGCCGGGACGCCCGTCACGTTGGGAGAAGCGCCACTCCGGGCGCCAACACCCAACTTGACTGAAACCATGGCCGATGCTGGGAGACTCTACAGGCATTTCCTCCGGGAACTTGGCAAGTCCGTGAGTCCTCGATTTGTTAGGGGGTTCCTCGGATAGATCCGTTGATCCATGGCCCTCAGTCGCTCGTACCCCGTCCACAAAGAAACAAAGTACTCGCCGGGCATTACAGGGCTTTGTTTGAACATCCTCTGAACGGACCCAACGCGACCGCCTTAAGTCGCCGGGTCGAGAACGCTGTGATGTTTCTGAGGCACCAACGACAGCACAAGGTGGGTTGTTTCTAATCCGGTACCTAGTCCATTCCGCTGAAGGGGCCGACGCAGGAATTACTGGATCGTTACAACCCTCTTATAGATCTCACGGCAGAGGAACGAATAGAGGCGACCGCCAGGAGGGTTGGTTTAGACATGCCAGAGACGGTCAAGAGCGACTCTCCGTGACCACAAAATATTGCCCCCCCACCATACCCCGACGTCCCATCACAAGTCGCGTATATTACGAGCACACCCATCTCCGAAGAAAACAGCTACTATAATTTCTTTGCCCATATTGGTTCGTCCCAGCCCGCACTACTTGCCCCAGACTGGTTCCAGGCCCAAGTTGTAGACCTTGTTTGTGTTCTCAAAGAGAGCCCGCTTCGCCAAACCGACCGCTTGCACTTCTGTTATGTCGCCTCTCTGGACAAACTCTGACAACACCTGATACAAGAAACAGTTATTACTCGACTCTTTGGCACTAAACACCGCTTACCTCGTATAGGACTTCACGGGTTTGCACAGTGGCCAGATAGAATGTTTCAGGCCACCAATGCCCGTCAGCTAGGACTGGTCAGAGATGGAACGCCTGGTAATGTACTGTGACTTACTCGACCACATAATCTTGTTGGTTGGCGTCATTTCCAGCAACTGCCTTACAACAGAGCACTGGCCGTGTCGGCTCACGACTGGGAACACCTCTCCGAAATCGACGTAGACATTTTGGTAAATGGATGCGAGATAGCCCGCGTCACGGCTGTAGGGATAACTCCCGTGGAGAAGGACAAACGTCGCATCGGGGTACGCCTCGATTATCGGTTGCATGTGGGCTGGAGAGGACAGTGTGAGGGCGATATCCGCATCACCGAGGCCAGTGTGAAATTGGACTGGACGAAAGCCCTTTTCCGTTCAGATGCCGTGCGACGGTGGATAAGCGCAAGTGACGACTCGCCTGGCTTGTTGAATTCTTTGGCTACGGATAGCGTCGTGCAGACCACGAAATCGTTCAGTGCCTTGTCCGCCAGACGCAGTACGCCCGGTCCCCCGTTCTGCTTTTTCCACGAAGAAACCGTGGCGAAAATGCTCTTCACAACACCAGAAATGTCGTCGGAGTTGACGTTGATGTTGAGTCCAGTCCGATAACCGACCACGGATTTGAAGCCCACGACGACTGGGTCGCGCGCAAGCTCCCGCAACGCGGTGTATAGCGCGGAGTAGAAAAGGTCGAACACGTTTGAACCTGTTAGAGAGAGGGATTTTAGGATATCCTTTAGTAACACCGTCAATACCGTACCAACATGTTCGGGGATACCAGACTCTCACCTCTGCGATTGGCTCAATTCGGACGAGCCGATAGACCGAGCCGTTTGTAAACCTGCCGTGCCAACTCAGATCGTTCGCCATCTCTTGTACTCCCCGCAACCCATCATCCAGAAGCAAGCACTGGATTCCCGATTTTTGCATGTTCATCTCACACAGTCGGTCGTATTCCAGAGCGTCCCTGTGGCTTTTTATCTCCTCCCAGCCTGCATCAGGATCTAATCCATAGAGCTCGGCAAGCTGCCGGGCTGCGCGATATCCTGGGAGGGAGTGGACCACGTCCTTGACCGCGTTTGGTTGGGCCTCAGATATCACTTCCTCGAAAGGGAGGCTATGACGATGGTCTTCCTTGAGCAGCGGGTGAGCATGGTTGTCGATTGCGGGGTAGCTGAACACGACGTCTTTCAGACTCATCCCTGGTGGTTTCTGGTCTTTCATCCGAGTCTGTTATCTTCCCGACGTCGCGAGACCGACTCGGACTCCACAATGTCGCGTTCAAACTCCGCAACAACCGTGCGAGTTCGCCCGGGTACGGGTACGGTCGGCGTGACGCAAATTCAGTACCCCAGGTTCCAGGACCACCCCCACGATGGCCCTCCACCCAGATACCATTATTGCCATTCTCAACAACTGGGATGCACCGAAATACGATGGGTCGCAAGACGTGCGTCCGTGGCTGAAGGCAATCGAGGAACTCTGCAGGATATACGGTATTCCTCCAGTCCAAATGACGGAAATGGCCGTCAAGTGCACGGCTGGGCAAGCAAACCCGGTCCTGACGGTCATGTTAGAAGCCAAGGTCACCGAGGCGGGAGTGTGGAAGTGGGTAGAGTTCAAGGAATGCGTAATTCGCATTGAGGGTAAGCTCAAGCACAGTTTGTTGGCACGTCAGCCACGACCCTGGAAGCGTCCTGACCGCCAACGACAGATAACTACAGGCAGAACATGAGGGGTTAGTGCCCGGTGTCAACAGCCTGGAGAATATGCGCCTACGTTACTCTATAGATGTTCCGCAGGATGTCAAGAGTGGAGACTTCCGGTCTCAACATCCGTACGCGGTGGCAGCCCTGACCGTCACCCTGATTGGGATAGGCTCGGCGGTAGTCCTACCCGCAGTGACGGTTGGTATATTAGGAGTAATTGGGTTTACTCCAGGCGGGGTGGCGGCTGGTACTTTCTTCCCTTCTTCTCAAGTTTTCCCCTCATGCTGGACTTACGCTCCCCTACAGGAAGTATCGCAGCGGGTCTGCAATCGGCATTATACGGAGGTGCGACTGGAGGGTTGTTTTCTGTCCTTCAGTGTCTTGGCGCAACAACGGTGGCACCTTCAATCTTTGCGACATTTGCGGGGGTCGGAACGGCCGCGACTGGAACGTGGCTCGGCTTCACCAGCAGTATCAGAGAGGACCCCCCTGCATAATCATAAGACGATACGGCCCTCATCTGGAGGCCTATGTACATTTAACTTCTGTGACCCTTCTGTAATGTACAATACGATACGCAATTTCTTGGAGAGTACGTGCCGGCGTACAGAGGTTGAACTCGCGACTCCGTCAAAGTAGGCCAAGGCACCTTTTCTGTAGCCGGTTCGGGTACAGGTAGGTTGGCTCAATAAAAAATACTGACATTCCACCGAATGCGGTCGCGGCTGACGCTTGAGCTTCCTCTTGTGCCCGCTGGGGTGCCAAGGGAGAATGGCCGCAACGGTTGGGAGCCAGCCTGACGCAACAATCGGCGGATCAGTTCGAGGCCGATCCGTCGATCGCCTCGGAATTCTATCGGACTTGGTCATTGTCATGTCACGCCTTGGCTCTGTGCCACCACCATCGGTCTCCCTCTTCTCACCTAGAGCCGCCACGGAATGGCTACCGCGACAACATTCAGTGGGTGTTGTTTGTACGGATCGACAAGGACTCAATCTCAACGCTCCGCACAGACCCCCTCACGATGCAATACCCAACTGCTGTGCAGACCTCCCTCTCTGCGAACGCGATATTCGCCCGTTTCGACCCCTCTGGGAGGTTCATAGCTACCGCCCAACACCAGGGATCCGCGTTGATCTGGGACATGGACTCGAAAAACGCGATCAGATGGCTGGAAGGGCATGTGAAACCTCTCACGAGTATGGAGTGAGTACCTAATCGTAAGGTTCTTGCGACGTGGCTGAGACAGGATTCGCGCTGAAGTTGGTCTCGAAACTCTAAATACCTTCTGACAACATCAAAGGATTGGAACGCCATCATCTGGGATATCGAAACTGCCGCAGAGGTCGATCCGTGTCAACGGAAGCGGACGATTAGATTTGACGCACCCATAGTTTCTGGGTCATTCCACCCGAAGAATTGGTCGGTTAATTGTGGGTTTGTTTTGGGTTCACGGAACTGAGTCACCATTAGCAAGATCCTCTTGATATTGCTGAGCACTGGAGAAGCATTTATCGTCGATCTTCGGAAGGGGCACGCAGGGAGGTTTGAATTGTACGACCAACATGAGGGCGATGACCAACGGTATGTGTTCACGCTCACCCTGGTACAAGCCTTTCCAGGTAACATTGTGAACAATGGCAGTCCTGCAGCCTTCACCGTGGTCCGGTTTGACCCCACAGGCAGATACGTTTTTGTTGGGACGTCGAACGGTTCCATCTTGGTCTTCCACAGTAGGACTAAAACAGTTCGTGGTGCCCACTTGGCCGCTTTCGCGTTCTAATTTAAGTTTAGCTTGTTGCACGGCACAAGGTCACCGGGGTCGGCATTATGCGGGGATTTGCGTTCACCAAAGGAGGGCGTCGTTTGACAACGAACTCCTCGGACCGCATTCTTAGACTCTTCTATCTTCCTACTTACCCGTCGCCACCGGCAGCCTCGATCACTCCTCTCCCCTCACAGCCTTCAACACCAAACCCCCAGATCGTGAATCAGACGCCGCCGGAACTACAGGTTTTAGAACAAGAGCTCGAGCCGGTCCATAGGTTCCATGACCCGATTACCAAAACCGCGTGGCACACTATGTCATATAGCCCTGATGGGGATTGGTTGGCTGGAGGTGCCGCAGACCCAGCAAATCATAAAATATATATCTGGGATATCCAGCGCAACGGCCAGTTTACGGCGACGCTAGATGGGGGTCGCGAACCTTTGGTTCACGTAGATGTGCGTCTTCTCTTTCCGTTCCAGTTGGGTTCGCTGACGGTTTCGTCCCATAGTGGCACCCGAGCAAACCGATGATCGCATCTACGACGAGTCAGGGGACCGTATTGGTATGGCATTACCCCAATCCCGAAAGATGGGGTGCGTTCGCAGGTGGATTCGAAGAGGTCGATGAAAACGTTGTTTACGAAGAGCGTGAAGACGAGTTCGATATTGTGAGTAGCGAT
>Ga0307511_10008494_pt1 | contig 10271 bp, 7 predicted proteins | sample 13_EM_MG_FD_200266 | JGI IMG/M metagenome (GOLD analysis project Ga0307511, IMG submission 200266) | Populus trichocarpa ectomycorrhiza microbial communities from riparian zone in the Pacific Northwest, United States - 13_EM | ecosystem: Host-associated > Plants > Roots > Unclassified | place... | reverse complement strand
TTTTGAAATACTTTTACAGTTCTAGCCATAGGTCTGCTAATGCCTGTATCGGGAGAGGAGTGGTTTGCTGGGAGTTTAGGATTTAGATATGACTTTTTTTGTCGTGTGGGCTGGTTTCCCCCAGAAATTTGGGGTTGCAGGTTACTGCAATCACTATCTTGCAAATGTTAAAAATTAAAGGGGTAAGTTTTAACTATACTTTGTTGCTTTGTGGCGAGCAGTTTCCAAGTCTTCCCTTGAAGCCAGCCCTGCTTAAATGCACTTCATTGCCATTTTCCATTCCTTGAGAATTTAAGTTACTTAGTCTAGTTGTCTAATAAGATGAATTACAGTAATCTTGATAATGATTTTTGCTGGTAAATAAATTTGTTATTGCTTATTTGATACAAGGTTTCCATTTATATGTGATTGGTTGATGGTTTCCTCCATATTGTGAAAGATTTATTTCTGAGCTATGAATGACTGTTGGCTGCAGTGTTTTTAACTTTTCTTTTCTTTACAAAGCTCGATCTGGTGGTGCTGGTTTTGATGGAATCTTTACTTCTTTTCAGATCCCTCACTTGAGACCTGCCGAATACAAGAGGTCTAGATTGTCTAGGAACCGCAGGACTGTGAACCGTGCCTATGGAGGAGTCTTGTCTGGAAGCGCTGTTCGGGAGAGGTACGATACCCTGATGGTTTCTTTTTTCTTTGTTTTTTGAAGTGATGAAGACCCGCTTTAAGTGGTTTTGGTGTGTTTATTATGCAGAATAATCCGAGCCTTCTTGGTGGAGGAGCAAAAGATTGTGAAGAAGGTTTTGAAGATCCAGAAGTCAAAAGAAAAACAAGCCTCAAAGAGCTAAATGAGAGGTGTATGAAGTGGAGTTTTCCTACTTAGAGGATGTTTCAGCAAAATTTTGTTATTGCTTAATGGCCAGTCAAATGTGGATTTGATTATTAGCTTGCTTGATACTCTCATGACTTGGATATGTTAATTTTACTTATTGTCAATTTGATTTCCTTGCCTATATTTGGATGGTTTGCCAATTTCCTTTCATTTCATGTTCTTGGATAGGGCCTAAATATATCTAAAATCCAGCATTTCTTCAACAAGTTTTAATTCTTCCAATTTCTCCCAGTTTCATCATGATCTCTTATCTCATTTTTTTGCCACATCAATTTGAGAAAGTACTTTTCAGTCATGCATATTTAACATAATTTTAATAATAGATCACAAGTGAAGTTCTTGTTTCTGTCATCCTTGTCATTTTTAAAGTCAATTTTGTTACCGAATTCTTATGAAAATTAAAATTTTAGGGGGGTAAAGCTACCCAGAAACCTCTTTGTTGAAACTTTAGGATGGCCAGCTGATGAAAAGGCAGGAATAAAATGGGAAAGGAAAAGCATTTGTAGAAGGCTCTTATAATTCTCACGCCAAATGATGTCAGGGTCTTCTCTGATGACCATGGATCCCAAATGGGATTGAATACTACCATGTCCCACGATGAACATATTTAGATAACAGTTGTGACCTTGCTCATTGCATGTCCTTCGGTTTTGCAAAAGCATGCTCATGATTAGGGTCGTCACTGATATTATCCTAGTTGGTTCCTATGTATCAATTCTTCAGCAATATGGTTGAATCTACGGTTTGCCAATTTCCTTGCATCCCATGTTATTACTTAGTGTTTAACAACAGCAACAACAATGCCTAAATCCCGAACTAGGTGGGATGCTCAAAAACTGGCATGTCTTGGAATAAGCCTAATTTTGTTCTATCTGTTTGCTGTTTTTAATGATGTTTGTGTTTGATCATTATTTTGGGATAGAAGATAGGAGACGGTGGAGAGGAAAAATATCTTCTTGTACATAAAATTATTTCTGTCGTGGGAATTTATCATTTTAAAAATGTGATTGACCATACCCTATGTTCCTATGTAATATGTATTAAGCAAATCCGCCTAATAAAGGATCATGACGTCCTGTTTCTTTAGCGTTTTCAAAGCTCAGATGCTTTGGAGGGCAAAACCACCGAGCACCTTTTGTTTTGACTAGCCAGATGATGAAAAGGGAATAAATCGGCCAAATAATTCTCACACCAAATAGTGTTATTTCACTTGCATCCAGTCCAAGATCATGAATCACAAAGCGGCTTGAAAACAATCGTGTCAAATAATGAAGATATGACTGTTACAATCATGACTTAGTTCCTCGCATGTCCTTCAGCTGATATGGTTGAATTGGATTAGTTGGTTCTCCCATCTGCCTAAGTAGGACTGGTTGGTTCCGGAATCCATGAAAAGTTCTTCATCAATCCTCTCAAACATGTTTCAAAGTCGTGAAACGCCACTGTTTCAAGCTGGGAAAAACCATGGAACTTGTCCAGCCAATGAGCGTGGCGAAGAATGCGCAGCCCAACTTCTGCTGTTCAGCATGAGGATTCTGCTCAAGTTTGGGAACGCATTTCTTACCTCTTCTAGTAAGATGAACAAGGCCTAATCACCTAAGAGCCACGATGCATTTGGCACCATTTGGCCTACGCAGGAAAACTCGTAGCATGAATCCACAAATAGAAAATTATATGTACACTTGTTTACATAATCAAATGTTTGGTTGGATGTCTTCTCTGGATCGCATGTAGGATAAAAACTGGGTAGGTAGTTCTGCCAAAAGTGCTTGAACAACAGCAATCTCTCCACCTGCAAATATTATTTATGTTACCACCCAAAAAAATATCATTGAAGCTTCCATCTCAAATTGATTTACAAGATATATACTTACTTTGTACATCCCGAAATGACATAAACTGGACTATATCACGTGAAGCAACACGTCCACTTGAACTTTCTAGTCTCTCTCCTTTATCAGCATCTAAAATCTGGGCAGCAATAATTAAACTTCAGAAAATCAGAGGTGGTCGATAAAATAACTGAGGTTTACACAATCAAATATTTCCACTATGGAGAGGTATTGATGTTAAGAAAGATACCTCCATTTCTTTGAAGTCAGCTCCTCCAACTCCAACTATGAGGATTGATAGCGGCAGGTCAGATGCTTTCACTATGGCATCTTTGGTTTCCTGGAGATCAGTTACAACTCCATCCTGAGACAGTCACGTTTCGGTGCAAAAAAAAAATTAAAGATATTAAACACGAAAGTCTTATTCTTCTGAGAATATGCTAAATCCATCCTGAAAAACAAATAATTAAATTCTACATCAAAACAGAATGACATTACATTACAGAATTGGAATAAGCAATTCCTGAATAGAATGTTTAGAAAGGAAAAAGGTGCTAAATTGTGAAATTGGTGAACTATCAGCATAGCATGTCTGCCAGACAAAACCAGCCAGAATTTCGGTGTCATTCTTACCGTAATTATTAACAAAACAAAGTATTTTTTTCCTCCATTTGCAGGAGACTGGCTAGCAATTAGTGCGGCATTGCTGATCACAGGCCCAAAAAGTGTTGGCCCTGCCAGAGAAACATTATAGAGAGCACTGGTATATGCTGTCATAATTCCCTGGATTCCGTCTACCTGGAAGAGTGGCATACGCTTAAAACACAGGCATTGTAAGTAAAGCACAAACATCTGACTTCTGATTTCAAAGTATTTCACCTCACTGTGATTATTGCTTCCATTCAAGTTAAAACAATGTGAGACCGGACCATCAATTGGTCGTGCCCCAAATCCCCAGGCCGGAAAGCGCTTATCTGAATCATAAAATTTTAACACCTCTCCAACCTCTAAGATTGCCTGGAAAACAATTTGGCCGATGAGGTGATATATGTACATTGTAAAAAGAAGATAAAAGGAAGTTAAGAATACAGCAGAGAGCAATTTTATTACTCTTTGGTATGCATTTAGCCGTCCAGATGGATCAAGGTAATGCAAGGAATCAGGGAGGCGGGGATTTCCATTTGAAGCTGTAAGAAGAAAATGAAAGGTAGAAGGATACATTAGAGTTCTTAAAACATATAGATTATGGTGTTATTTATTTATTTTTATGAACAATTGTTTCGATGGAAACCTCCAACAGTGAAATAAGAATAAATGTGTAAGCAATTTATCCTAAATGCCATAAACTCCTCAAAACATGACTCTGCTTCCAACTAAAAAGTTCCAGCCTCTCATGCTTTGTATATCACAAAAACACAAATTATTCAGAGATATCTTTAAAAAGAGAGAAATTCTGCTTCCTTTTTTTTCCTTTTACAGGTCTGTAGATCAAAATAAAAATTCCTACATGTCATGATAACTTTTGTAGATAGCTAAAAACATAATCGTGCCTTCTGTATTTAAAATGAAAGACAGGAGAAAACGTCAAGAAATTGGCAGAACTAGAATAAGAACAAGGATACACATTAATTCAAGGACATTAATAAATATTGATGTAGAATCACATACTAAATCATCAAACCAAAAACAAATTATAATTTCCATTGCACTCCAAATGTTATTGAGAGAGAAAGCGTTTGGTCCATAGGGGAAAAAAATCACCCATTGTAGCTAAAGTTAAAATTTGTAAACTGTTACCCGTGAAATCAACTGCCACCATGAAGTTCAGTTCACATCCCCCGGCCAAGTAATCCAAAAATGTCCATTGACTGCTTTGGGAAAACTTGTCCACAAATAGCTGGCTCTTTAACACCTGCATTAAAATAAGCAAATTAGGCATGCAACAGCGAAAAGAGACAGATTCAAGATTCAAGTCAATTTGATTCACATAATCAGACCTTATTCTGATGATTATGCCCAACAGTTGTGGGTAAAAATAAATTCTCTCCTTCGCCATTAGAATGAAGCTTTTCCAGCTCAACTAATGATTTTTTAACTTTTCTGATAAATCAACAATGAAGAAGATTTATCAACATGCCAGTTATGGAGGTAAGGTAAAAAATAAAAAATGAAGAAGAAGAGATCACCGTTTACCCAATTAAATCATGCTTGCCACTGCTATTGAAGTTAAAGCACTCAATCATTAATGGATTTTCCTGCAGTTTCAATTAGAAAGGTAACATTGCCCTGGAAGGCCATGGTGGGTATTGAACTCGAATAAAAAAATAAAACATGGACAGCTCATGGAGCTTGTTTTTACCTTGCTTCCAACTTGTTGAATGCTCAAATAGATTGGTTTCCACACTGGGTTGTGATCATTTTTTAAGACTTCTGTTTTGCACACAGGAATGGGGAGCCCAACCTCAACAATTTTTGAGATTAGCAAAAAAGGGTCCTGCAGATACATAACAAAACAATTATTTATGTTTCTCATGAAATGCCTAACAAAACAACAAGAAACAAGATCTCAATAGCCCATACACTTTTTGAGAACAGATCCTTATGTTCCAAATCCGAGCACCTTAATACCATCTCCACTGTGCTCTTTGAGCTTATGCATTCCTCGGCATGCACAATAAGTTGTCCACAATGTCGAGGATTGCCTGACATGGTAGGATCTTCTCTAAATAAAAGATCTAGAGTCAATGACCTACTTGGCCTGGTTACAACCTGTGCCAACAGAAACGAGACTGGTTCAGTAATTAAAAATTTAACTGCAAACAAGTCTCTCAAGGTCATTTAATTTGTACACCTGTATCCTTCTTACAAGGAACACAATATATTTGGTCTAAATTTAGATCTTAGGTTTCATCTTAGTTACTATAAGGTCCCTCTGGCTAGGATTAGAGTAAGAAGAATTCCCTCCTTTGAATAAAAACACCAAGATTCCCATTCTTTTATAATTACTATACAGAAAGAAGTGAAGGAGAGTGGCATTCAAATCATACCTCAGATAATACACAAGATGCTTCGCCAAGAAATTGTAGCTCTTCTAGCTTAAGCATCTGCATTTGTTGAATCATTAATTATCAATAGGGCATGCTTCTATTCATTCCAATGACAATAACTTGTGATAAACATTCTGCACTGTTTCTTGAAAACATTTTTCTAAGCACCGGACAATATCCATGTAATATCCAAACAGTGTGGCATGTTTACATTCATTTTACAAATGAACCAGAGAACACCTTTGATAGGGAAAGCATACGCCAGAGAAACAGCCAACAATTCCCTCAAAATGTTATCATGGAAAATCTATTTATGAACAAGTTCCTCTCCCCTGTTTGCACAGAAATACCTCATCAGCCATAAATATGTGGTATAGCTAAATTCCAACACCCCCACCCACCCAACTGCCAAAAATAAAAAGCAACCCAGTTTACAAAAAAAATTATCCCAAGACCATTCTCACTTTGGTGCTTCAGTGTATGTTTAGAGCAGTTAATCAATACCTTTCATGATAACAAAGATCTTTTACTGACCGAGGAAAGGTAATTTATAGAATTGAGTGCTATAAATGAACAATCAACACTTCCATTTTTTTTCTTGTTTTGAATCCATATCATTCTTTAAAAAATCAATGGTCCTGAATCTCTTGACAAATAAATTAAAAACTTTTTAGACTAAAATGTCACTCTCATGTACTGTATCTAGAGACAATATCAGCCACCTCCAAAATAGTCCCTCATAAAATACCAATAAGGATAAGAGCCAGTCCCTAATGGGGTTGAAACTCAAATAAAGGGATGAGGGGCCAGAAATTTAAATGATGAGGGAAGGTTTACTCCAATCATGAAGCCCAAAGCTTTCTCAATCTCCCGATGTGCCAAAGAACCAAAAGCAAAAGAAGGAAAAAAAAGTACTATGAAGGACAGGCAATTTATGGAACCTCTTTAAAAACGTGCAATTGCAGATTTCTTTTCCTTATTTTCCTCTGAGTTGCATAGTGCTTTTTTAACATTATGAAAACTATAATTATTTGACCATCCATCTCTTTTATTAATTTCATGCTGTAAACTAGGTCTTGCAGTTCCAACCAAGACTTCAATAGAACAGCAAGAATGGTGAAATATTTTAACATGTTGTTCCATACAGAGAGTTATTATTGAACAAACATATTGATCTTGGAAAGAGAACCGAGTTTGTTAGGGAGAATATTCGACAATATACAATTGATAAGAAAATCACAATATAACCAAATTTGCCATTAACAAAGGGAAGCAACAAAGGAAACAGCAATCAGACTATAGAAGGATACCTTTACATCTATGTTGTGAAATTGAGTGTCAACGTCATATGCATGGAACCTGTGGTAAATGACACAGATCACAATATAGTGAAACCAATAGAACTTGTATTTGGTTGAAAAGAATATGGAGATACAAGCATAGAACTTACACCAACGTTTGAACAGCTTCAAACTGGAATGTAATCACGTGTTTTGTAATCCATGTTGGATTTAATGAATTAAGAACTACTTCTGTTCGGAAAACTTCAGCAAGTGTTCCATCTTTTCCTTTCGTATAACCAATCAATATAGGATCGCTCTAAAGCAGATAAAACTTATATGATAAGAAACAGAAGAAAAGAAATCTGAAACAGTTAAAATTATCAGGCTATTGCACAAGAACTTAAAATATCAAAAGTAACTAAACATACCCCCCTGATCCCCTAATTGAAATTTTTTTTACCGCAACGCATAAAAAAAGGTAAAGCCTCCTACCTTGGAAAGTACATCCCGGTCACGCAAGTTTGTAGCAGAAAATGATAACTGCATAGAAATGGTTTTCACAAAGAAGATTCAGTATGGAGAACGAAAAGGGTAAGCCAGACATGAAAATGCAATAACAAATAACTCATTTAATTGCAACACATATACTCAACTGTAACATTCTTTTCGAGCAATAACTAACCTATACTAGGATTATAATAATGAATTGAATAATTATAATCATAGAAATGGTTTACATAATTCATGTTCATTACCAGATGCCTAATCATTCAAAATGAATTGAATTATCAACAGTTGACAATTCTAAATCAAATTAAATCAAAAAATTGATTAACCTAATTAATAATCAACCAACTCTGCTTCTGGTAACAGCTTCTATTTAATCAGAAAGTTTTTGCATCTTAACACTAATTAAAAGCTGGAAAAAACTTACTCCATAAATCAATCTAAATAAATAATGCCACGCCTAACATTATCATATCATAGCTTCCATCCATAATTATCAACACTCAACAACTCTAAAACATATTTATTTACTGTACTAACAACAAAAGCAATCGAGGACCGACCAACCGACCTCCATCTGAGAGCTGTACATGCCACGAGACTTGAGGAAATGATCGACAGCGTCATTTCCAGCGGCGGCGCCGCTGCCACCAACTGCCGCCCTACCGCCGGCCACGTCAGAGCAGCAATTCCCCATTATACTCCGCCAGCAGCTAACAGAGTCTACTAATTAGCAGCTAATACACGTTTTTCTCTCGAAAACAAAAAAAATTCAGATTCCGAAACACAAATCGAGAAACGGAAAAATGAATAAAAAGAGAAGACAGAAAACAGAGTCTGATTTTTCCTATTAATAATAATAATAATAATATCTGGAAAGGAGGAGTAAGTGCAGTGAGTTGATACGTTTGTGGGCCCTCTCTGTTTCCTTCCTATATATACACAAATCCGTTTCTATGATAACGCGTTTTAAAATTAAACTACATTTTGATCCCTATAAATGCAGAAACGTGACATATTTATCCATTATTTTTTCGTATTTGTAATATTACTCTTATAGTTTTTTCAAAGTATCACTTTCACCCTTTAAAGTCAAATATAATAAATGATCCTTTTTACTTTTTTATTCCTACTTTCTTAATTTTCTCTCTAATCTTCGTTATGTTACCACAAAAAAATAATAATTAAAAATTAACTTGTTTTATAAATTCATTTGAACTAGTAGTTACATCAATGTAATTAAAAAATTATTTTGATAAAAAATTTACTTGATCTAAATACAAATATTGTGCTTGTGAGTTTATTATAATAAAAAAAACACTTATAAGCTACAAAATTCAAAAACCAGATTCAAAAGGTAGTAGATATTCAATTATCAAGGATAACATAAGAACTTCCTTGGAACTAGAAGGATAATATTGGAAACGTTTACGCTATGCAGGGGTGGGAATAGAGCTTTGGTAAATCTATAGGGGCAAAGATGAAGTTTACCGTCGATTTCTTGGGGGTCTAATAAAGTGAGCACGACTTATTTTGTAGCTAACTAACTCACCAATCAATCTTTGCCACGGTTTTGTCAGGAAGTATAACTGGGTTTGAGATGGGCTGAATTTACTGTGATGCCATTGAGATTGGGTTGTGAGCAAGTGATTGGGTGTTGAATAAGGTATGGTAGAGTCTTAAGATTTTAAAAGTCGTTGGTTTGGAATTTGAATTTGAGAAATTCAGCCAATGAACGCGGAGAGGCGGCATTCAGAGTGTCATATCGTGGACTCCGCTATGAATTTGAAACTCTAAAAATACCACCACGACTACATCCAATTTTGGAAGGCAATTGCTTTGTTAATTCGACCAAAGTACCTCAAATCCGTTGACCATGGTGTTTAAGAAGAAATCATGATTTTTCTCCTGATCGAAACTGAAAAATGAAGTTAGAATTTCAACTCTATGATTGAATTATGGTTAATTCGAAAAAATTAAAAGTAAAATCTTGATTTAATTTAGGTTTTTATTTGAATCAAACAAGATATTGATTTGACTAAATTTATTTATTAGAAAAAATATATATTAACATTTAAAAAAATTAGTTTACTATTTATAAATTTATTGGATAATCTATATATTCTTCAAATTAGTTCTCATATTAAATCTAATAACTATAGTTTTAAATGCTTAACTATAATATGATAAGGTTTGAATTTCATACCTTTCAACTAAAAATTTCGGTTCTTTAATTATGGGGATGTATTTTTTTTTAATTTATTCCATGCAGCTTAAACTTTTGATATTTACTATTTTCTTCATCCTCAATACGCGCACAAGTTAAATCTCCTGTTAAATGTTCACGTGATATTAAAAGAAACAAAATCAATTAGTTAGCTATTTTTATTTTCTTCATAATGGGTGCTTGATGCTGTGGTTCAATTTGTGTTTTATAGTGTTCTTTATTTTAAAAAATATTAAATTAATAAATTTTTAAATATTCTTTTAATTATTTTAACATGTTATAAAAAAATTATTGTAATGTATTTAAAAAAATAACATGTATTTCAATACTAAATAGACTGAAATATAAAAATATTTTGGTGCAACTCAATTGGTCAAGTTTTAAGTTTGCTTATTAGAGGTCACCAATTCGAGTTTTATAAATATCAGGACCACTAAAAACTTACATGTTCATTAATTTTATGACCAGTAAAATTAGTTAAAATACATA
>Ga0307511_10008493_pt1 | contig 10272 bp, 7 predicted proteins | sample 13_EM_MG_FD_200266 | JGI IMG/M metagenome (GOLD analysis project Ga0307511, IMG submission 200266) | Populus trichocarpa ectomycorrhiza microbial communities from riparian zone in the Pacific Northwest, United States - 13_EM | ecosystem: Host-associated > Plants > Roots > Unclassified | place... | reverse complement strand
CGAACTGGAAATCTGCAAGACTTGGAGGCCGCCATTGCCCTAACACAGGCTGCAGTGGAGGCAACCCCAGAGGACCACCCTAGTCTAGCAACCCAGTTGAACAATCTTGGGAGCCATTTGAGAAGCCGATATAAGCGAACTGGAAATCTGCAAGACTTGGAGGCCGCTATTGCTCGATCACAGGCTGCAGTGAAGGTAACCCCAGAGGATCATCCTAGTCTAGCAACCCAGCTGAACAATCTTGGGAGCTATTTGAGTAGCCGATATGAACGAACTAGAAATCTGCAAGACTTGGAGGCTGCCATTGCCCGATCAGAGGCCGCAGTGGAGGCAACCCCTGAGGATCACCCTGACCGAGCGGGGCGGTTGAACTATCTTGGGAGCTATTTGAGCAGCCGATATGAGCGAACTGGAAATCTGCAAGACTTGGAGGCTGCCATTGCCCGATCAGAGGCCGCAGTGGACGCAACACCAGAGGGTCACCCTGACCGGGCAGGACGGTTGAACAACCTTGGGAACCGTTTGCGCAGCCGATATGAGCGAACTGGAAATCTGCAAGACTTGGAGGCTGCCATTGCCCGATCAGAGGCCGCAGTAGAGGCAACCCCAGACGATCATCCTAGTCAAGCAGACCAGTGGAACAGCCTTGGGATCCATTTAAGTAGCCGATATGAACAAACTGGAAATCTGCAAGACTTGGAGGCCGCCATTGCCCTAACACAGGCTGCAGTGGAGGCAACCCCAGAGGACCACCCTAGTCTAGCAACCCAGTTGAACAATCTTGGGAGCCATTTGAGCAGCCGATATGAGCGAACTGGAAATCTACAAGACTTGGAGGCCGCCATTGCCCGATCAGAGGCCTCAGTGGAAACAACCCCAGAGGACCACCCTGACCGAGCGGCACGGCTGAGCAACCTTGGGAACCGTTTGCGAAGCCGATATGAACGAGCTGGAAATCTGCAAGACTTGGAGGGCGCTATTGCCCGATCAGAGGCCGCAGTGGAGGCAACCCCAGATGACCACCCTGACCGGGTAAGAATGTTGAACAACCTTGGCATCTATTTAAGGACACGATACGAACGAACTGGAAATCTGCAGAACTTGGAGGCAGCCATTGCTAAATCAGACGCTGTATTGGAGGTAACTCCAGAGGACCACCCTGACCGAGGGGGACGGTTAAACAACCTTGGCATCCATTTGAGCAGCCGATATGAACGAACTGGAAATCTGCAAGACTTGGAGGTCGCCATTGCCCGATCAGAGGCCGCAGTGGAGGCAACCCCAGATGACCACCCTAGTCTAGCAACCAATTTGAACAATCTTGGGAGCTATTTGAGCAGCCGGTATGAACGAACAGGAAATCTACAAGACTTGGAGGCCGCCATTGCCCGATCACAGGCGGGAGTGGAGGCAACCCCAGAGGACCACCCTAGTCTAGCAACCCAGTTGAACAATCTTGGGAGCTATTTGAGCAGCCGGTATGAACGAACTGGAAATCTGCAAAACTTGGAGGCCGCCATTGCCCGATCAGAGGCCGCACTGGAGGCAACCCCAGAGGACCACCCTGACCGAGCAGGGCGGTTGAACAATCTTGGGAACCATTTGAGCAGCCGATATGAACGAACTGGAAATCTGCAAGACTTGGAGGACGCCATTACTAGATCAGAGGCTACAGTTGAGGCAACCCCAGAGGACCACCCTGGCCGAGCAGGACGGTTGCACAACCTTGGCATCTATTTGAGCTGCCGATTTGAACGAACTGGAAATCTGCAAGACTTGGAGGCCGCTCTTGCGGCATGGCTTGCCTCCTCTACCATTGTGACTGCCCCCATATTGATACGAATACAAGTAGCTCAATGTGCTGCCCAACTGTTGGCGTGTAGCCCCTTGGTGGAAGATTTGTCAAGAGCATTCTCACTCTTGCGCAATGCCGTTCATCTCATGCCCCTTGCCACTCCGAGATCATTAGAGCGAGAAGATCAGCAACATATCTTAGGAAAACTCACCGGTCTGGTCTCACTTGCTGCTTCTGTATCATTGGCAGCTGGAGAGTCACCACTTGAGGCTTTACAGTTGCTAGAGTTAGGCCGCAGTGTTACAAATGGCCAGCTTCTTGACTACCGAAGTGATATCTCGGATCTGATAGAGCATCATCCAATATTGGCCGAAGATTTTGATTCCTTACGTCAAGAACTGGACTCACCCATGCCTTGTCACTACTTAGACTCATCACCCTTGCTTTTTCGAGAATCAATCTCCCCGGGTATGTCAATGAACTCAACGAGAATATCAATCAATGAACGCCTGCAGGCCCAGCAAGCTACAATTCACAGAAGAAATAAGGTTGCACAAGACCTCGACGATCTACTCGTACAAATTCGTCAGCAGCCAGGATTTGAGGGTTTCTTACGTGCAGAATCCGAGGCGCATCTATTGTCTGCAGCCCAAGAAGGACCAATCGTCGTGCTGAATGTAACAGAGCTCCGGAGTGACGCCATCTTTGTAACAAAAGCAGAAGTGAAAAATCTTGCTTTGCCGGACCTTTCTCATGCTTTAATGACCAAATATTGTTACACAAATGCTGATACCCAGGATAATGAGGTCAAGAGAGAGTTCCTGGAATGGCTATGGAAGGCTGCCGTACAACCGGTACTACGGGAATTAGGCTTTTACCCAAAAGAAGTTGATCCGTTGCCTCGGATCTGGTGGATTGGGGTAGGCGTAATGGCAAAGGCACCGATTCATGCAGCTGCAAGGTTTAAAAAAGGGCGTGTTCATATGACAACCCTTCAATATTGCCTTCCTTCCCATACATCTACTATCAGGTAGTTATAGCCTTGCACCCAGCTGTAGCTGATACTAACACACTTAGGGCACTTCAATTTTCACGGTCTCGGCAATGTCAGCAGAGTTCAAATGCATCAATGCTCATTCTAACCATGCCCACAACACCAGGGGAAAGCCCTTTGGGTGTTACTGAAGAGGCAACTCAAATTACACATAACCTTCAGGGTTTCAGTGTAGTGGAAACACTCGAAAAGCCAACTGTTGCATGTGTACTTCAGGCTCTTCCACATTATAGTATTGCTCACTTTGCTTGCCATGGGGTTTCTTCAACCAATCCTGCAGATAGTCATCTATTGCTTCTTCGGGAACGACCTGGGGAACAAACAGAAGAGGTTGGCAAGCTCCGTGTCAAGGATATTGCAGCGCTGAAGTTACCGGCAGCGAGGCTAGCCTATCTCTCGGCATGCAGTACTGCAAACACTGATTCGCTAAAACTCCTTGATGAAGGAACTCATATCGTGAGCTCCTTTCATATCGCTGGATTTGTTCATGTCATTGGGACATTATGGCCATCAGATGATCAGGCTTGTCAGGAGATGGCGGTGGAATTCTATTCCATGCTCAGTCAGACGCATAATGTTGCCGTATCTTACCATACTGCAATTATGCGGTTGATGAAACAGAAGCCTTTGCAACCGTTGTATTGGGCGCCATTCATTCATTTTGGAGCTTGATAGGCCTACGAACCAAATCATTATCTTTTATAGTCTTTTATATCTATGCTAATATAGATGTCGGCCCTAGTGGCGTGGGGGCTAGGGGAATGGTGTTATGTACCGTGTATGTCAAATTTCTGGCTGAACCGAGTTGCGGTTGGAAGTGCGATGTGGGTACGGATTGAGGGCTAGTGTGGTATGGGGTGGTGGATGAGTATATGAGTGTACTAGTATGGGGTAGTGTAGGCAGGTGCACATAGATGGTATTTCGACTTTCTGCTTCCTGCTTCCTGTATCTAGCCTTCTTCAGGTCCTGAGGCGAGGGGTTCTTTCTTGGGCTACTTAACTCGATGGGGGAGGGTAACTTTGACAGTATACTTGGTGGGACTCAGCGGAGGCGAAGGTGGTACCAGGAGAGAGAGAGAGACTTTATAGGTTGTATTTTTTTGGTCTAGCCATCTCTTGTTTCTTTTTGTTTTTATAACAAGAAAATCTATACACACACCGTAGTGTGTTGGTAATTGAGGCTACTGCACTTCCTGGTGATACATATATACTGGACTTGTTGGTTCAAAGCCTATCGTGATGGTGGTGGTGCTGGTGGTGCCTACTAATGATAACGGGTCTTATAAAACATGCCTCTCGCCATGCCCACACTAGAAAATTAGCCTATATCACTGTCACTTCTACTTGTATTGAATATCCGTTCTTTTGAATAGGCACAGGTATAAAAATCCCCTGCCCCTTAACCTCCCCCATCGGCGTTTGAAATCCATCGACACAGTTGCACTCGTAATACGTAGGAGCAGCTAAAGTTCAAACCCTGCTACCAATTCCTGCACCACATCGTCATCACTCATCATGGAAAGAGGAGGTGCAATTGAGAAAGCGGGGAAAAATAGAATATATACATGGATATTTTTCTATGAACTGCATTGCGGGGACTTCCCTTCCCCTCCTCCAAGTTGCGTACTCTAGGCGGAGCTTGATTTGGGTTCACTCCCACCAAAAGTACCTACTTACCTACAAAGGAATTCATCCCCGCTGCATGGGGATGGGGATGAGGATGGATACGTGGGAGAAAGTGGTGCGAGGCCAGGAGGAGGAGTTGGTAGGTGTGGAAGACGGAGTGGATACTGTACCTATCCCATCCCGTATATCAATCAGCTAGATATTCCCACAAGTTCTCCCAATGAAGATATAAAATCGGCGGAGTAAACACTACCAAGATAATTCCTCTCTGTCTGGGGCCAAGTGGGAATCAGCAGGTGCCGAAAGGAGGAGGATGGGCATGAGGAATCTGTATAGGGTGAAGTCGGGTTCAGAGTTTGCGCGGGGGGGTGGGCTGGTGCGTAGGTGTGCGGAGATGGAGGTGATAGTGATGAGGGCGAGGTAGCCAGGGAGGAGGATGGTGTATGTGCATTTGAGAGCGGCGGCGGTGGCGCGGGAGAGGAACCATGTTGTAGTTGTCGTTGTCGTCGTCTCTGTGGGTTTCTGGGTCAGGGGCAGATGTTCTCCCCCCACGACGTTGTGCGCCGCGCGTCTCACATTGATTTCTGCAGTATCCACAATACTGCTGACCAACGTCCCCGCCGTAGCACCCAACATCACCACCATTATCAATCTTCCTCCCGCAAATCTTTCTTTTGCGCGATGGGGTGGAAAGTATATCGCAGTATGTTTGTTGTGCTCAGAAGGCGGTTCGAGAAGATATTGTTTCAGGTAATCACTATTTGGTTAATTCTTCATGAGGCGAGTGCATGCTCGAAGCTTCTCCTCCGGTATTTTTCTTGGGCTTTGACACCACTACCTGTTTCATCCTACCAGAGGCCATAGTAAGTAAGTTACAAGCTTAGTTGTAGCCGCTGGTGGGGTAGCTTGAAATTCACGAGTACTATAATTCATGTGGATTGCCCACACGTTCTTCCTTGCTGACAAAACGATTTCCGAGCACCATGCAAGCTTGAGGCCCTAGGGGGGGCGAGGAGGCCAAAATAACCTGAGGTGGTCTCCGGAAGTCGATTTGTCAGAAGGAGAATGGGTTGGGTGGGCGGTAGGGTTGAACCAAGGGTATGTGAGGAGGAGGAGGGGGGGGTAGGTAATGTAGCCGAGATAGTGGCGTAAATGGCTAATCCCTATACCCATTCCCGACCTATCTCATATGTCAATTAGCTAAATATTCACCCACAATCACAATCACGAGGGGATGTTGCATGTGTGTACGAAGCACCTATAGCAAACCCAAACGCACTACACCTACCCCCGTAAAACAAGTTCTCCCAATGGAGATACAAAACCGCTGGAGTAAACACCCCTCGAGACAATCCATCCCTGCGTCAGTGTCCGCACGGGAATCAGCAGCGCGAAGAAGAGGAGGATTGGCGCGAAGACTTCTGGAGGGTAAATTCGGGATTAGCATTCGCGGGGGGAGGCGGGAGTGCAGTGGCGCGGCGTGTGAGTAGATGGGAGTGGTGGTGAAGAGGGCGAGAAAGACGGGGAGAAGGAAGGTGTATTTGCGGCGTGGGAGATGAAGCGTGTTGTCGTCGCGCTTTCTGGCGCCCCACAGCCTTGCGTGCCGTGCACATTGAGTTCCGTGGTACCCGCGATACTGCCGCCATTCATGACCACCGTAGCACCCACATCATCGTCAATCTTCATCTCGGGCCGCTTTCGCGCAATGGGGTAGAAAGTACATATATCGCCGGTGTGTTTGCTGTGCTCATTGCAACACAAGAACGGATAACTACATAGGAAATGCGAAAACGAGTACTGAAGTGCGTTGGTGCCAAGAAGGTACTTACTATGACGCGACAAAACAAGAAGTTTAATTTTTACCAAACTACGAGTCTACAATACCACAAGAACGTACATAAGTACTGTACATTAGTGTAAGTACTGCACCAACACCGTAACGCAAGTACAGCCACCGACATCAACTTCCAAGGACGGAGTGATTACGAGAACTCCGCAACCAGGACTCCCCCGACGTCGGCTTTTGATTTATTTTACCCAGCGCGCTCTCACAAGCAACTTGATCTAATTTATTTTTCCCCATCTACGAAACTACAAAATCCTTCCGAGGGTAAAGTTTTACGACTTTTCCGCTCAAAAGTGGGCGATTTTCGCCAGCGAACATACGTGGCATTCGCCCCAATTTACATTGGTCCAGACCACCCACACTGATTCTCTGAGATTCCACAAGTTTCTATGGCTCAGTCGCACGACCTTCGATTAGTTTCCACAGAGGCTTTGCCTACCATATTGTAACTGTGGCTACATGATTCAGATCCCTGTCGACATTACTACTCTAACTCACCAATCACCAGCTCTCACCCTCTTAGAATAATTTATTCTAAGATTGAATCTCGTTGGCGGTTTTCCGTATAGCACCACACCTGCAAGGTGCGCTCTTTGATCCAGTTAAAGACTAGGGCCAAGGTAGTACCAAACTACTACTCGAATCCGATGGAGAAAGGGACCTCAATATGAGACGCCAGCTTACTCTTGAAAACGTTATGAACTGGCTCGCGATACCCAAGTTTCAGGAGCTTGGAGGAGAAGTCGCTCTTGCGACTGTAGTGTCTAGTTCTACTTGACAATGCAAAGAGTATTCCGAGGAAGCCTCTTTCGAGCTAGCAGTCACCAGCATCGAGAGAAAGGGAAGAGGAGACGAGGAATCCTTTGAGGTTGTGGATGACAACATGGCTGAAAGGGTAATCGAACTCCTCAATAGAGGATTAGTGATCTAAGATGAAGCGGCAAATGGATCAGTGGAGGGCTTAGATGTTCAACGCCAGACAATGGAAACCTTGGACGAGGTCTTAGAATCTATTATTATTAGACCACTAAAACCCTCGGGAGAGCCAGTGGATGACATGAGTTATCAGCTTAACTTGTCAACCTGTAAGTGTGGGCCAAGTTAGTAGAGGAGTTCTGTAAGGAACTCGGCTCTACCAACATGGTTATAGGGTCTTAAGCACGCCCACTAAGTCCTATACAGGATTATAGTAGGTGGCTAAGATGTTGTTGAGTGTAAGGGTTAGGGAGGTCAAGAGGTGCAAGTGGACAAGAATATTACCAGTGTAGCTTGTATATTTCTGAGGTAGCTAGACTGTACCGTGCTGAACGAGAACTGTCCTGTCTAAGGCCGCGGGATTCAGATCTTTAATAGATACTGAGTTTCTAAGACAATGAGTCTTTTTGGACTCATACTAAGCAACAGTATAGACTCATTATGATGCCGGATCATAATGAATACATGATGGCTCATTATAGACACGTCCAGTGTCATGATGATGCCTAACAAGGTAACGGAAACAAGGCTACCAACAAGATAAACAACTAACAAGAAAACAGAATAAGCTACTGCCCAATTAGGCAGGCATAACAGGAGATGGTGGTCAGCAAGCTGACATACATGAAACTAACCCAGAATGATACAGGAATATGACAGGTAATAATATGACGAGAAAACTTACAAGGAAAAACAACAAGACTAATCCCAATATAATCCTTCCTAATCCAGACTTGTCCAAAAAGAGTAGCTGCCAAAACAGGCCAAAAAGGTGCCTTGATATAACCCAATAAAATCCACCAAAACTGAAATAGATAAAACACGTGTGGAGAAAACATATACTAGAAAACCAGTTCCTTACATCCTTCCCTTCTTAGAAAATTCTCAACTAGAACACAGACAGGGAAAATGAAAAATACCAGGAAAAAATATAACAAGACAAGAGTATCAAACCCTGCAATAACCTAGAGACATATCCACCCAATAGACTACTTGTTCCTCCTTCCTCGACGCTTTTTTTGCTGGTTACTAGTCCAGACATGCTTTCTCCAATAGTCCTTCATATCTTTGGGGGGGAGACTTTCCTCTGGTTCCAGGGTATTCTGATTATCTCCATACCCTTCCCACTTGACCCAGTACTTGATGACGCCATTCCTCTTGTTTATCTCGTGCTTGACGATGCGTTCGAAGGCCAACCTGTCACCCTGAGTGTCAAACTCTACAGGTCCTGGCTCAGGTAGGGATCTGGAGGGGAATTTGGTGTCATTATTTTGATGCCAGGGGGCAAGGAGGGAGGTGTGGACCTTGAGGTGGCCGGAGGGTACAAGGGGGCATTCGAGCATATAATTGTCAGTATCAAGGTACACGGCTGAGATAGGGTAGGGGCCTAGGAAGACAGGTTCCAGTTTTGAGTACTGAGAATTCCTGCTTATTCCAGAATGGTGAATTTTGACTAAGTCACCAATCTTGTCCTCTGGGGACATCCTCCTCTTCTTGTTAGCCTGCCGAGTCATCTCCACACGGCTGTTGTTCATCTTCTCCTGTACTGCAGCCCACATGGCTTGAGTAAGACCATCTGGTCTGAATGTAGGGATGTCTGAGCCAACAGGGGTATCTTGGTAGGTAGGGGAGAATCTGAAGACAAGGGAGTGGGGGGTGCATCCTCTGGTGGCATCCACGGAATTATTGATTGCCTCTTGTACCAGGGGAATTGCAGGGAGCCAACTACCACTATGTTCTAGTTGCTTGGCTCTCAAGATGGTTAAAATTGCTTTATTGACAATTTCTGACTGACCATCAGATTTAGGGTGGTAGGGAGTGGAGAATGACTGGGAGATGGAGTTGAGTTTGCAGAACCCTGACCACACCGCAGAATGAAAGAGCGTGTCATTGTCTGTAATAATGTTCAGGGGGTATCCAAAGTGTGGACATATATGAAACATAAATAAGCTGACTAGGGTATCTGCAGTATAGCCATCTGGTAGGGGTAGGACAAGAGTATACTTGGTCAACCTGCATACTATAGTTCACACATGGCTGTAGTGGACCTTAGTAGCATGGTCTATAATGGCAGAGAGGGCAAGAAAATCCATGGTGAGGTGGGTAAATGGCTTGCTGGGGATGGGTAGGAGGTGGGGAAGCCCATAGGGCTTTTGAGTGGAGTTTTTTGCCTGCTGACATACAGTGCATGTCTTGCAGTATTCTCGCGTGTCCCTAGTCATCTTGGGCCCGTAGAAGTTGTTCATGAGCCTATGGAGTGTCTTGGTAAAACCTGCATGACTAAGGGAGGTATGGATCTTGTCTAGTAAGGTATTCTTGATGATGGAGTTGCAGTCAGGGGTGTTAGGCACACAAATTCTGACCTGCTCATTGAAGGTATAGTAGAGAATTCCATGCACCTTTGAGTACCCATTGATAGGCCAGTTGATTTTTTTGACAAAATCAGGATCTTTTTGGTAACCATTTTTGAGCATGTGGTTCCAATTGGCATATGCAGGGAGGAGCTGGGGAATTTCATTGGTGGGGAGGCCTTGGGACTGTGCAAGTTCCACGAGATTATTGTAGCTGTTCTTGCCAACCCATTGCCAATGCAAGTTGTCTTGATTGATTGTTAAGCCAATAGCCTCCGGAATATTAGTAGAGTTAGGCTTAGTGGCAGAATTGAAATGGAGGAAGCCTTCCATGGTGAAGGGACCCTTCAACCAGTAATAAGGCATCATAATTGAGTGCGTGGGAAAGTTGGGGTCTGGTGTGGGACAGGGGAGGGTATCAGATCCATATGAGCTAGGTGAAGATGCAGAGATTTTCCTGGGGGCAAGAGGGGTGACAGGGTATGTGGGAGAGGTGGGGCTATCATCAATCTCGCTTCCAGAGCCCAGCTCTGAATCAGATTCAATGGAAATTGCTCTGCCTTTGCCTTTGTTCATGGGGGAATATTGGGAGGAGGTGAGGCTAGGGACAGATTTGGGTGATAGG
>Ga0307511_10008491_pt1 | contig 10274 bp, 5 predicted proteins | sample 13_EM_MG_FD_200266 | JGI IMG/M metagenome (GOLD analysis project Ga0307511, IMG submission 200266) | Populus trichocarpa ectomycorrhiza microbial communities from riparian zone in the Pacific Northwest, United States - 13_EM | ecosystem: Host-associated > Plants > Roots > Unclassified | place... | reverse complement strand
TAGAGAAAGGAGGGGGGGTCATCGGGGGGCGCAATACTGAAAAGGGTGGGTATTGGGTTGGCTTTGGCCGGATGTGAGAGTAACCATGTTGTAGAGCGTAACCGATTCCATAGATCTCAATTCCGCCAGTATAGCTTATGACTACTATGCTCTCATGGTATTGTCTGAGGTGAAAACAGGGATGTTATGCGGGCGTGCATCCTTAGGTAGCCAATGGTATATTTGGATAATTTGTTGGTGGAAAGTACGGGTGCATTAGGTATGAAATCGGTGGAGGATGTAGCCTATATGTAGTGTTTTACTACCAGTAGCAGCTTCTGGCTCGTGTCATGTTTCACAACCACCCAGCAGGCCACGATTGCAGGATCCGAGATCTCTGGAAAAAAAGCCAAAATTTTACGATTGACCTCACGATTGAGCGAGACCCCACTTCTCGAAAGTTCAAAAAATTCACTGACGGACATCTCAGACATAAGATTTGCAACATTCGATGAATGTCTCCCAGTCGGGTAGGTGCCTGGTATCACCCAACTGCATATACTGTGTATACCCGCAAAACAGTATATTGAAAATATAAAACCCGCCAAATAATACGCTTCCACCCGGAGCTCAACTTCATGTGGTCTCCCATTTCCACCAACACACCGGAAGTATTGCATTGGATTTATTCACCACATACCACGTCTAGACTCCTCCTCGGCCGGATTGCAGTAAAGTCATTTAATCAACTAAAGGCTATCAATTGTTCTTGCCATATGAGCGTTCGCCCATGCAATTGGCTACACAAAGTGGGACTGCTTGGGCAAATTGTTAGAATTTATATACGTACGTTTTTGAAAACCATCGCTTGGAGGAAGGTGCAAGTTGCCATCTCTGTTCAAGGTCATATGAGAATAGCAGCTAAGTACAAAACCAAGATATACCCGCCAGTGGAAGAAACTCCCTCATCCCTTTACGCAAGTGGGAAGAACACAAACTAACAAATCAACTGTGCACGAATCCAAAATGACGTTGGTGCTCACGGCTTTCCCTGCGGCGTCGGTATCAATGCCCTAACTTGCGTGCGGTAGAGCTAGAGGAGCCGGCAGCGGCACCGGAGGTTGCTGGTGTTTCTGACATCTCGGCGCTGGAGTCCTCGGTTGATCATCCGAAATTCAGTAGTGCTAGTGACTCGTTGCTGGATTAAGGGAAGTCTCACTTTTAAGCTCCAAAATTAAGACAATGGAAAACCGAGTGTGACTTCCGACCATCCAACGGTTTCATCCCGCATATCCTGCATATCCTATTCTGGGTCCCTGCATTCCCCGTGATATCGCTACACGCGAGAGTAGTTCCTACATTGGCCTCTTTGAGAAAGCCTTCAAGCAGTATGCTAGTCCGCTAAATTATTACCAGACATATGTACTTGGCTGTAGCAAGGCCAGAGTTCGTGCAGTATTGTAGATTTTAATTACCTAGGGCCGGGAAATTGAAAGGAATGACGTACAGATCTTGGTGCGACGGGATACCCTAGTTGTTGCGATGTAGGATCATCCACAAGTAATGGCGCACACCGGGTTGGGTAACGGATGATGGGACCAAGGAATCTGAAAGCGAGGCTACGTATCCTCCACGCGACAGAGTGCAGAAATCATTCTACAACACTGGTCTCGTTCGTGAGAGAATAGACAGTATATTCGTTATACTATAGCAGAAGCCGCTTGCTTGATCATAATATAAGAGATGTAAGGAAATCCTCCGCCTTAAATCCTCCATCTTCCAGAATACCGCTAACTCGAGAAATAACAGAAACAATCACAACCGCCGTACCAATGCATAATCCATGCTGCTGCAGTCATCCCGGCTCAATCCGATCATGGCCTTCTGTGTCCACCCCATTATCTCATTCTAACACAGTTTGTAGTGAGAGGTTCAATGCATAACAATATGAGGTATTGTACGTATTCAGTTCCGTGCTCGGTGTGGGTTATCACTAGTGGGTGGAGTGATGTCGACCCTGCTTTCCTATACAATTGTGAGATTCAAATTCACGGAGAGCTGTTTTATCTTCAATATCTATTGTAATATTCAGGTCAGGAGTCTGCACAATTCGCAAAACTATACCTTTATGACCCTAATCTTGCAACTACCGTTTGGATTTCACTGGAGGCTCTGTTAGACCGGCTATGCTTCAGCCGCTTACAGCTGAGATATGGTAGTAAACCACTTTATAAGTGTTTACAAGACTACGAAGGAGCTGAAGGAGAAGGTCAGGAAGCTTGACGGATCATAGGGTGTAAGCGCATACGGCAACCCCACTGCATCTCACACTCCAACTGTGTCCCTCACCCTAGCCCACCTGGAGCCACAAGAGCCTACGGCTAACCTATACGTATAGTTCCGTGCTACAGGCAAACCTGTCTAATAGGATACTCTTGGGACCGGAGAAACCTATGCATGTAGACAGGTTATGCGTTTATAGAGGTAGGTGGGCCGGGTCACGTGAGGGTACGGTAACAATACAAGGTAATCTCTATCACTCTATATACATGCAATATTATCCCGCTGCTTCTCGATAAGTTGTTCCGTCGCGGCGTTGACTTGGGAGTAGAAAGTAGTAGTGGTTTGGCGTTGTGGCTTCCGTAGTTGCGAAGAGTCCTTAATGAACTGCTGGCAAAACCATTTGGCAAGGTCCGCCTGTGGAGCTTTCGGATGTGATTTAGCATGAAGAAATAACTCATCATTGAATCGGAAAGATGTAATACCTCTCCAGTTAGTGCTGTAAATAGTTGGGGATGCAAGGACATGTGAATATATGCATTTGCTGTCAGAGAGTAGTACTTAGTTTCAGCTGCCGCCGCTTATGGCTCTGTGTGGGAATCCCTGAAATCTCAACACATGCATGCAATTGGTTACCCTGATTCAATACGGTTTGATTTATGTTCAACTTCTGCCTACTAGTACTCATTTCGAAAGAAGGGTACTGTGCGTGAAAATGATCGACTAACCGAATATGCCCCGGATTTGTCTTTGCCAATTTGGTCCCTTGCCCCAAGTCTATTGTGATATCCCGACTCAAGAAGAATGCCAGGCTCGACGATACTTCTCACCTTTCAGAGCATTCCGGATTGCATCGTCGATGTGTCATAGGAATTCCGTCCTGTTGTGGGTCATCTATAAGACGAGCGGAGTAATTGTAAGAGAGAGAGAGAGAGATATTCAGCGGTAGAGTTATCTAAGTCGCTATAGTCTTAATGCTATGGTCTTAGTGCTCTACTCCTTCTAACTTCATTTCCTAGCGAATTACCACTCCTTTTATCCTTCTCGACTTTTCCCAATAGGCCATTTCGGGGTCCCCTGTTTCCGACCGCATATTCCAACTGTCCATTCTTGGGTTCCTGCGTTTCCCGTGATGTCTCACGTGATAGTAATTCCTACATCATCTTGCACTGGGTCATCTCCAGTGTGTACGCTATTATTTGCTACTTCCATCATCAGCATTGATAACTGAGTGTCTGCATCGTAGATAGAAGCAAATACATCCTAGAAATACTCTTCTGCCAGCTATCGATGTTGGAAGGCATTTTACCGACCAGCGGGACTAGCCCCCCCCCATCCACCACTTCTGCAGGTTAAATTGTGAATACTCGCCGGGTTTGGGACCGGCAAATCGGTATGCATTTCTGTGTCAACATTATGGTATAGAGGTCGCTCCCAAATTTCAGCAAAAGTGCTCTGGTCTTCTAGAAATGATTAAAACATCCACGTTACAAATTATGACCCATTCAGCTTGACGGGTGTAGTGCACAGAAGGTGCAGAACTCACAAGAGGTCAAAATAAATCAGGTTGCCATAAAGATTTGTATGGGAAGGTACATGTAACCACCTCACCTTCATTTTGAGTCACCTATACTTTGCAAGTCTAGATTGACTTGCCCAATTTCTCAGCATATCAGAGCAGGTACTATTTTAAACCCAATTCCAGAGGTATAGCCATCACTTTGCCTTGTTTGGTTTTTGTGATTTCTTTGTAAAACGGGTAGTTCTGCCGAAAACGGCCCCTGTACCACGATGACTCGAAAATAAGGACCCCCCAGAATAGGTTTAATGTATATGCCCGTGCTTCCTATTTGCCTGTGGTTGAGAGACATAATCCAAGGGGTTGTACGCAGAGGACTAGCCTGGCTGTTAGGGACACCCCATTCTAAAATAAGAACCGGTTCCTATTTTCGAGTTATCGCGGTACAATGGCTGTACTGCATATCTCAGAAGTGCCACAGGTGCCGGCTTACATAAGATCAACTGTACAACGAGCGCGCAGCTCCTCTCTGTGTTGAACAAAGCTGCAGTTGCAACTGAAGCCAGACCCCGGAAGTCCTATTTACGTATACCAGAATTTTATGAGAGCCAGCTATTATCCCATCTATTTCAGAATATCTACAGCGAGCATGAGTTATCAAACTAAAGAGAATATCCCTAATTACCAAAAATTTCATGTTTACATCCACGGTTCATCTCCGATAATCAAGAAACCGCAACATAAACAATTAGAATAAATAATGGAATGAAACATAGCGTGAAATGTACAATCCTTCATGAAGAGCGAAAGAAAATAGCCAAACACTATTGAACAGAAGCTCAGGTGATGCAATTTCTCACTCAAAGATGCTCGCGAATATTTCTCCACGGAACCTTAGGGGTGTCAGGATTCCAAGCTCTGGTCATTGCCACCTCAAACTGCCCTTCATCAACTGTTTTCCCCCGCAATTTACGTACCCAATTTACGAACCGCTCAGGCAATCGGAAGAGCTAGGTTCGTAGAATCTAAGCAGTTTTGGTTTCACATAATCAGCCATGACTCAGATTCGGCCTGCCTCCTCGTCTGCTAACTGAGACGGTAGCGCGGGTACTGCTGAGGCAAGTAGGATGGGAGACGACAACGCGGGTGTTGCTGAGGCAGGTGGCATTTTCCCTGAGAATAGCGATGTTGCTGAAGTAGGGTTGGAGATGACGATGCGGGGCTTGCTGAAGCAGGTCCCATTGGAGGCGACAATGCGGGTATTGCCAAGGTAGTTGGCATTTTGTCTGAGAGTGAGGGGGTTACTTCAGTAGGTATGATTCCCCCCATTTTGTCGGCATCGAGATCACGAATGAATGGCGTCTCAGTATTCCTGCCAGACCATTTTGGCTTTTACTGAGTTCTTCATCGAGAAATCTGTAAAGTTGAACGGCCTGTGATCGAATAATATCGGAGGCCATGTCGGCCCTTTGCGCTCTTGTGGTCAAGCTTGGATTCGGGACTGAATATCTGTGCCAGATGAATACCAAAAGCCACAGGAATATACAGATTGAAAGAGTTGTCACTACCACAAAGACCAACACTGCAATATCTTTAGGACTCTCAACTGACGAATCAGCTGTTGGTACGGTACATTCGCATTTCCGATGTCATCTCGTTCCAAGGAAGAAATAGGAGGGCTGTATTCCTGATTGCTTCGCGGGAATAGAGGAAACCCATTTCAACCAGCCGTAGAATGTCGAACGTAATATTGGCTTGTGCGGCGTCAATTGTCACTGGCTAGATGCGTAATAGGCCCAGAGACCAGGCTTGCATATGGCGCATATCCTACTAGGTGATAGTTTCAGACCAGGCAGTTCTCGCAGTTTTTTGACATGGTTACCGTTCTCCTGTTGTAGGTGAAGGTGTCGTTCTGGGTACACCGTAGGGGGAACGCCCGGACTTAACTCTCAAACGATGCCCATAGTCTGGAAGTGTACTGGGTATCCAAGCCGTAACAGGTACCAGCTGGAAGGTCCAACCTCCATACTCCTTGCTCCCCTCCCAGATTGCATCTGAGGTGTTATCCATTAGTCGGATCCAAGGTGAGATGTACCTCTCCCTATCCAGGGGAACATTGAAGGCCCAGTGATATTAGGCATCGTGTCATTAATGAGCCTCGGAATCCGATTACCAGACCAGGCGCATCACGAAGTCCCATCTCGTAGCCTGTCAGGCCATATGGCTATGTGAAATGTACCCCAGTGCCATTCTGTACTGTACCGTCTGGAAGTGATGCCCCATTAAGTATTTGCTCTGTCTGGAAGGATATGCGGGACCGGAGGTATTCAGCAGAAGTACTTTTCCCCCTTGCAATCGCCTGATTAACGGCTACCGTTCGAGGGCCTTTGAGTGCCTCGACTATGAATGTGCGGTTGATGCTGTTCGGATCCATGTTCTCGAAGTCAGAGTAATATATTACCCGGGATTTACTTGAACAACATTTCCTCGGATTGAGCTCCTACCTCCCAAGAACCTTGTTATGAGATCTCCCGAGAGGAAGGAAAAATCAATGACGAACAGACTGAAGCTGGCCCAGGCCGCACTCCAGTCTATGGACCATTGCTTCTTGTCAGGCGCTATAGACCTCCTACACTTCCAAAACGTAGTCCTTAGATATCCCAGCATTACCCACGCAATTCTTCACGGCCACCCTGCGTTGTAGTAGGCGACAAGCATCGCCTGGCGATTCCCCAACTTCCCAACCGTAAAGAATGTAAGTACCATCATGGTGGTGAGTTCACAAGCAGCCATGAAAATAAGGGTTACCAGCGCGGTGCGGTATATGCGACAATCCAGTATCTCGAAGCAGACTCGAAACAGAGATGACCTACACGGTTCCGTTCACACCCTTAGGGAGCTTGTACCACTTATTTAACTGGTTGATAATAAAAAGATTGCTACTTGGCACTCCAATAGCAGAATTAAAATCCATAGCGCTGGTTTTGGCTGCGTCGTCTATGATGAGACTCTATCCGGGGTAAATTTGATATAGGTAGATATCCTGATCGTCAGAACAATGCGAGTTGAGTTACTCGATGGTTTTTCTATATCATTCATCAGCCCATGTGAAACGTGAACACGAGGGCCAAACTGACCAAAGACGGATCCTGCCCGTGAGGTCGATTGTTAGGCAGTGTACTACGTAAGTGGTAGTCACTTCCTAATTACAATCATGGGAATTGTAGTTAGCAAGCGCCTTGGCAGGAATGGACCTATCCTAAAGTGTAAAAAATTGAGATTAAGAAGTGCATTTGCAATTCCAATCGCTACTGATAATCTCTGCTGACAAGTCTTCCCCAAATGCCTTGAACAACACATAGTGGTCTCTTAGAACGCATCAGACAGATGATGGAGCTGCTTATGTGTGTTGCCAAGGATGAAGCAACATCTCCAGATTCTATGGTATTAGGGATAATCTATGATCTATTTATCTCGTCGTCGTTATATGGTCCCTCAGGTAGATGTTAGGGTCAATTGTTGGGTTTAGAGTTAGATCTTGCGGTGTTTGGATCATCATGATCATGCGGTTTTTTCGATGACTAATGAAGCTGAAGGCAATTTCAATCATAATTCTTCTCGTAAATGCACTATTTTCGTAAATATTGCATTTACGAGTTTGGTGATTGTATTTGGGAGGCTAGCCAATCAGGGTGGGCGCTAAGTTGCCAAGGTTGCTTGTTAACTACAATTCCCATTAGGAAGTGACCACCACTACTGTTGTGTCGCCGAATCAATATCTCACCAGCGTGCAGCGTCAAATACTCAGATATGTAGAGATATTTCAGTTGACTTGAATAAGTGTTGTTCATATAGCATTAAGGTGAGCTTGAGCTATATGCACCAAATATCTATAATATAATAAATAAATTGCTAGATGCAAACGGGTGGTTAACTCTAAGTAGGTCAGAGTTTACATTAATCCCCGAAATTACCCCACGCATCATCAAGTGGGTTGATCACTCTGCATGTTCGTGCCCGTCTGATCACCGTTGGCAGTTAATCAACTGAAAGATCGTCCACAAAGGTTCGATACGAGAGGTCTCAACTACCAACCAGATGATGGAACTGGATCAGTTGCAGGGGTGGATAATATGCTAGTATATTAATCTCCTTATCGTATGGTGGGGGATGCAGACATACTTTCCAGGCGCCAATCAGCTGCGCTGTGCTGGCAAGAGTAGCCGCGTGCAGTGAACGCCGTTAACATAGGCATGCGCTCGATCTTGCCAAGCAGTTGTAAGGCATCCCATAAAGCGGACCCAGGGATGGATAAGTTACTTTCTGAGATTTATGATGATTCAAAGAATGTTTCTTATTTGCCTACAAGCTCAGTTTGCGTTTACGTTGTGCATGTTAGTTAGCTTTTGAATCTGGTGTCCATTTTTCCCGGCACTCGATGGCAAGCCCATGCGAGTATGTATACGGTGCATATACTGTATACGATAGGTTCTAAAGCAGTTCATGGCCAGGAAGCAGCTCAGCCCCAGAGTCTTCTTAATGTAGTCCAAAATGAACGGAGCCATTTTCAAATGCAAGGAATCCGCATTAGGTACGTACGTAGCAGCCGAGAGCAGCTTTAGAGTCCCTACTGATGATTTCAAGGTCTGTTGGCCAATTATGAGGTAGCTAAGGTGTATTGGATCACTATTCTAGCACGGGGGAGGCATGATACACCATGTTAGCAGACCAGACCAGTCTGAGCCCACCTCGCCTGCCTGCACTTCCGTATGATAACCTGAAACATCTCAATAAACTCTACGTTGCTGGCAAACTCGGCTGTGCTGTGGCTTGCAGCCTGGGCTTAATTACCAGAACCCTCCTGATCTTGCCTAAGACTAGCTCCAGCTAATTATAGCCCTGCTTGAGCCAACCTAGGATTCACCAGGGAAGGCGTATTTGAAGCTCGCCTAGGCCACCAATAATTACGCTGCTTCAAGCAAGCCCAGGGAAGACGGTCATGCGGGTCAGAATGCATTCAGACTATTTTGTGCGTGCCTAAATTGCTTCTGATGAGTGTAGGCTGTCTTGAGCTAGTCCAGGCGCGCCTATGAGAGCCCGGTCCTAGGTATTTTGGACTGGTCCAGGCCATCAGAGGCTTACCCAGGCTTCGCCTGGATTTCAAAGGTTCCGGTAACCCAGGTTGGTTCTGCCGATCTCAGGCGGACTCAGGCGACTCCAGTCTCGTTCAGATGCGCCCAGGCTGTCATGCGGAACTATGGGGCAGGGCTCAGGCTGGTCCATGCTACCTACCTAGCGCTAGCCCACGACTTTGTTTCTTTTTTTCTAAAGAATCATTACCCGTAATTGGCGGAGAAGTGCATTCCCCAGTCTGAGCCTGGTTGATTATCCAACCCCAGGGCCGCTTTCTATCCGCCTTCATTAGATAAGGATAGATAATATCCAGTATCTCCATTCTCTCCGTGGACCTCCCCCGTCACAATGTAGGTGAGCCCCCTCAAGGCCTGTCGGTTCCAGCCTTTATGGTACGACATCGAATGCAGAGGAGGTTTGACAGAGGCTAAGCTTGCCGGTGTTGCAAACTTGCAATGTCAGGCTTGAGCATCCGCCTTCCCATCCATATGCTGTCCCCCAGCCGAGCCACGCCTCGCCATACGCCTGTTCATTCCCCCTCACCCTTCACCAGCACCAGCCTCTTCGCTGCTCCTCAATTTACACTCTACTTGACCAGCCCTCAGCCCACGACCGCGGCTATAGCTGCCACACTCTCGCGATCACGCCATGACTGTCCCGTACTAGATCCACTCACACATTTTACAGTCATACATACCTTCTGGCTAGGACAGAGATCTCATACACTCTAGCCAACTCATAATTAGTCAACAGAGCCTACAATTACCAATAGAAACCTCAAATTCTCAATTCGTCCTAAAGCTGCCCCAGGCTACTATGTAATACGGATTCCCCGCATATGGAAATGACTCCATCCATTTTCGACCGTATTACGCTGCCAAGACTCTGACATGTCTAACATTGGGGGCCAAACCGCTTCAGCTGTGGAGGGATATGGCGATCAATCGCACGCATATATACCAATTGAGTGCCAGAGCGCACAATTAGCTAGACTGCGGCAGTGGCACGTAAAGTAGGAAGCAGTATTGGACACTGCACCATGATTTGCATCGGATAATTGAGTAATTGCCAATATGGTCTTAAATGCATCCTATCTCTAGCGGGGCTGAACACCGGACAACTTAGGGCTGAACTAGTTACCTTACGCAATAATTAATGATGATCTGCCCAGTCTGACAGTTTTTTTTTCCTTTTTTAAAATTTGTACGTCGATTCATGCGACGGCAGTCTCACAGCTTTTTTTTTTTTTTTTTACAATCTGTTCGTCGATTCGACCTAATGCCATGCATGCGACGGCAGTCTGACCGTTAGTCAATAGTGAGAAGAATTTGGTCAGCAAAGGGAGCAAAGGGAGAATTTCCAA
>Ga0307511_10008490_pt1 | contig 10275 bp, 8 predicted proteins | sample 13_EM_MG_FD_200266 | JGI IMG/M metagenome (GOLD analysis project Ga0307511, IMG submission 200266) | Populus trichocarpa ectomycorrhiza microbial communities from riparian zone in the Pacific Northwest, United States - 13_EM | ecosystem: Host-associated > Plants > Roots > Unclassified | place... | reverse complement strand
CTTCAATTGAATTAGGGACTTAAATGTGACTTAAATGTATAATTATCAAATACAAAGGACTAAAAAAGAAATTAAGTAAAAGTTGAAGGCAAAAGTTTGAGAAAAGAAGTTAACATAACAGTAAAGAAAACAAAATGGTCCAAAATTTTATCTTTGATTTAAATTTTAGTCCCTTTATTTCCTTTTATTGTGAAATTAAGAAATTCAAACTCTTTTTTCACACAATCGAGCATCATGTCAATGTTAAAAAAAAATTTCTAACACCTCGAGAACATCAATTCAAGTTTATCAAGACAAACTATCAAAGCCAATTTTAATAAAATTAAATGTAGAAGAATCAAATTGAAAAAGAACAACATTACTAGTAAAAAAAAATGAGTAGTGCTAAAAGAACGACGACTTTAAATTTTTAATTATCTGCTATTATAAAGCTTATTTTTTTAGCATAATTGAACATTAAGCTAATGTTGAGATATTTGCTTGATACTTTCTGAAACATCCACACATATGCTCTAAAATATATATTTTTTAAAATATAATGATAAAATAAAAGGTGTAAATTAAAACTAAAAATCTTGAAACTTTTGAATTCCATTTAGACTCAATATTAAAAATAAACATATTAAAAAATGTTAAAGTTAATAGTTAAAAAATAAAAAAGAAAGAAAGAAAAATTAAAATCCATTTAAACTCAAAGTTAAAAATTGGATTTTCCAGGGTATCAATTTTGTTAAGCCCACTTTAAATCTATTATATCTTAAAACCTAGAGTTGCAATGGAATATGTCTACTAATTTGGATGAAAAATGGGTATAAATTGTTAAATGTAAATTAATAAGGAGCAACATTAATAACAACTCTAGAGTTTCATTTGATTTGTGGTTTGCGCTTCGTTACCGCTAATCATTTTTTTCGATGTAAAAGAAGAATTCTAAAGAAAAAAATAATCCGAGACCTGAGTTATTGGTTCAATTAGTAATTTAGATAATATAAGTAAAAAAACAAAATAACAATAAATAAACAGACAAAAAAAATGACAATGAAAAAAGATGAAAAGAACCTCACTTGAGCTCATTCAGATTATCAAACAATTCAATGTTGAATGATAAAATTGAAAAAAAACAACAAAAAAAAACAACAAAAAGCCCTAGTTAAAACGGATGAACTCATAAACTTCATGACTATGGACATAAGATTGAGATAACCACATATAAGAAACACAAGAAAAAAAGTTTGAAAACCAATTCTTAATAAATCAAATGAGAACATGATAACTCCATAGAAAGGAAAAAAAAAAGAAAAAGTTGAAGCTCAATATTTAGCAAATAAAATGTTGAAGAATAAAAACTAATCTTTGAAACCGGTGACTATGATCATGAAGCCGAGACTAATCCCATAGCAACAAAGAAAATATATGTCAACCCGGGTTAACCCGCAAACTCTACGACTATGAGTACAAGATCGAGGATAACCTCATAGAAAGAAAATGAAAAAACAGGTAGGAACACAAATTTTCAATAAATCAAATGTTTAAAGATGTGATTTAAATAAATCAATTTTAAAAAAGGACCCAAAAAAATAAAAGTCAACCGGCGCTAACCTTTGAAACCGATGACTCTAGCCATGAACCTAAGACTAATTCCATAAAAGGAAAACCGTAAAAAATAATAAGAAAAAACTCTAAAAAGGGCAAAAAAAAAAAGCTTTAAAAAAAAGAGGAAAAAAACCCAAGCAAACTTGGACAAACATCCTAAACCTTGTCTAATATTCAAGCTAGCCTAATATCTTTAGTTCTCCTCACTATACTTACACTTAAATTAATGGGTCCAAAATATACATTATTTACTATTTCTTATTTTATTTTAGTAAATATTGATTAACTCAACGGAGTTAATATGGTGTTTAAGGAGGTGTACTTCATACATTAACTTCGTTTTTGAATCTTTGAGTCAGCATCTAAGTAGATTTTTTTTAATATATGAAATTGTGAGAGTATGTTTCTAAGATAATTAAAAGAAAATTTTAATTGGAAAAATTACCCTAACCCTTTAATAGTTTAGTTATTTCTTATTTTGCCTCTATTAATTTGAAAATTACTATTGACATATCATAGTTTATAAGTTATATAACATTTTACATCTTTAATAACGAATATAAAAAACAAGTTAAGAAAAAAATTCATAATATTTACAAGATTATCATTATATTTTAAATAAAAATTAAATAGTCATTGCACTGTTAAAATTATAAAATTGTTATAAAGTTAAAAAAAACTCTATGTCAAAACAAAACCAACCGCTATCAACTTTCTTCTGTTGGAATCTAGCAACACACATCTCCTTTCTCACACACTGAATAGACCTAATTAGCCTCTTTGACATTGTTGAACCATCAAACCGTTAGCAAACACCCCATTTCACTAGCAGTAACAATCTTCTAACCTCACATGATAGTCACGACCATAATCCTTGCGTCTAGCCTTCATAACCGAGCAAACCATCATTGATAACCACCCTTTTTCTCTTGGTAGTAGCATCACTAACAACACTCTCATTACCGTTCTTTCCCCCCCTAAACCACGATGAATACCACTATTTAACATTACTCCTCTAACCTAAAAAACCACCGTCTAGTTGAACAATTCCATAAATCAATCAAACTGTCACTATAAATCTCACTTAAGAACCCAATAAAATCATAAAACACCAAAAATAAACCCCATATATTATTTAAATCTTGTTTCTTTCATAAAAATACCAGTCAAAATACAAAAGCACTGCCATCTCTAGTGAAACCCAACAACAAATCCTAAGCACCATAGATGCTTTTTATAACAATAAGAGAGGAAAAAAATGATAAGAAACTTAAATCTAAAACAAAGATATGAAACCTAGATTTAAAAACTATATCAAAATTATGAAAGTGTGTACCATTTTTTATCAACAACTATTCCAAGATTTGATTCTTTTATTACCAATAACAACCTTGAAAATTTTTCAAATGACTCATATGAACCAAATAGATAATCAAGCACATTCTGTATGTTTGCAACCATCATTGAAAGATTATCCATCACAAGGTTTGATATTGCATTAGCAACAAAATTTGCATCGAGTTGATGGTAGTCTTTTTGGACAAAGGTCGAGGTACATATGTGCGTTCCTTTTAACTTTGCTATCTCAAATGAATCCGATCTTTTATGATATCCCTATATAAATATTATTTACTTTCAGGTGCTTGCACACATTGTAATTGAATAGAGGTCAAGGTCGACCATTGAACTCAATATTCAACCAAATATGCAATGTGCCATCATTGCATTAACTAAATTATTTTTACTATTGAATGTTTGTCCAACCTCCAAATTAGAGCCTCTTGAAAAACATCTATGACCGAGTGCCTAATCATGAGAAGCATCAAATGAAGACCCAAAAACATCTCTAATTTTAGGAACATGAGATATTATTTCATCATCAACATCAACTTCAACATCATTATCAATATTATCATCAATATTTAGTATCACACTTGGTTCTAACATCTCATCATTTTTATTGTCACTAGGATCAAAATAGTGAAATCTATGTTGATTAGTAAATGATTGTCAAACATAGTATTATCAATCATTTATAGAAAATAATCCGACAATAAACTATTTTTCCTCTACTAAATGACCTTGAAGGAGTGATAAATTGTGATGCATTTATACCTACTCGACTAGAAGTTGGGACACCCAAAGAATTTAATTGACGACTTGCATACAATATACCATAATGTTCAATCTATTTTGGATGAAAACATTATTCATTGTCTTGAAACTGCCATCATATTGGTGTTCACCAACTTGACACCACCAAGTTATATCAACATCAACATCATTATAATTCCACCTACGTCAATGAAATATATATATTTTTTATTTTCATACATGACATGCCTAAATTACCATTTAATAGTAAATTGGTCTCGTCATTGTATGTGATATTATTCTTCACATCAGGAACAATAGTGTCACTATAATTAATGACATAACATAAAGATATTATAATACATTTTGTAAGAAAACAACAACTTTGATTTCGCTCAATTGGATATAATTTTAACCAAATTGTATTAACCCAACTGTAATTGCCAAAATTCATAGAAAATTCAAACAAATTCCCAAAATTTAAAGCAACGTATATTTCACCAAAATTAAAAATAATTTATGATATCAAATCTAATTAATATTTTCATACTCAACTGCATGAAATCAAACCCAAATTCATAGTAAATTTAAAAAATTCAAAGAAAATACCACATCCAACAACTTATCCACAATTCAACGCAACGCGTAATTCATCAAAATTATACCTTATTTATGCTCTATTGTATGAAATCATCAAGCATAATTGACAATAATATTAGCTCATTTCAATCAATTTATAAAAAAATCCCTAATTTGACAACTTATCCAAAATTCAACACTAATTCATTGAAATTCTTAATTTTTAATTAATTGATGTTATTTTCATGTTCAACTACATCAAATCAATCCTAATTAATGGCATTCATAGCTAATTTATCATTAATTCAACCTAAACCCTAAACAATAATTTTATTTCAACTAAACTAAACATAAAATAAATATAAAACATATATATATATATATATATATATATATAAAGTGCTGAGGTGGTGGCAACAGCGGCAACAATGGTTTTTGAAGAGGAATGCGTTTTAGGATGCTTGAAGACTAAGATGAGTTTGAGTTTTAGTGTTTTAAGGGGAAAAAAACAAGTGATTGGTTGATTTTTAGAGAGAGGATTGTTGTTGACATCATTTTTTTAGAGAGATGGTGTTGTTGTGTCTATTTGTGTTCTTCAATCTAGAAAGGAGTTTAAATTTTATGATATGTCGCGTTTCTGAATCGCGACATGTTAAATTGATGTGTTTTTGAAGTGTGACAATCATCTTGTTGTGCTTGAGAATAATGATATTTAGTAAATGTTATATTTTTAAAATGTTATAATGTAAAACTATATTATTTTACCAAAAAAAAATTAAATGGTATAATTCCGCCAAGATTTTTAGATTACTGTATTAATATTTATTTTAAATCCTTATATATAGCCTCCGTAACTTTTGCAGCACGGTACAAATTCGTTATTAACACACTACATATTCTGTCCACTCCTGCAGTATCACCCTCGTGTGAAATAATCATTTCTCCTTAACAGAAAAAACGGTTTCTTCAAAAGATCACATTTTGGCGCTTGTCTTTCTCTCTCTTTCTCCTCAAACTTTCTTTAGCAGGAGCAAAGAAACTATCAATGGCCGAGAAAGATCAAACTGAAATTGATCTTGAAATTCAGGCTCTAGTTTTGCATGTTGCTGATTGTAAAAAAAACTTAAAACGAAAGTTTGATGAGCTTCTGCTAAGAAATAAACATGAAGCTGAGGCGATCCAGGCAGAAATTGCAGCACTGAAGATATTTCAACAAAATGAAAACAAAGGAGTGACTGGGTTAATGGCACCGTTTACTCAACCCAATGAAAGCTGGGCCAATCTTGAAGCCAAGAAAGAAGAAAAGGGTGGAAATATAGGATTCAATCCATCTGGTGAGAGTGGTTATGGTGATAAAGTGGAACAAGAAATGTTTTATTTGAGTGGCTACAGCAGAGAAACAATAGACTTGAAGAAAGATGATTCTGTGCAAGAAGGGTCTGTCTGTGAAAGAAGGGAACAAGAAAAGCCAAGAATTGTACTGGGAGGTGTAGATAATGAAGAGAGAAGTGGTGATAATGATAAATTGGAGCAGCTAGGTATGTCATCTTCGACCAGTGTCATAGGAAATACAGAAGATAATATGGAAAAATTGGTTCCTGAAAGTGGAGAAGGCAGTGAGCCAAAGAAAGAAGGTTTTGTGAAATTGATGAATGGGGGTGAATTAGAAGGTAAGAAATTGAAAACAAAAAAGGTCAGTTTTGTTCCACCTGAAAGTTCTTATAATAAGCCAACCGTTCATACCAAAATCAAAGAATTCAGCAGAAAGATTACTGCATTGTTGCAAAAATTTAAGAAAGACCAGCACGATGCGGAGGAGATCAGTCATGTGAAGTGGCTGAATGGCTATGCTAAATCAGCTGAAGATTGGGAGTCTGCCAAAACATTGAAGGCTACAACAGTTAAGCTGGCCACCAAGCTCTCTCATATGCTCATTAATCTCATGTTGTTGCTGTCAGATATGAAAGAAATGGCACCAAAGTTTCAAGTGATGAACTCTTCTCTCAAATGGCTAATTGGAGATGAGAATTATATGGTAGCAAGCAGGATTCTAGCTCTCCTGGATTTCGTGGATCAAGAAGTCCAAAGCACAGGAATATTAAAGAAGTTAGAGTTACATGAAGGAAATTCAATGATCAAGAAAGTTGATATCGATAGTAATGTTCTGAAGGAAGGCTTATTTGATGAGAACCAAGTTAACCAACTCATTCTTCAATTCTTCCATGAAATTCTGCGTTTGGAAAATAATCTAAAGCGTCAAGGAGAATCAGATACAGAGAAGTCATTGAAGGATTTAACAACTCTACTAGAAGCTGACCTCAAGGAATGTGAGAAGGAACTGAACAAGATAGAATCAAGGCTGAATGAATTGAAGGCATTATGCGGACTTGAACCAGATGATCTGAATATATATCCAAAAATAGAGTTAAAGATGAATGAATTGTGTGACTAAAGGAAGATGAAGACCTAACAAGCGATCGAAGAAGCTTCATTCAAGCTACATTGGGTATTAGCTAGTTAGGAGAAGAGAAGAATCACCAAGATTTAATTTTTTAGTCATGAATCTTGAACCCTTTCTTTTTTTTTTCAATATGGTATTGAATTTTATGCTTAATTTTTGGGAAGCAACCTGGAATTAAGTAATTTGAGCAAAGCAGATTTAAGTTTTCACTTCCACTGCATGCCATGCCAGCCTATGTATGTATAATATAATATAGTTGCATTGTTTAACTTCAATTTACACATGGCTCTCAACTTGTACTCTCAGAAGAAGCCTGGAAGAGCCAAATGAGTATTTTGACAAAAATATTGTGATAGCTGAATTAGATTAAGATTTTAGATCAAGTAAATCAACAATGGCTGACAAGGGTGAGAGAAGATAGCACAAAGAGAGAAATCGAAGAATTCAAGAAAGCTCAAGAAGATGCAAATAAGAGAAGGAATGAGCTAATAACCAATCTTGAAGCAAGAACAAAGTGCGACGGGGCCAATGAATTCAAGAAAGGAGTTTGTGGGAATAAAGGGTTGGCTCCTGAGTTAGAAACCGGTGATAGTGGAGATGTAGAAGATGAAACAGAAGAGTCGAAGAAAGATGATTCTCAGGGACAATGGTTTCTTCGTGGTAAAAAGAAAGAAGAACCTGATCAAGAATTGCGCACATTGTTGGATACTCTGGCCAGTGAAAAAGAAGACTCAGAAGAAGAGCACGAAGAGTGGTTTGAAGAAGGTTCTGCCATTAACAAGAGTACGTTCTTAGAGGGGATAGGGTATAATTCCTCTAATGATCTTGAGCAAGAAGAAGGTTCATGTTCTCAATAGCATGGAAGGATTTCATTCGATTTGGCAATTTGAGTAGGCCACAATGGGAGTTCATCATGGAAGACCTTTTCCATATGATTTTATTCTGACTGATTTGAGTCCTTTTCCATTCAGGCATGATATTGATATCCTGATTGCTATAATATATTCTGTTAAATTTGGCCAGTTGCTATTTTTAATACAATATCATTCATTCAATTTACACCATTTCAAGCATGCATACACCTTCTGATTTTTGACCTTGCCCTATAGAGCAAGGATCAGACCATATGATTAGTGTAGCTGGTCTACTTAAGATGCATTTTCTTTCTAGGTTCAGCAGCTAGGGGATACAGTGGAAAGAATGCTTTGTTAACATGTGGTTTGAGTTAGAATCTGGAAGGGATGTTTAAGGTGGAAAATGCATCTGCCCAAGTTACAGAGATTTTACGTACTTCTTGTTCATGTAGCGAGTTATAGGGCTTAGGTGAAAGAATTGCAATTTTTTTTTCCCAACAGGAGGTTTCTAATCTAAGCACTCGCTTGCTTCAATTGTTTAAGTGATCTCAATACCTTTATCATTCTCATGTTTTCCACTTTTAATCACAGGTCAAGTATGTTTCGTCCATCATTCATATTAACTCAAGTGTAGGCTAAGAATCTGTATTCATTATTGCTCATTTTTTGTTATCAACATTAAGAAGTTATTATCTCTGCTTTTTTCAGCATGTGATGGATTTGTTCAAATCAGCGTTTGGCTCTTTTGATTACCATGAATTTCTTCAAACATAATTGCTCTTGTTGTGTTCATCTTTCTCAATAACCATTATAAAACACATATGCATTGTCATAATAATTTTTGTATATTTTTATACCATAATATAATTTTGAATATTTTTTGTTAACGTTCGTAAGGATTGTGAAAAGAATAATTATCCTAAAATTTTGGCTATTTTACAAAATGAATGGCTTAAATAGACTCTCCAACAATGACATGCTATTTTGAAAAATGAATGGCTTAAATACACAAACAAGTCATGATTTTTGCTTTACAATACTTTTTTTTTTTAAGATAAAAGTTTATTAACACAAGTAAATTGTTTGATCATAAAGGGTTTTTAAAAAACATGTAATGTATATTGAGGTTTGTGTTTATGAAAGAATAGGATAAATAAGGCTCAAATGATGTTTAAGGATGTAAAAACATAGAATCACTTATTCTGTTTTTAGATCTTCTAGGCTTGTTACCTTGATTTTGATATTTTAATAGTTGATCTCTCTACAACCTCAATTCTTCATCGTTGAAATTTTGTCTTCGATTCTAAACTTTGCACAATCATTAAAGATACCTTTGAGAGATTTTTTCCTTTACTTGTTGATCATTTTCTTGTTCTCTTTTATAAAACTTTTTGTATATTTTGTATTTTTCCTCTTTCTTTTCGTTTAGAGGATTTCATCGATCATTCAGAAATTTTCAAAACATGCTCATAATGAGAGAGGTGATCCTAGGCTGGGTTATTATTCAAAAACATTTTTTAAGACTCAAAGGAGATTACAATGGATAAATTTTCACTTGTGAAGGATATATCAAAAATGATCTTTCCTCATCTACAATTCAAATATGCTTATATTGATAAATCTTAGCTTTATTTAGAATTTTTAAGAAGAAGTGATGGAATCAGACTTGAATGTGCACTATTTATCATTATTCACGTCATCAAATCATTTAATTCTATTTTGGATGTAATTGTGTTATTTTATTAAAAACTTTCCTCTTTGGGGTTCATTGAGAGTGAAATGTAATTTTAAAGTTAAAAAATGAGAGACTACCCCTCTCAAATATCCCAAAAAAAAAAATTCAATACAAAAGATGAAAAAAATATTTGAAGAAAAGAAAGAAACTAAAAAATATATAATTTCAATAAAAAATTATTTAAAAAATGAAAAAAAATAAAATTAGGGATGAAATTATGGAAAACATCAAGAAAATGTTGAAATAAGCTAAATAATTAAAAACTAGAAGGCCAAAAACTAAAGTAGAAAAATGCGATAATTAAAATGTCAGGACAATAAAAATACAATCAAGGGCAAATTTATAAAGAAATATTAATGAAAGGGTTAAAATGGCTAAATAATTAAAAATTAGAAAGCTAATGATTGAATTAGAAAAGAAGGTGAAATTGAGGGACCATTTTAATATATTAAAGGATGATTGAAAGAAATAAAGATAAAAGGTTGAAATTTACTGACATGAAATTAAAGGACATATTTTTTAAACATGAAAACTCTATTGAAATGAAACGATGTATTTTAGGCAAAACAACGTTATTTCACAGCAAAAGCTCAAAACGACATTGTTTGGAGTGTAAGTTTAAAACAATTTTTCTCCTCGCTGCATGGCCCCTCCAACTTCATTCTTTTCCTTTGTTTATGCATGATTTTTTGCAATACTCCCCCCCTTTCTATCTCTTTCATGCCTCCTAATAACACCAAACAACACACCAATCCCCTCCGCTGCATGTGTACTACATTATCAACTAAAAATACGTGCTTTAGCCCTTTTAAGCCGCCGTAAAACTGGTGTAAAGATGCCAAAACAAAAATGCTTGGTCAATGTGAACAATCAAAGTAGAGGGTTGAGATTAACCCAAGAGAATAATGGCCACGATCATTCTACTAATAAAAACTCCAAGAGCTTCATCATTCTCTATA
>Ga0307511_10008488_pt1 | contig 10278 bp, 2 predicted proteins | sample 13_EM_MG_FD_200266 | JGI IMG/M metagenome (GOLD analysis project Ga0307511, IMG submission 200266) | Populus trichocarpa ectomycorrhiza microbial communities from riparian zone in the Pacific Northwest, United States - 13_EM | ecosystem: Host-associated > Plants > Roots > Unclassified | place... | reverse complement strand
TATATATATATATAAAATTAAAATCAAAGCAGCAACCCACATGGTTTTAAGATCAAAAATTCAACATCAAAACACAATGGAGTGGCTGGTCACGACTGGAGAGGTGTTTGGGTCAGGTGTGTTCAGTGGCGCACTTTAACTCTCTCTCTTTAGTAGCTGTTGTTTGATCCACCCACAAGCTGTTTTTCCCCTTAATTTTAGATAGGTTGGTTTCCCCTCACTGCATGTCTCGACTCCTTCGCCAGGAGGAAATTTCATTGATAAATATTTCATCACTGTATTGATTTCATGCAAGATGAGCATTCTTAGTATAAATATTATAGGTCAGATCCATCTTCATCACTGGAGAGCATGGCACTGGAGGTGAGTGTCAATGGTGATAGGTAAGTCTAGTTCTCCTTTCATCGGTGATCTTTTCTTCTGATGGTTGTCAAAACTTCTACTCTGGTTGTGTTCAAAGCAGTGGTGATTGAAAGGGTTCAAAGCAGTGGTGATTGAAAGGGTGTATTTTTAGTGATGCAGTTATCGTTTTTAAAATGTGTTTTTACTTGGAAATATATTAAAATAATATTTTTTATTTTTAAAAATTATTTTTAATATTAATAAAAGTTTATTTTTTTATGAGTAATTTTTTATTTTTTAAAAATATTTTTAAAACATAAAAAGAAATAAGATTTAAACATGATATACCAATCTGCTTCTCATTTGCCTGAGCTTTTCGCATCAACAGAGTTTTTCATTTGCATTTCTCACTGCCTAGCAGTAATAGGACAAGCAACAACGTTTTCAAAAATTTTGATATTTTTGTGTTTTTAGATTTTTTTAAATTATTAATAGCAAAAATAAATTTTTAAAAATAATAATTTAAAAATTTTTAAGTAAAACATATTTTAAAAAGTACGGTGGCAGGCAATGAATGTTCACGTGATAGAAACGCAAGCGTTTTGGCGAAGATACTATCTTAAAGAAGAAAGGGAAAAACGTTTAAAAAACAAGAGGCTCAAAAACTGCCCCCGAAAACATAAAATATATATATATACTGTTAAAATTATTGGACGGTGGATGTCCATGTGACGACAACCCGAATCCAGACATGTACCCCGTCAACACGGAATTACTCTTCCGGGTCCCCACCTCCCTCTCCCATGGACCCCGCTTCTTGCCTCTTGACTCGGTCTATCCCTTCGATCTGCCTTTTAAAACCAAACGAAACCGTGGTTCTGCCGCCAGTGCCGCCTGTAATAATAATATAGCGCGCGCGTAAAAAAAAAAAAAAAAAGCATTAAAACAACCTGCAAGAAACGCGTACACACCCGCATGGGACCCACTCACGTTTGATTTTTTGAAGACACTCTCGATATCTGTACCGAAAATGACAAACAAGTTCACGAATCACGAGGAGCATTTTTAGAGAGAAGTAAGAAAGACAGGCGGCCATGTTTCTCATCATGAAGGCTGCATTTTCCGATCTTCATTTATTAATAAATAAAAACTCAGATTTTCTTAGTGTTCATTACTGTGGTATCTTTTATTTTTAAAAATATTTTTTATGGAAAAAATATTATAGGAATTTTTTTTAAGTATTTTAATGTATTAATGTTAAAAATTTTAAAAATATATTTTAATATATTTTTAATTAAAATTTTTTAAAAACACTTTATTTCACGTTTCCTTTCCCAATATGCTAAGAGAGCTTTCAACACTGCGGTTAAATTATCAATTTATTTAAGATTTAAAATTAATTTTTTTATAGCCTCCCTTTTGCCCTTGATAAAGAATATTTTAAAACGTAGCCTCTCTTTTGCCCTTGATAAAGAAATACTAACAAGGTAATCGAAGGTAGTTTCGGCTTCCGAGTGACGGTGGAGGGGCCTACGGGTGACGTAAACGGACAGATCTCTAACATACGCCTTGTATTACGCTACGCTTGCGCATCAAAATCAACACCCAGCTATCATGCCGGCGACATGCTGTTGGGCACTTGGATGTTGCTTACACATTCAAATACGCAGCCAGCAAATTAATCAATAAACACTACATTTAGTAATTTGTTTACCTTTTATATTACATTTAAATGTGCTTTTAAAAATATATTTTTGTTGTAAAAATACTAATTTAATACATTTTTTAATATTCATAAATGATTTTGATATAGAGATTCTAAAAATATTTTTTAAAAAAATAAATATAACTGAGATTTCTGGAGGTATTTGGTAACTTACCCGTGATTTTTAATAAATGAGAGCCGTAAAAAAAATGTAAATATTAAAAAACCTAATGAACAGTCAAGACATCTATAAGATTTTAGGACTTGTAGAGGCTTCTATACTCGGGTCTGGGCACACGAAGTAGAGATTTCAGACACATCAGTTAGAGAACTCCTAATGTAACCCTCATTGGATCAAATGATAACAGTTCTTTTTGTCCATTCTTAATTATCTAGCAACGAATTAACTTCTACTAAAGCAATCCATCTCCCTAGCTCGACGGGTTTTTTTGGTGGTGTTCTTGGTAAGCATTCACGGATACAATAAACCAAACCTGCAGCAACCTCAGCAGAGGATGAGACGAGTATAAGCTTTGAATTTTAATTAAAAGATTTGATTGATCATACATGACGAACAACAATGGTAGTAAGAACAACATTTGAGAAACTCATTAGATTTCCCAGATGCAAAAACAAGGACAACTTTCTAGATCGCCCCCGTTGTCTCTCTCTATATACACAAAACATATGTCAGCTGCTTCTCTCTTTTTCCTCCCTTAATTACCTCTACATCTTTCTCATTTCCGGTCGTACACAGGAAATTAAAGAGAAAAAAATGGACAAACACTAAAGCCACAAGACGACTTCTAAATAAGCTGTCCCCGTAAAAAAAAAAAAAAAAAGGAAAAAACCACAAAATCATGCGACTTCCGGTGGTGGGGGCAGGTTTAGATCAAGATCAAGTGATAATCCCTTGTTATCATGATGATGATCATAATCTAGGACTGATGATGAATCCGAATCACTCTGGACCCCACCTCCATTCACCATCGCTGTCCGGTCAAACCTGCACATGTTAATATTATTCGCTATACTAATTTTGTCATTATTCTTCGCCTGTGCAAACGCGTCGAAAAAGAAAACTGGGCGCTGGGCAGCAGGGAGTGGGAACCACGCGCCTCCATGGAAACTAACCCCATCTGGGAACTGGTGGCGGGCGGTATTATGGTGAGCACTGTTAAGGGTGAGATCGAGTGGTGGCGGAGGAGAAGCGGCGCGTGGGTGAGTTGGGGAGGAGGACTCTACAGTGCTGCTTTGGCTGGGACTGCGCGTTGGAATAGGAATAAGCTCACCGACTGTAGGGAAATTAGTTTTGGCTTTGGCTCCGCGAAATTCGCGAGCCGCCGCATCATATGCACGCGCGGCCTCTTCAGCAGTATCAAAAGTGCCAAGCCACACCCTCGTTTTTTTGCCAGGGTCTCTGATCTCAGCTGCATAACGTCCCCATGGTCTCTTTCTTACGCCTCTAAAACGGATCTCTGATCTGGTGGGGCTATTTGGGTTGCTGCTGCTGGGTTTTTCTATGGGAGCCATTTTGGTGTTGAGAGGGCTTCCTGTTTCTCTTTTTATTAAAAAAATAAAAATGGGATTCGTTTGATGATAAGGTGCGAGGATGGATGGGAAAGAGGCAGGGAGCTGGTTTATTTATAAAGCGGAGAAGCAGAGAGGAAGAGAGAGAGAAAGGCATGCTGCTTTTGGGGGCAATTTGTTTGTGTTTTGTGTGTACATACAAAGATAGGATATGTGGCTTCTCTTACACGAACAACTCAAGTGAGTTTTTGGGCTAATCGGATCTTGACACGTTAGGTTCTCTAAGAATGAGATACGACGAGTCCGTTTGAAAAGGAAAAAAAAATATTCGGGAAGTACATGATTAAATGTTTTATTTTTGAGTGTAAATGTTTTCGTTATTTTTCGGGGAGGAATTGGGACTCCCATCCCATGTGATAGTCATTAAAGTGGCTATTTAAAGTGCTGTCCTCGCACATAAAGGTATTCATGTTCATTCCTATGGTCAAAATACCATTTCTATTATCATCTTCTTCTTCTTTTTTCCATTATTGTTATTTGCATTGACTTTTCCTTTTTATGCAAATTAAACTCATACAAGACTATCTTTGTTAATTTTTTTTAATATAAAAAGAAAAATGATTAATCGATGATAACCTCAATTAACTCTGGTTAACTTGACAAATACGTAAAATATTAGACAAGGACCCCTCGTGGAATGGAAAGAGAAAGGAACATAAAAATCAAGGCCTAATAACCTAACTTTAAATGATAAAATTTACAAAAAAAAAAAAAACATGAATAAACCCGAATTCACTCTACTAACTCTTCACCCGCAACATAACATCATGATTAAAAAATTAATATACTAACAAATGACCAAGAGAAAAGTATTGAAGTTAAATAAAAAAACACTAAATTACCTCGGGTTAACTTGAATAATCCACGACTCGGGATAACCTGACTAACCTACGACCCAAGATAACCGTATAAAAAGAAAAAACATAAAATGCCCAATAGACTAATATTAAAGTATAAGACTAAAAAAATTAAAATAAAATCTAAATAACCTGGGTTAACTTGACTAGCACGCTATTAAAAAAATAAGGACCAAAATTGGATAAAAAGTAAAATAAAATGTTGAGGGATAAAAAAAATTAAAAAAAAGAAAATCATAAAAAAGAGCAATTAAAACAATGAGGACTAAAATTAGATAATAAATACATAAAATAAAATATTGAGAGATAAAATAAATAACTAAAAAATTAAAAAAAAAGATTAAAAAGTAAAAATTAAAATAATGAGAACCAAAATTAGATTAAAAAAACGAAATAAAATGTCGAGAATAAAAATTAAAAAAAAACAAACAAATCAAGAAAAGGATTGAAAAACAACAATCGAAACAATGGGTACGATATTTGATATAAAAATTAAATAAAATCAAATGAGAACGAATGAAATTCAAAAAAAATCCAAAACAAATAAAGAGCAATTAAAAAAAGAAAGACCACAATTAAGACAAATAAATAAATAAATGGAAGGACACCTCTAAATTTTGGTTGACTTATCACGGATTTCAAAGAGATGAGAGAGAAAAGAGAGGATGAGAAAAAAATCTCGCTTGCGCTGAACTGGCATAAATTGCACTACACGCGCCACTCATTAACCGCATTACCACTGGATACCTCGGAAAACATGATAGGTGAACCTTTTGGGCTGCCAAAAGACGCTGCATGTGCTGCCTAAAGAGAGTGAGTGAGGTACATTTGCTATCACATGCAATGCAGACGCCAACTACCTTTTCTTTTTAATTATTTTTTTATTTGTTAAAAATCTAATTTGATCCTAATTCAAATAAATCAGAACATAAAAAACCAGTATAAAAATACCAAAATACCCCTTGACCCCTCCTTTATTTTTTTTACTTGAAGGACAATGAAGCCTTAATTTTTTTTTTCTTTTTAAGGGTATTTTTGTCATTTAACTATGCCAAAAGTTGATAAACCATTATACCCCCAGTTAATTTCATAAAACCAAATAAATCCCTAAAATAGACCATCTTACCTTGGATAAAGATCATTTGTTTTGTGTAATGAACGGTAAATACATCATTGCACTGCAACAATTAATAATGCAAGGTGTCTTGCCCTACAATAAAAGATTGGTGGGATTTAGTGTTTTTTTTTAATGGGAGTAATTACTTAGATTTATGTTTGATTTTTCAAATAACATTTCATAAGTGCACTATTCTTTTCGCTAAAATAAGGTTTTAACCTCCTCTACAGTTTATTTGAATTTTCTTTTTATGCAAATTAACCTTATATGAATAGTAAAGCGTATCTCTCTTCTTCTTCCTTTTCTTTTTTTTTTCTTTTTCCTTTTATTTTCGTCTTTTTTTTCATTGTTTTTTCTTTAATTTTATTCTTCAACTTTTGATTGATTTTGAATTGGTTTTCATAATTGATTTCGGTTTGCTTTCTATAAGTTTATTATAATTTCAAACAAATATCTCGATATTTGGTTTATGCTCGATATTGCAAGAGTCTATTTTTGTTATTATATAATTAAGTGAAAATATTTTTTTTAAATAAAGTTATCAAACCTAGTAAAGTTCATGATATGAGTTGTGATTTTGATGTGAGTATTTTTGTCATTTAACTATGCAAAAAGTTGATAAACCATTATACCGTCGATTAATTTTTTAAAACCAAATAAATTCCTGAAAAAGACCATCTTACCCCATATAAAAGTCATTTGTTTTGTGTAATGAAGGGTAAATACATCATTTCGTTGTAGCAATCAATAGTGCAATGTGTCTTGCCCTACAATAAAAGATTGGTGGGGTTTAATGTTTTTTTTTAATGGGAGTAATTACTTAGATTTGTGTTTTTTTTTTGTAATAATATTTCATATGTGCACTATCTTCTTTGCTAAAATAAGATTTTAACTCAACTACTCCAATGTTTATGTGTATTTTTTTTCTTATGCAAATTAACCTTACATGAATAGTAAAGCATATCTCTTTTCTATTTTTTTTCCTTTTATTTCTGTCCTTTTTTTCTTTGATTTTTTTTTAATTTTATTATTCAACATTTAACATTCAAATGATTTTGAATTGGTGTCTCAACATTTAATTGATTTTTTATTGGTTTTTCCCACTTTGCCCCTCTTTTTTTTTCCTTTCATTTTCATTTTTTTTTTCGAATTTTGTCATTCAATATTGGGTTTGTATTAAGATTTTTTTAATTTTTTTTTAATTTTATCATTCAACTTTTGATTAATTTTGAATTGATTTCAGTTTGTTTTTTATTAGTTTATCGTAGTCTCAAACAAACATCCCGATATTTAGTTTGTGCTCGATATTATAAAAGTCTATTTTTGTTATTATATAATTAAGTGAAAATTGTCTTGTTTTTTTTTTAAACAAAGTTATCAAACCTCGTAGTGTTTATGATCTAAGTCATGATTTTGACGGGTTAAGCAGCTAAACTTAGGTCAATCCATTAAGTCACTGTTTCAATATTAAAAACAAAAGCATGTCATTTTGATTATTTTTTTAGAAGAACAAACCACGCTTTTTAATTGTCACCCGGGTAGCCTTTAACCTCGCTAAATTGAATGGATCATGTTAGAAACGCCTACAAGATTTAGCTTTAAAGCTGTGTTAGGTAATGAGTTGGGTCAGAGATTCAAGGTTGACATGTCGAACTAAGTTTAATAATAATGTCAAATACTTACTTGCAACCTAAATATTTTTTTCTATTTTTTTTTATCTAACCTGCAATGTAGCACGTGCATGTAAATGAGTATATCTAAATTTTCATAAACAAACTTAGCAAGTGATGCATGGTATTGTTTATGAAAAAATATAACCTTTTTTATTTGATAATAAAAAATATTTTAAAATTAATTTATATTTTAATCGAGGTCAAGAATTCTATCTGGAGAATATTTTCTTTTGATATATGTACATCAAAAGTTATCTTTTCTTAGTGTGTTTTTTTTCTTTATAAATTTGTTTCTAAGTGATGTGTGTATATTTGTGAATTTTTTTATTTTGAATTACCTAAAAATCCTTTTCATAGTTATATATAGATTGGTTTTAGTATGCTATATTAATTGAGGTTAATAACTCTCTCTAGAAAATATTTTCTTTTAACATAAGTATATCAAAAACTATCTTTTCTTAGTGGTTTTTTCTTTATAAATTTGTTCCTAAGTGATATGTGCATATTTGTGAAATTTCTTTTTTTAATTTTGAATTACCTAAAAATTCTTTTCATGATTTAGGTGAGAGATTTATCCGAGTGGCCTAAGTTTTTTTAAATGTCATTTTATTTTTATATTTTTTTATTTTGTTTTTCAAAAATCAATTCTCGATTACATATTTTTAGAGTTTGATTTATGAGGTTTAATGATCATTAGGTTTTTTAGTTTTTTTTTTCTATTATATCGAGAGTGGTTGATTTTTTTCATTCTTTAAAATACAATGACAATGTTTTAACTTTATTTTTTTTATGCTATAAAGAAAACCAACAATTTAGTTAAATACAATTTCTAATTATTTTTTTGTGTAAAAGTTAAAAAGCCGTTGAGATACTAACCGACAACATTATGATTCTATCAATGTCATAGAATTACTCTTGATTAATTATATCGTTCATGATAAATTTATTTGTTTCTTATCTTTCTTCTTTGAACGGTGAATTTTCTAATAAAAACTAAAAAATAAAAATAGTTGTCATTAAAAGTTCATCAAAGTCCTTGAATTTTAAATTATTTCAATTATACCATCTGTTTTTTTATTCAACTACAGTACAAAAAAAACACCACATTCTAGTAAAATAAAAGCCACCGCATATCCTACTCCAACTGCATAAATAATTTCCACCTGGCCATAAAATAATAAAAAAATTTACACCTCTGAAAAGGGATAAATCACTAATTTGCAGAGCCCTCTTGCTTCTTGTTTTTTTTTTTTCCCGAATTAAAAACAATAATTACAGACACAAAGAGCTCGCGTAACCCGACTCACGTGTTTTATCCAAACTGCAACGAAATCGAGAAAGGGCAACACGTGCACAAGAGCGTGGGTTGTATTAAGGCAACAAATTGTACTTGTTAGCCAGGGGCGTTTGAAGCACGCGCCACACACGTGGTACTGTGGCTCCTATTAGTTTATTGAGCTAATTGATTGTGAACCGAGGGAGGGCTCAGTCAACGAAGTGTGTATAAATAGGGCCGCCGCCCTTACCGCAACTTAATAATTATAGCAACATTTGTTTGTTCTCTTGCGTGTATCTGCTCCTGTATTAAATTCACGCCGCCTCTTTATATATCTGCCGCCACGTAGCCACATCATGCTATGGTGGCAGGCGGAGTTTGGCTTCTTTATTTTAAGACTTCTTTTTTTTAAAAAAAAAAAAAAAAACAAAAACAAAAACATGCTAGTTCCCTCACAAGAGTATCAAAAAAGAATAAAATCTACTACTGAATGAGTGGAATTCACTAGTATCATCCATATTTATTGTACGTATTTTTTTCTTTTTCTTTTTTAAAATTATAAATTATAAATTATAAATTATAAATTTCGATTTTGAATTATAATTTAAAAATTATTTTTTATAAATACTTATAATAAAAATATTTTAAATGACTTTAAGTATGTTTGATAAAAAAAATCACTAAGATATATTTTTTAAAGTGTGTTTGTTTTTTGTTTAAAAATTATTTTCGATTTGTTTTTGCTTTAATTTATTTTTTTATGATTTTAAATTATTTTTATGTGTTGATGTTAAAAATAAATTTTAAAAAATAAAAAAATATTATTTTAATTTTAAACGATAAACACTTTGAAAAACAATCGTTATCTATATTTAAACTTTTGATTAAGCAAAATTCGGAGTCAATTTTGTAATAAATTTATAAATTTTTGATTTGAGTTAAAAGTTGTTCAAACTAAATATATTTATAATTTTTATTTGATTTAAAATCAAAAGTTAAAAAACTTAAATCAATTTGTATAAATCATAATAAACATAACCTTTTTATACTTTAAAATATCATCTATTTAAATGATTGATTTCTAAAATATACTACAACATATTAATGTTCAATAAGATAATGTTATTTTGAAAATAATAATAATAATACAGATTACAACATATTAATAAGTGATTAAATCAAATAATTAATATGAAAGTTATATGTTCCACTAACCTAATTATTTATAATTTCTTCATTTATTATAGATTTTTTCTTTAGAAATGACTAGAATATGTGTGAGAGCATTACTTACAAAATAATATATTTTGACATAGATACGTGTCATGATAAAATAAATTTAACTACAGTCATTTAATAATTTTTTTGTTTTTATTTTTATGTAAAGCATCAAATACTGTCAAATATTATTTTGAGTTTTTACTTTTTTAAAATAAATAGTGTTACTTTTACTCCATTTCGAGTTATAAAAATGTGTTTAAAAGTGTGATAAAAATATATTAAAATATTTTTTTAAAAATCTAATTTTTAATATCATCGTATTAAAATGATCTTAAAATACAAAAAATTAATTAAAATTTTTTTTTTAAAACTTTTCAGAAGTGCAATTCAATAACACTCCCAAACACATCATAAGAGCTCATTTAGTATTATGGTGACGATTATTTTTCAAAGTGCTTTTCACTTAAAAATTTATCAAAATAATTTTTTTTTAATTT
>Ga0307511_10008487_pt1 | contig 10278 bp, 7 predicted proteins | sample 13_EM_MG_FD_200266 | JGI IMG/M metagenome (GOLD analysis project Ga0307511, IMG submission 200266) | Populus trichocarpa ectomycorrhiza microbial communities from riparian zone in the Pacific Northwest, United States - 13_EM | ecosystem: Host-associated > Plants > Roots > Unclassified | place... | reverse complement strand
CTCTCAAGTAAGGTTAAGCTCAAAGAACACTCGGGTAGAATTTCTTTGATTAAATGAAATTTGTTCATGCTAAGTCGACTATTTTCATGGTCGGAATTGGCGCTAATAACAACTTTTTTTTTTCAACTGGAATCTGACAACTCTTTCTTTTCTCTCTTAAACAAAGAAACAAAAATATAAAGAAAATAAAATTTTGGATCAAAAGTAAATTTTTAAAAACCAAAGGGGCTGTAAATGTATTAATTGGAATGTATAAGGACAAAAGTTCACTTTTCACGCTTTTCTCACTTTGATCATCTATCTTTCAATATTGCCCATCCTTAATAAATTAGACTTAATTGCCCATCGATATGGAAACTAAAGGCTAAAATAGGAAAGAAAGAAAGTTTGATAACTAAAGTAAATAAAATATTAAAGAAATTCACAATGATTTGTTAACATGTGCACAATGCTTTTGCATAGAGAAACCGCTTCCTCTTTTAATTTTTTCTATAATTATTTGTATTCTTAATTTGCTTGATTTAACAACAAACAACCGTGTCAACAAAAATCCACAAACAAGCTTATAAAGAAAAATAAGAACAACAAACCAGGCATAGACATGTTTTTCTTTGAGTTTTTTTTTTTTTGCTAGATATTCTTTATGAGACAATGGGGTTATAATCCTTGAAAAAAAAGGTGAACTTTGATTGTCTCATAAGAACATCACATTATTTGTACATCAACACTACATGGTTTGATTTTCCAGGTTAAATTTTAATGAAAGCAAAACTAAACTGATCAATTAAAGCATAACTAGATAGCAAATTTACTATGGTAAACCTAGTTAACTTGGTTTGGACAACCTCATTTTAGGTTTTTGAAAATAAAAATTCAGGTTAGTCTAAGTTATCTTAGTTTACTCGCAATCCAGACCATAAAATAAATTTTAATATTGAGTTAGGTTTCAAATCTATACTCACGAACTCAAATCAAGAATAAAAATTCGCATAATTGTGAATATGGAGTTTTTAATAAGTTTCCACATCTGAATTAGAGGTAATTAGAGAAATGATAGCATTTAGAGTGCCGTAAGAAGTAGAAGAAAAAAAGATTATCATCTCTTTTACTATTTTCAATAATAAAGAGGCAGAAAATAAAGGAAAAGAAAGAGATGTTATGTTTCACAACTTAAATTCTTCATTTCGTTCTGAAAACCCCACTATAATCGTCCTTTAATATGGACTATCATCAACGAATAACAAGAATTTATCAAAAATTTAATTTATACTCTGAGTGACGAGTTCTTTTTATCCCGACTCCGTGACTGTATGTCAATGAGATGATTTTGGTGGAGAAGATTATGCTACTACTGCTTGATTACTGGAAACGGGACATTTCAATAGCCGTCCGTCATGCCACGAGAGATTTTAAGACTTGATCACACCTAGAATTGAGGCTTGAAGTGACACCGAGTGCTTCACGTCACCAATATGAAGACTATGTGCTCCCATTGGAATTCTTCGAATTCCAGATCTGTCCACAACACTCAAGAATTTGCAAACATGAACGTTAATTCCCACTCTTTGCTGAGTCCCTGCTGCAACATGCACTTTTTCGAAGGCCACTAATTGTTTGAGAGGAGCCCAATGCCCTGCTGGTGGTTTAGAGTAGACGAGCAATGTGTGAGTTCCATCCATGGAGCCAGTGTTTTTCACGTCTACTTGCACTCCAAACGACAGCCTATTACATCTAGCATGTGTAACTCTGATTGCCTTTCCTGAAATGGTTGCATTTCTGGAGGCCTGGCGGTGTCCAACAAGGGGTACAGAAACCATTGTTGGTGCACTTGCAATGGTATGAACAAAATTTGTGTAGCTTATTCCGTGACCAAATGGGTACACCACTTTACCTTTATAGAATCTATAGGTTCTTCCAGGATAGCCATTTGATTTGCTTGGTCGCATGGCCATGTTTGTCATAGGCAAATTTGTGACATAATCTTGTGGGTACCATGTCATAGGTAGCTTGCCTCCTGCAAGACAAAAAAACAAGTCGTTATTCTCTGTTACATTCCTGATGAAGTGAGCCTAATAAGACACTCGAACAAGCACTACTAAAACCAAACCTGGGTTAGTAGTTCCAAACAAGACATCAGAAATGGCTGCTCCTCCAGCCTGGCCAGGATAACCAGCCCATACGATGCCTCCAATTTTTGGATCATTCTCAGCGAAAGACACATCAATAGGCCCCCCAGACATCAAGACCAATATGGTTGGGCCCTTCGATGCTGCGGCAACCTTGGATATAAGCTCTTGTTGGCGTCCAGGTAGAAGAAGCTCAGTCCTATCTCTGGATTCTGCCTCAATAGACTGGTCAAGCCCCATTACTAGAACCGTTGCATCCGCTTGACGTGCTGCGTCCATTGCTGCGACAAATTGCTGGTCACTAACACAAGCAACATCTGCACAACCTTGCTGGTATATTGTCTTGGCGTATCTCCCTATCCCTTGTAGGGGTGTTGTGTATCCACAGGCCACACCTAGTAATCGACCATGAGTAAAATTGTTAATGATCAATATATGTAGATAGTTCAAGTCGCCAGGCTCTATAGCACTCACCGGCATAATTGCCGATCATCGTAACAGTGACATTCGAATTAGGCCCAATGATGGCAACGGATTGATGATGGCGGGTAGATAAAGGCAATGGAGGACCATGATTCTTGAGAAGCACAATGCCTTGTCTTGCCGCTTCAAGGGCAAGCTCTTGGTGAGCTGGCGTGCACACATCTGTTGGGCCTAGGTTCCCATATGGCTTTGATGATGGCTCACCATCAAACATCCCTAGCCTCATCTGGACTGTCAGTGTGTTAAGTAATGCATTATTTATTTCTGCCTCAGTTAGCAAGCCCTTTCTCACTGCATCCTCGGTGTGTTGACCTAGGAATGGTCCGCAGTCCAAATCTAAACCTGCAACATATTAAAATTAATTTGTTACCAACATATATATATTTTCTTCGACAAAAGGTAATGTAGTCTCTCTCTCTCTCTCTCTCTCTCTCTCTATATATATATATATATATATATATATATATATATATATGTATGTATATGCGCGCGCGCGCGTGTTCATATTGGACTTAAGCAGTAGAATAAAGGCTACTGGCCTGCTTTAATAGCATCAGCAGCTGCTTCTTCTGGGGTTGTAGTATAGTGTTGCTGACTATAATAAACCCCAACTGAGTCGCAGTCTGAAACAATGTACCTGTGGTGATAATCGCAAACAGCATCGAAAGGGTTAGTTATATATTACATGATCATGTTATATATAATCATCAACATATATATAAAACCAGGATGCCGTTTGGATTTGATCATACCCATCAAGTTTCCACTGACCACGTACAGTTTTCTTTAGCAGCTTTGGGTCAGCGCAAGTGGGGATCCCATTCACTTGATTGTAAGAGCACATAACACTTGCCACCTTGCCTTCTTTCACACACATCCTGAATGGTACATCAAATGTATCTTCCATGTCCTGCTTGCTTACCTGTTAATGAACCCCCACACGTGAGAGGAAGAAAGGCAGCATATTTAACTTTAAAGTATCGGGAAATTAGTAAAGGCGCGTGTATGCTGGTTCGAATATTCAAAGTAAAAGGAAGGAAGGAAGAAAGAAACGCAGCACATAGCACTTGAGCAGCCGTGAGGATTGCTAGTAATTTGGTGGATTTTTCATCCATGTTATGTCTGGCTTAGGTAGGAGAAAGTTGTGCACAAACCAAAGCAATGATCAGGATGACACAATAATGATACGTATGGGCATAACCAAAGACAGACTGAAAAGTGGGATTAACTTCTCTTGCTGCTGCCTTGATCGACTTCTTAGATTTTGTCATAAGCGAAGCGAATAACTTTAGGGAAAAAGCACAAATACTTCATGTTGGGATCGGCAATTAGTATAAGGTCTGGATTTGCAGCCTTGCAGCTCGTGCATGCTGGCCACTTTGGTTCAAAAATATTCTAATATTTAATTATTCTTTTGTATAAAATAAAAATAAAAAAGTTAAACTCCATTTTCCGTTCTTCAAGGTATATATTATTCAACCTCGAGATTATATTATCTACATCATGTTATATATTAAGCGTCAAGGTACATATTGAGAGCTTAATATATAATCTCATACAATAAATTATATAGACCATCCTCATATTCCATAATGTCCAAAAGGAGACCACCACACAAGGCGGAGCCTCACCTCTATGTTATTGCTACAGTTAACAAAAACCCAATACCTAAATACCTAAAGTCAACAAAATGGACTATCAATCATATAGCTCCCATGAAAAACCGAACCAAACCGAAACTAAAATTCATCAAAAAGTTCAAAAAAAGCTATAAAAAAATAAAGTTTTTAGTTTTTAATATAAATTAATTGAACCGAACCGAAATCAAACTGAACTAAACCAAACCGAACCAAAACCAAACCAAAACCAAATCGAAACCGATCGGTTGAGTTTTGGTTTTTTATATAAAATAACCGAACCAAAACCGGTCGGTTAGAACCGGTTTCAGTTCGGTTTTATTTTTTATATTTTACAAAATTTCAGTTTGATTGTTTTTATAAGTAAAAATCGAATCGAACCGAAAACAATTACCCCGACGTATATACGTTAAACATTTGTTAAATTAAAATGTACCTGGGCGTTGAAGTGGAACCGATCAACCCCATTCCAGTTATCGAGGTCATAGGCCGTGAAGTGCTTGCAACAAGCAGCCACCTTCAGCCGGTCACCGTCATTCCCCTGTAAACCTCTAACATAACTTGCAGCATATTTACCAGCTACTACTGGGTCCTCACCGGGAGTCTCCTGTCCACGACCCCACCTTGGGTCCCTGAATATGTTCACGTTTGGGCTCCAATATGTGAGCCCGGCCACCCCTCCATTGAACATTGCTCTTGCTTCATCTGACACAACCTGCACAGTACACAGGCTTGGTTTTATTTTAGATAATTTTATTTTATTTAGTTTTAATTCTAGCACCACTACCGTCTGTGTTGAGAGAGGAAAAAAAAAAAACAAGAAGCAACTTGCCCGACATTATATTAAGGTAAAATTAAATTCTTATCTCTTTTTCTATACCCTTTTGATTGACCCCCTGCAATTAAAGCAAAATTAAGGTCCCATTTGGTGTAATAAAAACATGGATATATTCGCTTTTTAGCAGCCCCATTCACACTTGGCAAAGAAATGACTCTACAAATTATGATAATTTAGATTAATATTTTTAAAATAATTAAAGTAACTAAGAACATTTGCGTTACCACTTTCTTTTGTAAAGACAGTAATATTTGGTATCTTTGTTTTATCTCTTTAATGTGTCGTAGCAAGCAAGCATGTCATAAAAAAAGAGGTCGTCACATCATCGAATATATATATATTGCATTCATTTAATCACTGACTTTAATTTATGTTAACTCTATATATTAATTGAAATGCATAAAAAATTAATTAATGTCTGAATTTTAAATAATTAATACACAAACAGCACCAGCTGCAACCACTATGTTCTCAATGCGCACACAGTCATGATATGAATGTGTGGTTTAAAATTGAATTTTAAATTATTTTAATATATTTTTAAATAAAAATACTTTAAAATATAACGGATCGATATTACTCTCAATCCAATAGCAGAACCGTCTTCTTAATTTCCTCTCCTGAGGAGTGTTACTGTATCAATGGTTACTTTTTTTTCTTGGTATCAATTATCACACATATTAATGTTATGGTTATTGACAATGACACTCCTTCATAGAGTAATTACAAGCTTTGAAGAGTGATATTGGCTCATGTAGGAGGCGTCCCTACATTATTTGTATGAGCCACCATGCAAATTGGGTTCACAGAACTGTCACATTTCATGCATGGTCACAGAGCTGGGTGAGGTTTGCATGCTAAAGGGCTGCCTTCCATACCGACTGTTCTATCCATCTCACATGTACAAAGTTAAGGACGCCATTACAAAAAGAAAACAAAAGGTTCTCGAACTGATAGAATTCTTGTTAATTGTTATGACTTGAATTAATCCATTAACTTTTACAGAGTAGTCTAATTATTATTTAATAAAAATCAAGGTTAAGAAATCTCACCCGACCAATGGCCTCCCACAAAGTTGCATTGAAAGAAGCAGCGGTGGTGATCACTTGAGGGAAGCTAGTGGCCCCAGGGAAGGCCCCACCAAACTGGGTCCCTGGACCCACATTGGAAACTCCGTGAAGAGCCTCGGACCACCACTCATACCCTTTAATCCCGAGCCGTGGAACTGCCGCAGCATCGTTCACTAGCAACCCAACCTTCTCTTGCAATGTCATCCTTCCAATAAGGTCACTGACTCTGCTTTGTATTGGCAACTTCACTTGGCAAAATGGAAAGTTCCCGCTCGTCCCATCTTCTGGGTCACAAGCAAAGGGGTCCAGAGCTTCGGTGGTTTGCAGAGAAACACCCAAGAAAAGAACCAAGAGGATAAAAACGAGGGATGCGGGCATGGTGGTGTAGTCCAGTATAATAAGAAATGGAAATGCTTTTCAATGGGGATGGAGAGCAAGGGAGCCGAGTGTGTAGAGTACATATAGGTGAGGTGAATTACCAAGTTCGTGAGTGAAATGGGAGTGATGACGTGGGAGAACAACTTTGATGATTAGAGGACCATATTGCTCTTTTAACTTATGCCCTTTTCTTTTCTTGTGGTGGGATTACTATAAGGTGGTTGCTAATACAAATTTACCTGCCATTTTGAAGATAAGAGTGGAGTTCTTCGTGTAAGATTTCACGTGGCATGTTTGTATTGGTGGTTTGGAATCCAAGAAATGGTAGGTCCAAGATACGAGGCATTACAAGGATGATCAGGTGGGGTTAGATCATCCAATTGACCCTTAAGCCAGTGATAATATTTCTACAGATTTGCGTATCTGAGAACTTTTGTTATCTTGGTTGGCAAGCAACACATACGGAGAGAAAATTATGGGCGTGTTTGGTATAATGGGTTTCGAGTGTTCCCACAGGGATTCTCGAAGCGTTCACGAGTTGGAAATGGAAGAAATCGATGTGTTTTTTTGTAACGATTCTGATTTTAATTGTTAGAACTATATAAACAAAAACATTAAAACGAATCAATTTGATATTTTCAACCAAGAGTCTTGCAAAGACATTGCAAAAGGACACTAGTAGAAATTATCAGTGGTCTTGACATCTAGAGCAAGGCAATTAATGGTCAGAGGGCTGCCATGGTGGTCGAGCGAAGAAATATTGTCAGCCAGTTGCAACCTGCTAGTTGCTCTAGCTTCGCTTGAAAGAGAGGTCAGATTGGCTCAGGATCAGATCAGATTAACCCATACTGGACGGTGATATTCACATTATTGCATTACAGGATGGAATAAAAAAGCACTGCACTATCTCTCTCTCTGTCTCCTTTGGATAAGAAATAAATTTAAAGTATTCCCTTTTAAATTAACTAATTAGCTAAGAACAAAAGCAACGTCTTGATCCAACAAGCCAAAAACTAATTAACTATGAAACTTAATTAACATTCTGCTCGGCTCACTAAGGAAAGGAAAATCCAATCGTTATACTGATATAAAAGCTTGGAAATCACAGAAGATCTAAGCACAGATTTCTGTAGTCGATATTTTGAAACCATCTACCAAAACGATTGAGCAATACCATGACACTGCGTGCTGCTTTGTTTTTATTTAATCCCAGTTAGCAATCTGATTTCTGATAAGTTTTGTCCCTTGATTGCAAACGATAAGGTATCTGGAAAAGGACTTGGAAAGATCTTATCTTTAATATCGAATCATGGTTATTTGGAGTTCGCATGAGTATTGAGGATATTGTCTTTATACATGAGTGGTTTTATGAATGAGTCAGTACCCACTTGTTCGAGGTTTGTTTCTGTCATTCATTAAAATGCTTGTTTTCATTCCCGGGAAGGTTGAATTCCACCATTGGTGTAAGCTGCATAGCAGAACTTTGTCTCCTTTCATCTACTTCTCCCCTTTTTGTCTTTGCTAATTAGTTTTTGGTAGAGTAAATTATTATTTTGTTAAAATGCTTGTATTTTCCCTAGTTGGATCTATCTGTATTTTGGATAGTGAAGTATTTGTGTATGTGAGCTTAATTAGTGGATGTAATTTCTAATATTTGATAATGAAGTTCTGTAAAATAAATTTCGCCGACCATTTTTAAATTTTTATTTTTATAATTTCTAATATTTCTAATATGCGACCATTTTTATTTTTAGTTGAATAGCAGAAATACTCCGATTTTTATTTTTAATACATTTAACTATGTGGTTAGGATGCCAATTGTATCCATGTTATATATATATATATATATATATATATATATATATATGATAACTAATCAAATTATCATAAATATTTCTTCTATCAATGTAAACTAACATTACAAATCTACGCGTGCAAGGCAAAAAAAAAATAGTGATGAGAAAAAAAAACTGAAAAATCGATTAAACCGAGAAAACTGGAAAAAAAAATAACTGAAAAAACCAAATTATGAAAAAAACTGATTAAAATTTTAAAAAAACCGACCGGTTCGGTTCGGTTTTATAAGCCTGAAACTGAAAAAACCGAAACGAACCAAACCGGAAAAAACCCGGAAAAAAGCCGAGCCAAACCGAAAAAAACAGAGCCAAACTGAAAAACCAAACCAAACAGGTTTGAACCGGTTTTTATCCAAAAAACCGAACCGAAACCGGTCGGTTTGAACCGGTTTTGGTTTTCTTAAAAAAAAAATTTTGTTTGGTTACTTTTATTTTTAATAACAACCGAACCGAACCGAAAATGACCACCCCTGAAAAAACCTATTACATTCAAAATAATTGATACTGATGAGAAAGTTTTTGAGATTTGAATATATGGTGGAGTTAATTCTTCCATCCAATCTCGTCATCGGTTTCCTTCATATTCAGAAAATCTAAGCTCATAGAAGACATGCATGCAATGATGTGCTGGGTTTTTAGGTTAGCCAAGAGGAAGGCTGGCTGGTTTTATTAATTATTATCGATCATTTTTTAAGCTTATCTAAATCCATGCATGCTGTCAATATCTGATTATATATGTTGGTTTAAGTGCCACGTTAGCAATATCCATCTTGGAAATTATAAAAAGGAAGAAATTAAGAAATTGAAGAAAAACATTTAATTATCATCCATTATATATATATATATATATATATAAGACCACAAAAATACAAGAAAATCTTCATATTAAAACGTGGAAGAACTGATCAGTGGTGATGGCAATTGCCAGGCGTTCGATTCATCAAGCCAGCCCCATCCTCTATCCATTTAAAAAATAAGGGTGGTCTTGTTCCCACTTTAATTTTTATTATCCTCACTGTATTACTTATTGTAGAGATTAAAATAGTTTTATTTAATGTATTTTTCTCTATTTTATTGAAATTTAAAATAACTTTCTTTATAATATGCCTTAATTAAAAACACCCTTCTTTAATAGTGGATTATGCCTTAATATTTATGAATTTATTTTCTGAAAATACAAGTCAATTTAGTTGTTTTTACAAACTTAACGTTGAGTTGGTAGATATCGGAGATTTTAAGATGAAGTTACTCAATGAATCATGAGCTTGAATCTTTTTGAGTATTTAATAATAATAATAATGATAATAATAATAATAATAGTAATAATACTAATAGTAATAGTGATAATAATAAGAATAATAGAAATAATAATAATAGCAATAAATAATAATATTAGTATTATAATAATAAAATTGGTAGTAGTAATAGTAGTGATGCTAAACCATAGATTTTATGGGTTAAACCATAACGTTTAGGCTACTTTTTTTTTTGTTTAATGCATTTTTTACCCCTTATTTATTTTTAAATAAAGATTTTAAACTTTGTTATGAATGATATGATTTTTTTTATTAAAATTAAAACTAAAAAAATATAATTTTAACATTTGTTATCAATGATTTGCTATTGCTCCAACATGCAACATAGCACAAACCAATTCTATTATCATTTGATTAAATAAAAAATTTATTATAAGATACAAAATTATTAGAAGCAACTGGGTACATGACCAGTACTACTTCTGAGATCAAATATTTTAATCTATATCTATCTTTTTATTTTTCAAGTTTAGTTTTTGGTTATCATTAACTATTTCTTTTATGTTTTATTAGTACGAATAATCGTTTCATCAAATAAAAAATTTATTAAAAGAAATAAAATTATTAAACATAA
>Ga0307511_10008486_pt1 | contig 10278 bp, 8 predicted proteins | sample 13_EM_MG_FD_200266 | JGI IMG/M metagenome (GOLD analysis project Ga0307511, IMG submission 200266) | Populus trichocarpa ectomycorrhiza microbial communities from riparian zone in the Pacific Northwest, United States - 13_EM | ecosystem: Host-associated > Plants > Roots > Unclassified | place... | reverse complement strand
GTCCAGGGAGAAGTTGAACTTAAGAAATAGTGAATAACTGCATAAATGTATAAGAATTTCGATTGCATTTATATTAATCATTGTAGGAAATGTTGATTTTTTTTATTGTGTGTGTCTGGGCTAGCTTGCGCGTATCTTGACTAATCCTACGGGTCCTGAAGTTAACGACCATATAAATTTCCAGTGACTATTATATTAACAACCATAAGGTTCAAACTTAAAACCACAGAAAAAATAAATTTTTTAATTTTAAATTTTTATCACTGAACTATTACTATATGGTTAGAAAATTTTGATTTTTAATTAATATATTACGCTAATAATGTTCATTCGGAATAATATTACGCTAATAGCATTCGTGTGTGTTGTATAGAACCAAAAGGTTGTCGATGAACTTGTAGTTCTCTTCATAAAAGTGGAACTTTTTGAAGTGGAAAAAAAAGCATAGTTTTTAAACTTGAAGGTTTAAAAAAAAGTTCATTCAAGACCTGGTCGACTCGAGAGTAATATTAGTCAAGATAAAAAAAATATATTCTTTTAAGAAATTCACCCGATTAAACCTTGGTGACCAGATGAAACCAAGTGAGATCATGCTGCTTCTTTTTTTTAATCATAATCCCTAATTTCTTCTCCTGTTCAGTCTCCTCTCTCTAGTTTCTAGTTTCTGGTTTCTGGTTTCTTCTTTCTAATCCACATGAAGAAGATTTCTGGATTTTAACTCAAAACCAGCTCCATGACATTCTTATAGGAGAATAAAAAATAAATAAACAAATGTACAAAGGAAAAGGAAATTGGTGGTGGTGGTGGTGACTTGTGGATGGTGATCTGCTGGGGAAAGTGATAGATGCTCATGGTTGTAGTGTGGCAGGGGGCTGTTGTGTTTTGGGTGGAGAGACAGAGGAAGAGAAAGAAGGTTGTGGTTGGCTGGTGGTGACTTGTTTTATAGACTCAATCTAGCCTTTGGTTTCCGCCCTTCATCGTGGGATCAAAATATTATTTTCTTTTTTATATATATAAAATTATATTAAAATATTAAAGTAAATTAAAATCAACTCACGGTCTATATTATATGATTGGAATATCTTGATAAAAAATAAATAAAATTATAAAGCTTTTTTAAAAAAATATGTTAACGTTTTAAACACATGACCCGGGTCATGATTAAACTTAAAGTGCCCTTTATAAAAAAAACATGAAGTCCAGTTTCCAATAAAATAAATATTAAAGGATAAAATAAAAAATCAATAATGCAAAAAAATTTGTTTTAAAATAGCAATTCAAATAATAAGAATCAAATTTACTATTATTGATAATATCAATAAGTAATATCATTACCGTTACCATTATTATTATTAACACTATTATTTTTTTAATGTTAAAATTATTATTATTGTTATCGCTGCCGCCGCCACTATTATTAGCAATGCTAACATTATCATTGCTTGTAATCATATTGACAGTTCTATTAGTATTGTTCTTATCTTAGCAATAATTACCATGATCATCGTCAGTGTTATTATTATTATTGTTATTACTATTATTATCATTGTTATCGCCCACTAATGTTATTAGTATTTTTATTACCATCATTCTTCTTCCTTTTCTTCTCTCATCCATGATAATAACAATAATAATAATAGTTGTTGTTGTCTTCGTCACAATTATTATTATTATTATAACCATCATTTTTATCATCATCATTGTCATTAAAATTACACTACTACCACAATCGTTATCATCATAACAAATTATTATTACTACTGTTGTTATGACCATTATTTTCATTATTAGTATTATTACAAGTATCATTGTTATTATTATTATGATTATTATTACTATTACCACAATTATTACTACCATCAATATTATTGTCATGACTATTAGTATCATCACTATTATTATTATCATTATCATCACTATTAATTGTAACAGTAATATCATTATCACTATTATTATTCCTATTATCTTCACTTATTTATTATTATTATTATCACCACTGTTGTTATTATTAATAATATCATCATTATTATAATTATTAATTTGATTTATGTTGTTGTTGCTACTATCATTATTATTACCATAAATAATATCAGCATCTTCATTACTATTTGTATTGCTGTTATTGTTATCAATAATATTATTATCTTCATCGCTATTTTTATTATTACTATCGTTACTATAATTACTATCACCATTATTATTAGTACTATTATTATTATATCTAAAATTGCTATTGTTATTTTTCATTAGCATCATTATTGTTATTACTTATTATTGTTATTAATATTACCGTCATTATTATTACTGTTATTGTTTTTAATACCTGTTTAGAAGTGTGGTTGTGAATGTCTTTTAAATTGCTTTTTACTCAAAAATATATTAAAATAATATTTTTTTAAAATTATTTTTGATATAAGTGTATCAAAATGATATAAAACTATATAAAAAAAATTATTAATTAATTTTTTTTTTCAAAAGTACATGAGTGGATTTGATGGGAGAAAGGCAAATCCATAGGAAGGTATACGAGCGGGTGGCAGTTTGAAGGAGAGATGGCCCGTGGCAACATTTTGTTTCCTTACATAATGAATGGATGGATGCTGATTTGTTGCAACTTGCAGCATATTCTCTTGATATTTCTCAATTCAAAGTCTCAAGAAAACTAATGATTGCAATTTATTACCAATCCAACTGCCACTTGCACGGTTGCACTTAATTTTTATCTTAAAAAATCTTAGTCTATTCCGAGTTGACTTTTTAATTCGAGATTCATAATTTGATCTGATGTATTATTGGATCGGATTTCAGAACTATATAAAAAGAAGAAAGTTTATATAGCAAGCATCATGGGTCTCCGAGTGCCATCGTGCTGCGAGCATAGAACGGGCCAATGTTCTACCTCTGCTGTATCTGATACAACACATGAAATGCTGTCATCCACTCTCGAATTGAAACTCTGCCTTCAGGACGAAGAAAGGTGCAAGGGGGGCACACATTCGGAAAACGAAGGCGCTTGACGTACTGCACCAAAATATCCCAATTCCTTATTGCAGTAGGGTCACCAAAGATATGGATCGAATTTCTCCTTGCTTCTTGCCCAGGTGCAAAATGTATTTCATGATTATCTTCGAAGTAAAAGAAAGGTATAGGGCTCCCTTTTATTTTACTGGAAACGAAAAAAATCACGCAGACCCCGGCCGATCTATGCTGTGAAGATAGAACTCGAGACCAGATGCAGTTGTATTTTGAAAATGGGACAAAAATTTGTCTCCCAGGAGAGCAACCCTTCTCCACCAATCGCAGCAGCCTCTTTATGCTGTCCCAAAATTGTGTTCAGCCTTTTGTTTTTTTAAAGCAAAAAATGACCACTCGTTTACATGAGATTTTTTCTATTGGCTATAGAAGCAATCCACCCCCTATCCGACCTCACACGCAAAGGAAGACTTAAACACAAGTTATTATCAAGAGTCATCATACAAAGGCTCCAGCTGAAGTTGCTTTCTCGATCATCGAGCCTTACCTGCACAATTTTTAAAGACTTTCCTAGGCGAGAATTCCCTTCTAGCCTACAGACACTGTGTTGAAGTGTGACAAAAAAAAAACAAAAACAGTAATAGCCCAGCCTAGCTCTCCGTGGGCGGGGCATCACCTTTCCTGGGCCACGGCCCGACGAGGTGATCCCCACCTCGCCTGGTGAAGCTCACCCATGCTAGTGCGAGGTAGCCCTTGGACCTGGGCTGACCTGGGCATTCCATCCGGGTCGACTCAACCTATCCAAAATATTCTTTTTCTTCATCATAATAATTTTGACTACACACATGAAAACTCATGATTGACTCCACACGCATTGAACAAGAGAGAATGCACATATTTTTTATATAAACAAAGGGCATTATTTTTCATTTTCTAGAAATTTAACTGCTTGTCATTCGATAAAAAATAAAAAAAATAACTTAAACATTAGAAATTTAACTGCTTGTCATTTTATGGATTCATCACACACTGGATTTTCCATCGGTTTACGTTTTGCTGTTCGCTAGCCTCGGTCATAAAATTATTGTTCACAAATTTGTAGTAAAAATTATCACTGGCATCATTGTAGAACCCACTTGTTATAACATGCCATTGATTTCCAGGATATTTTTGTATGGAATTCAATATTCTTACACTAAAACCGAATCCTTTCCCAAGTGACTAGCGTAGAATCCTTCGCCACCCCCATCATTTCACAATTATTCGAAACTATCTTACAGGTGCTGCTGGGAACTATAAATTCTTTGCAAACCACCCGCATCTAAAATCCTATATTAACCAAAAAAAAGTTTTTTTTTTCCTCGCAATATTTCTATGGATTCCAACCTGAATGTTAATGACTGCCCTTGATCTCCAAGAGATCTGAGTTGAGGAATATCGTGTTAGCACTTGGAAGTACTGAATAATCTCTGTATAATATTTTTCGAATAATCCCTAGTTGCCGGTTCCTTTTCTTAGAGCCCACTGACTAGCAACAAAAATTGATATAAGCTCAAACCCAACTTGGGCCCAATCATGCCTAATCCAGCCTTTTCATACTGGACTTTACTCTCCGCTATTACACATCCTTGAATTTATCTTCACCACTTACCGGGCTGCTGATACCGGCGCTCCCTGGATTTATAACCGCGATCCTCTCTTTATATATATATATATTATTAAATTGAGCATAACAGAACCAGAAAATTCCAAACAAAATGTCCGCCCTTGATTACAAATAATCACAATAGTTTTTTAACATTTATTCCTTGCCGAGGCAGACACTCCCCTTTCTGCTCAAGACCAGATGACAGTGACTGTGTCAGTATTGTAACGTGCCCCAGAAGAATGACCTAGTCGAAAAGTTGCGAGATGAAGCTTGCTGGATATCATGTGTTTTAAATGTGATTTTGTTTTGCAGATCATTCGTTTTTTGAATAGTTAATTGAGCAGATGCAAGAAGTTGCTGCTGCTACTCAGGAGCAACAAGAGTCTTACAAAGATGACCTAGTTGACGAGTCGGGCGAGGAGGATGCAGAGTTGAATGCTGAAACTAATGTATGCGTTTCTCTCGTGACCTTTATCTGCTCTGGATTTAAGATTATAGTATTGGTGATTGTTTAAAGTATTTTTTATTTAGAAATATATTAAAATATTTTTTTTATTTTTTAAAAATTATTTTGATATTAACCTATCAAAACAATAAAAAAATATATAAAAAAATTATTTAAAAAAAAATTCAAAATTTTTAATAACAGATAACCAAATACTCTTTTAAAGTTGAGGGAAGCCCAACTGTGGGACCTGGACATGGCCTCCTGTGAATTTTTCTTAGATGTTTATGATCACTGTTCTTACAGTTACGTCTTTCAGTGGTTCATCCTGTGTTTCCCGTACTGCTTAGTTGCAGCAGTCTAATCTGTAGTAGTGGCGCCAACAGAGAGGAGATGGGAGGGTTGCGGGCTCAAATTCTACCGTTGAAACAAGCACACATTTATGCCAATATTCATGGCACAAAGATTATTCTTTTTTGTGGTCGGAAAGTGATTGACCGAATCCTTTCCCTTTCCTATCTCTTTTTCAAGCAACTTCATCCAGCTCTCTCGACATGGAGAGACTGAAATGTAAAAAAATAAAATTTGTAGCTGAAATGTAAAATTATAAACTAACAAGGACCAAAGATGTAAAAAATAAAGTTGGAAGGACTAAAATGAAGTTCTCTATGCTTTTGAATAATGTAGACTAAAAAAGGGCTTTTTTGTCTACGTCAATTTTAATTCTTGTTTTTTTAATTTTATTTGCAATAACTTAAGATTTTATCTGGTAGAATCAATCTTTTATTTATCGCATAAATATTAAACGACGTTTCATATGCGTGTGAGCATCCAAACCAAAAAAAATCTTAAGACATAAAACCACGACAGTATAATTTATGAGAACCAAATTAAAAGAAAATGTAAAGTTTAGTTACCATTTACCAAAGTGAAAAGGGATAAAAAGCCGAGGGACCTAAGAGGAAAACCGACATAATAAACATTGCTATAAATAGCAATATGTTAGTAAATGAATTACAAGAAACACCGTGAAAGTGAAATAGAGGTGATTATTTTTTGTTCGGTTTGGTTTTTATTAAAAAAAATAATCAAATTGAATTTTTTTTAAAAGAACCGAAACAGGTTCAAACCGATCGGTTTTGGTTAGGTTTAGTTTTTTTAGGAAAAAACCCGGTTCAAACCGGTTTGGCATGATTTTTTCGGTTTGACTCAGGTTTTTTTCCAGTTCTGCTCGGTTTTTCCGGTTCAGTTTGATTTTTTCGGTTTCAAACTTATAAAACAGAACCGAACCGATTAAGTTTTTTAAAATTTTAATCGATTTTTTTCACGATTCGATTTTTTCAATTTTATTTTTAATTTTTTTAATTTTTTGATTTTTTTATTCACCCCAACTGTCAAGCATCAAGCTCCTTTAATTTCTTTTATATCGTAGCGTACAGTATTATAATTTTAGTCACAAGTCTGGAGGTGGGTGGAGAGTCTTTTCCAGACTGCTCACTGGTCAATTTTTTCCCTCCATTCCAGAGAACTCGTAACATTATTGAATAGAATATACTTCCCTGATATTTTTTTGTTGCTTAATTAATCTGACATTTTTTTTCTAAAATACTTTCCAATTCATCATTCTTTCCACCTTACCCCATGCTTTTTAAATCTGATATGATATAGTAAAAAATCCAGATTAAAAATTTTGATTGGGTCAATACGTTATTAAATTCAATTTTATTTTTTATAAAATAAAATAATATTATTTTTATTAAAAAAATAACCAACCACCACAACTAAGTTTTTAAACAGGTTATAAAATTAATCTGAATTTTTTTATTGGATCGCCTATGTTTGGCTTTTCTCTATTTCTATTTTCTTAAATCCGGAGGTGGACCCACCAGGCATGGATTTAAGACCATGCCTTATCCCCGTCATTCACTCGCACCTCCTGCCATTCTCATTTTAACTTTTCCTGTGTCCATCGGCGCCTGAAAGGATGTCATCATGTAAAAGGAGCAACCAAAACGGTGGAATCAACGCTCAATTATGTTGGAGTTGACTTTTTATCCTCATAGATTAGGAAAACAAATCCTCCGTGAATATTCTAGCATTAGACTTTGGTAAGTACAGCATGGCATGGACAGCATGCGCATGGCATTTGATAGGCAGTTGCATAATGCATTTCTTTATCTGTTCCTACTGTTAGAGCGGTGACATATATTCTGATTTCTGACATTTAGCGAAGAAGTTAAGGTTTTTTAATTGCCAGCAATTAAGGTCTTGTTGGGTTAATCAGGTTGCCGGGTCAACCCGTCGGGTCGCACCGAGTTTTTCTCTCTTTCATTTTTTCTTCAACTCGGTCTGGTTCTAGCTTCAGGTCGGCCGGGTCTCGGGTCGACCCACCGAGCCGGACCGGGTTTTAATTCACTTCAACGTGCCCAAAATCGTTTCTTTTCAGACAGCTAAAAGGCTTTATAACATTAAAATAAATATTTATTTATTTTTTTAAAATATATTTTAATATCAGTGAAAATAGCTTTCTGTAATTGTTTGACTGGCTTTTTGAAAATGGCCTGGTCTACACTGGTGTCTCCTTTTTCTTTTTCGTTGAGGCGAGTGCACTTGTTTCTCTCCACTGTCCTTGGCTTTCGGAAAGCCATGAGCACCAACCAGTTCATCCGCGGCGCGACTTTTTCAATTCTCCATGCAATTACGCAGCATCTCTTGTTCCACGCTATGTTTTTGCCTGACTTTCACAAAGTTTGAGGGTTAGAGATAGAAAATATAAATTATTATCTTGTTTTACTCTTTGATGAATATCTGATCATGCTAAATTAATGAGATAAGTAGCCGTGGTAAGAAAATTTAAATTTTTTTAAAAATATGGTTGTACAGCAACATCAAACAGTGGCACAGGGCAAAAAAGTTGACCGGAAGTGGGTAGACCTGGATGTGATGGATCAAAGCCATTGGTGATTTCATTTTGTAGCACCATTTTCGGAAAATCAATAATGTACCATTTTGCTAGTACAATACCCATTAAAATCTTATATAATTGTTAATTTTAGAATTCATGAGATTAATTAAGGTATATATAAGTTGACTTGGACATCCATGTTAATTAAAAAAAATTAATATACCATAAATAATTTTCAAAAAATTCATGCACCGGAGAGCTAATACTCAAATTGAAAAATATCATGATGGTCACGCAAAGAAATTTTATTTTCTAGTTTTATATGTCAGTATTTATCATACAATGGAAGAGAATGGAGTGGTTCTACTGGTAATCGTGAAGAAACTAAGAGGGAACGAGTAGAGAAAATTATTTTATTTATTTTTATTCTCTTTCCTTGCTAATGCTGCAGTCCAGATTACCCTAATTAGATAAAAGAATTCAATACTTGAATTTCGAAAAAAAAATATTTTTTTATTATAACTTTTTAAATTGGTTTCGAATTTACTCATCAATTATCTAACCTTATTTTTTTTAAAAAAAAGAATGGAGTAAAAAAAATATATATATAAAAAAAACAAGAGCAGAGGAAACAAAAAGATAAATGAAAAAAAGGAACAACTACCTGCAATAATATCAACTCATGATTGCTCATTACAAAAGCAAACAAAACTCTTCGGATTCCTTCCTGTTCACATGATACAATTGCAGCTTCGAGATTTGTGTTTTATTTTTAATTTTTTTATATGTTTTTATTATTTTAATGTATTAATGCAAGAAATAATTTTTTTAAATAAAAATATTATTTTAATTTATTCCTAAAAATAACACTTTAAAAAATAATTTTTTTTCAAACTTCCAAATATACCCCTATACTCTTCATGCTAAATAAGTTTGTTATTTCTTATTATTCTTCATGGTAAAAATTTAAGTTTTTTTTATAAAAAAACATACCAGTTGGAATATAAATTGGGTGTGGGGTTTTTGAGAGTGTAGATATAATTATTTTTTAAAATATTTTTTATTTGAAAATGTATTAAAATATTATTTTTTATATTTTTATATTAGCGTATCAAAATGATTTAAAAATTATAAAAATTATTAATTTTTAAAAATATAAAAATTAATTTTTTTTTAAATACAAAAATTAATTTTTTTTTAAATACAAATCATAGAACTCGAATTGGGGAAAACTTCATATCTAAAAAAATGCGGCTTTGCAACAAAAAAATAATATTCTCTAATAATATATTTCGTTTTGCATGCCATTTTTTTCACGCAGTGACTGTTATGTTCCGGTTATCATAAATGGAATGTCCATTACACTTTAAAAATTAATCTTCTTATATTACTCTAAAAACAAATATATAATGAGCCTATCTGTTAAAAAAACAACCACCGGCACATTGTTAATTCAATGCCCACCCGACTCTCCATCTGCCACATGGCATGCCAACCTAAAAAAAATCAATAAAAAACAAAAACTAGTAGGCCCTACGACCCAACCCCCAACGTTCGCTCCCCTACTATAAACCTAACAAATACCCCTGCTCCCTCCCCCTCCATCTCCGTAAGAAAAAAGGCTCTAGTTTCGCCGTCGAGATACTCGGCGAATTTAATTTATTTCCCCTAGTTCTTATTTATATATTTACTAATTATCATCATCATCTAATTTTGTAACCAACCTTCCGTTTACAGATTATAATTCCTCTTTCGCTGATTTGATGCGTTCATAACCATCCGATCTAACTCGTGATCCGTGTTAAAGGAATATAAATTATTTATCATATATCCCTAACTAACTAACAACAGGTACTACCTAGTCCATACATTATGCTGCATTCATCGTTTCTTTCTCCTAATTTTAGTCAAATGCTCTGTCTTGATTTTTCTCTAGGGTTTCTGAATCTTTTTTATTGAAATGTGAATTATATATCGGCTGTGATTATCTGTAGGTAAAGTTATTGTTATCGGTGATTGATGCGGTGATCGGTTTGATTTTATCGAGTGAAATTCAGGTGCTTTGCATCAATTTGTGATGTCGGGTCCGTTGGATCGATTCGCCAGACCTTGTGAGTTTTTTTTTAAACTGATTTTAGGGTTTCACTGAAAGTTTCTTACTTGTACGTTTTTTAAATTAATTTTTTTTATTTGCCTCGATCGCTTTAAATCATAGCAATCTATCTTAACCTCTGCTTTTTGGGTTTTTAATTGTATTTATTTTATTTTCTTTCTCACTTTAGATTGCTACACTTTTGCTTGATTTTT
>Ga0307511_10008485_pt1 | contig 10279 bp, 9 predicted proteins | sample 13_EM_MG_FD_200266 | JGI IMG/M metagenome (GOLD analysis project Ga0307511, IMG submission 200266) | Populus trichocarpa ectomycorrhiza microbial communities from riparian zone in the Pacific Northwest, United States - 13_EM | ecosystem: Host-associated > Plants > Roots > Unclassified | place... | reverse complement strand
TAGTCATGAACTGTTACGCTTGTGTTCGAGTCCTGTTGGGGGCCCCAGACAGTCGAATGACTGTAGTCTGGTTGAATGACTGTAGTTGGGTCGAAATGCAACTGGGACAAGCAAGGGCAGGAATTGCTACTCGGCAGAGGCATGCTAATAGGTAGTCAATATCACTCGATCACTCTGTGGGACCTGAACAGTCAGCGAGAGTGAACAGACTAACAGACACACCTAGGCAGCCGGAAAGGGTTAAAAAGCCCCGAGCGGCAGTCATTAGATGTTGGGATCTAATGGGCTCGACAGGACGGTTCTAAAGCCGGGGTCGGTCTCTGCGGCAGCCGAGCTATATACTTCGGGAGTAATTCTGAAGTGAGTGGATGTTTAGCGACGAGGCTCAAGGTGCAAAGGGCGCATCCGTGTTGCATGAGCTCCGAAAGGAGTCCAGGTTTGCTCAATACCCGAATGATCACAAATATGGCCGGAGGGTAGTACTGCCGAATACCTCCTAAGGGAGGGAGATCATCATGCAACTGGTACGAGGTGCTAGTTGAGCGGCCTCGGAGCTGGGGGGGAAGAGTGAAGGGAGCGGGGATGGGAAGGGTGGTGAAGTGGAATAGGAAGGCTAGGGTCGCGTATGTTCAATGCCGCACCGGAAAAGGCAATCTACAAGCCTGGCGACACAAAATTGGAAAACTAGACGACCCTGTATGCCGGAAGTGCAAGAAATATGCGGAGACAGGCAAGCACGTAGCCTTGGTCTGTACGCACGGAGAGGATATAGGACGAAGGTGGAGTACGTGGGAAGACATGGATGATAGGGCGAGATGGGCTAGGAAGGAAAAAGATGAGAAGGGATTCTACACGGTGGATCTGGTGGAGACGTTTTTCTCTAAGATCGATCTGCGTTGACCTTATGTTTTGCGGTTATGTCTGTTTGGTCAGGGGAGGGCCGGAAGGGGCGTGGTGGCGGAGGCACACATTTACCCGGGGACGGACCGGCAGAGGGTGTGGAGGCGGAAGAGGGGTATTTCCTTGGATATTTCTTTGGCTTGGACGTTTATGTAGGTGTACCGAACCTTTAAAGGGGAGGGAACGGGGGCGCCGCATAGCCTTAGGCTGATTAGGCGTATAGACTCAAAAAAAAAAAAAACAGTCTAAGGCATACCTCGGAAGCCATAAGACTTATGAAACTACAACAGCTTATCCCTGCGCGGTGTTCTACATCCTGTTGGTTATATATAGGGAATTCGAACGCTGGAATCGGTTAAACGGCCTAGGGTCTTAGTGAAACATCGGGAGTCTGGTTGCAGGGCAGATGACATATTTGATACTAGGATCATTGATAATAGGTGGTGCTGAACCAATGTAACCAGACTCTATACCAATGTACAGTTCCGAGATTTTATAGTGCGGGACCTACTATACCGGTACTGGTACCTAGGCCATAACTACCGAAACTTCTTCTTGGATTGGAGATATATTGCTGCCGAGCTGCTGCCGAGGTGAGGTAATCTTACCAGATACTTAGTAACACGTGGATTCATATATGGGACATAGTCTGGTTGTACGGGACACGATACTTGTTGTGAGACTCTTAACCAGTTTTTCCGGGTATGTATGTTTCTGCACCTGGAACTCTTGAGAAACGGCCACAAGGTGTATGGATCAGAGAGGCTATGAGCACAGCTTGACGTCCTCTGCCGGGTTGAAGTACTCGGGCATGCGTTCACAGGACCCGGGTTGTTTTGCACTTTGCAAGTCAACAACGATCATGGTTTAAGGTAACGCTATGTGAAACGTGGATTATATGGAACGTTATTCCATCGAGAAAAAACGTGTACCTTCAATTCCTACTAGTGCCGCGTTTTTTTTTTGTTTTTTGCGAATGCGGGGCAAGCATCGCAATTTTTTGGTGATAATATCGGTAGATGTTGCAGGAGGGGTCCGAGTCTGAGTCCGAGTTGACCAGGGCTATGATTCATAACCACCAGTTGATTAAAAACCGATACCCTAGGAGCGAGAATACACTAGAAGGTTCAAATCCGAAAAAGGCAAGGGACCTAAGCTTTCCGGATCTAATGAAGTGGATGAGATTGAGTGAAAAGTGCGGGATGCCGAGACAAAGGAAGACCGTGGTTGTTAATCAAATACCTGGGCAAATACATCTATGCAACCAGACTACAAACTAGTCTGGTTGGCACGACCGCTCCTATGGAGGCTACAAACAAACCCCACAGTTTCGCCTAGTCCCCCTGTGAATCCTGCTTCTGGCCTGGTGGCAACCCATCGAGAATGCCAGGTGACTTTTCTATGACTTCTCAGAATACCCTGATATTGCTTTTGTAATTACGATACATAGCATCATTTCATCATTGGTTTGCGCCAATATATCCAGGGCCCTGCAGCATAATTACACGGAATACATTGGAAGATGCCTAATCCACACTGGCATAACCTAATTGATATATCGAAATGTCCTCATAACAAGCACCTCTCTGTTCTCGTGCCCCATTCTGTCAATACCTGCGGGGATAACGATGCATGTTTTACCGAAAACTGGCTTCGCAGTTATCACATACCCATTGGTGCTAGGCCTAAATTTGGTATTTGCTGAAGGTAGGATCGAGTTGGAAGGGGAAATGAGGCATCGTGCATTTTTTTACAGAATAATTCGCAATATAGGGTGACACTGACGTTGTGGCGACCAGACTAGTTAAGATGTTTGAAGTTCTGATAGGCTGACTGGTTTGCGCAGGGACGGGGCGCCGGGAGCGGCAAGCCAGACTGCGGCTCTACGCACAATTCCCGCGCCAGGAGCGGACAAAAGTATGAGTGATGTTTTGGAATCTGGCACAAATAGAGCAAAAGTTAGTCAGGTTTGGAAGCGAAGTCTGTGGAAGCGAAAAGTTTCCTGTTTCTGGAATACCAAAACTGGGGGTGCAAAGCGTCAGTTGAGTGCTTTGTGCGTTCGCCCCCCCAACCCTGGAGGGGGTCATTAATGCAATTTTCATTACATGTAAATACTGCTACCCGGCCCCCGGTGCTTTCTCCCAGTATTTCATCTACTCTGCAACCGAACCTGACCGAATTCTCAAAAAGACGAAGTATTCTGACGGTCGCCGAATGGTTCAGTTGCATTGTCAGTTGTAACTTTGTTGTGACGAGAGTTGACTTGCCAATAACGGGCGACTTCCCAAACGAGCCAACAGTTCAACCCAGCCTCACCGGACCAAGACTACCTAAGTGACTAAGCTTCACGCTGTGGAACGAAACACCGGCTCGCGAACCCCACCAGTGAGCAATCGGAATAATACTGAAACGGCCAGTCAGACATCTATTTTCCGTCAGTCATTCCAGAGAAGTTGGTCACTCGGATCAGATCACAGCCCGCTGCCACAGCCTCCGGTATTCCGAGCCGCTACCCCAATTGGATATCTTGGGTAGAAACGGTCAACCCAAGAACACGCCACTTTGCCTTGAGGGGACCTGAGACAGCTGCTTTACCCAAGATTGTGGAGAAATATACAGCTATCTCAATATATATAGTAATATTAACCGTTACTAAGGCTCTGCTGCCGAGTTTTTACATATACCCCCCCGAGCTCGAGATCGTCGTGTCCTAGCAGCGGCAGGTGTTACAGAACATATTCGCCTGAGGATTAGACCGCTTTCCAAATATCCTAGCAAAAGCTTATTGTGTATGTACCTGCGAGGTACATGTCATCCCCATTGCAAGGCAAAGTTATGCAGGCCAATAGGGCATCTTACAGTACCGCCGGCTCTTCAACAATATCCTCAGACACCACTGGCGACCGTTCTAATATTACAACAAGCCCGGCAACGTTGCCAATACATACTACTGCAACCACAGCCGGGTATCATGGAGGCACACCGCAAGGCAACGTTATGCAGGCCAGTAGGGCAGTCATCGGCGTCGCCGGCTCTGTAGCAATATCATCATCAATGCCAGGCAATACAGGCTCGGTAATACACAATACTGCAATCACAGCTGGATCTCATGTCTCAGATCCATCGGGTGCAAATCCCATACCCTTAATTACAACCACACTGGTGATATCAAACCTTCACTGCTCGTCTTGTACCACGACTATTCGTTTGTTATTGGCCCCTCTGACCCCCCCCCCTTTTTCTATTTCAACCAATATCATTACACACGAGGTTATCGTTGAACATGTGGCAGAGCTAAATGCAAATGAAATATTAAGAGTTCTTCTGGAAGCCGAGTTTGAGGTTGACTCTATTAGTGTGATTCCTTCGTCCCAAACCAATGGTCTCTGGGCAGCGAGAGTGGCTGACGTGAATCATATTAATACCTCAACCCATGAAGACTTTCTCTTGGAGGACTGGGGCGAACTAATTAAGGTTGCCTTGCAGTCAGGGAAGAGTCGTAAGAGACATGTTGAGGTCTGTGATGTTTGCAGGTCCAAGGAAGAAAAATCAGCATCAGGCACACTTCTCAGCCCTTCCTCTTGGGCTTCTCAGTGGGGCAATGCGGATGCAAAAGCGTCTGTTCTATTCATGGATAGATCTGGGGGGAGTTCGGCCGGTTTGGCCGGGGAGAGCTCGGCCACGAAGAGCCCAGAGTACTGGTATGGGGGTACGGTAGATGAGAAGTCGTTAATACACTATGGTGATGCTTCTTATAGTGCGCCTGCCCTCCCATCTAATATGTTTGGAAAAGGCCAAACGAGTCCCTTGAGTCCACGACCGACTTCTGATATTGCACCGCAGAATACATCTAGTATTGGTCCAAGATCAGCCATGGTATCTTCCGAGAGGCCTGCAGCTCCCCAGGCAGAAGTGGTTTTGCCAGATGGAGTAACTGAGAGGCAGGTGCCGGACATCATGGTGGATGTGGCACCAGTGACGGCATTGTTTGAAGCCACTTTCTCCATTGAAGGAATGACTTGCTCAGCATGTACTGGGAAGGTAAATGATACTATTGGTCATTTTCCGGGAGTGAAGAGTGTCAATGTGGCGTTGATGACCAATAGTGCAACGGTAGAATTTGAAGGAGTGAGGGAAGACGCGGCAAAGATTGTGGATGAGATTGAGGATATTGGTTTTGGTTGTGCGTTGGAGTCTATCAAGGAACTGAACACAGATAGTGCACAAATCAAGGTGGAGAGGGAGGTTCAGATCCAGGTTGACGGGATGTTCTGCGAGTAAGTGCACCCCCCTCTTATATACCGTGTGCTGGTTTCTGATCTCAAAACCATTATAGGTCGTGTCCTACCCGAATTGCTGAGGCCCTACAAACCTTTGGCGACGCAATCACAGTTGAAAAGCCACTCACCACATCCGACCCAATCGTCAAAATTTCCTATCTTGCCGCACCTCCTGATTTTACAATCCGGCACATCATCTCCACTTTGAATGCTGTCAACCCTGCTTTCTCCGCTTCCATCTACCACCCCCCAACTATCGAAGAACGTTCGCGCCACATCCAGCGCAAAGAGCTTCGACGTTTGATCCTCCGAGCTATCTTATGCATCATCATTGCGATTCCAACTTTCATGATTGGCATTGTATGGATGAGTCTGGTTCCTAAACATAATAGGATAAGGCAGTACTTCGAAGCGCAAATGTGGGCAGGCCAAGTGACTCGCTTAGAATGGGCACTGCTCTTCTTGTCGACCCCAGTGCAATTCTTCATTGCAGATGTGTTCCACATCCGGGCGTATAAGGAGATCAAGGCCCTGTGGAGACCTGGGAGCCAGGTACCCATTTTGAGAAGGTTTTATAGGTTTGGGAGCATGAACTTACTGGTAGGAGTTATCCGTCGTCTTTACGGTGTAAGAGGATTATTACTGATATACATTGTCTACAGATTTCCCTTGGTGTGTCGATTGCCTACTTCGCCTCTGTTGGGTTGCTGGCGACGGCCGCCACTCGGGAGGGCGAGTCCAAAGGGCCCCATACAACATACTTCGACTCTACAGTATTCCTTACTATGTTCCTTTTAATTGGGCGTTGCCTAGAGTCGTACTCAAAGATCAAAACTTCCGACGCTGTCTCAATGCTCGGCAAGCTGCGGCCCACGGAAGCACTCTTGCTTGAATCAGAAGGGCCACCTACTACCCCATATTCTGCCGGCGCTAGTACTGGCAGTCTTGCTAAAGAAAACGCATCTCCGACTGTGAAGAAGATCCCTGTGGATATGCTTGAGGTAGGGGACACGATCATCGTGCAACATGGTGGCTCTCCGCCAGCAGATGGAAAGATCAGTCTGGGGGAAACGAAGTTCGATGAGAGCTCGTTGACGGGAGAGGCGAGGCCAGTGCAGAAGAAGGAGGGAGATGTAGTGTTTGCGGGGACGATAAATAAAGGCAAGGCAGTGAGGGTGGTTGTGGACGCAGTTAGTGGAGAGTCGATGTACGTTTTACCCTGAACTTGCCTTTGCGTTAACCAATGCTAACAAAGCTCCTGACACAGGTTGGATCAGATCGTGAGGGTCGTCCGTGAAGGGCAAACCCGCCGCGCCCCAATCGAGCGCATAGCTGATATACTCACTGGGTATTTCGTTCCGGTCGTGACGCTGATTGCAATCTCTACCTGGGTGATCTGGCTTGCCCTAGGTGTGTCGGGGGTTCTCCCTGACTACTGGCTCGATGTGGATGAAGGCTCTTGGCCAGTCTGGTCTCTTGGCTTTGCAATCGCAGTTTTTGTGGTTGCCTGTCCTTGTGGTATCGGGCTTGCTGCTCCCACGGCGTTGTTTGTGGGATCAGGATTGGCTGCCAAATATGGGATTCTTGCCAAGGGAGGAGGTGAGGCGTTCCAAGAGGCGAGTTGGTTGGACGTAGTTGTCTTCGACAAGACTGGTACCCTGACTGAAGGGGGGGAGCCGAAGGTTACTGATGAGGAGGTGTTTGTCGATACTGTTGGACGAGATGAGGAGGGGGCCCTGGGGCTAGAGCTGGAAGTGAGGAAGTTGGTGCATGCGATTGCGATCGGGTTGGAGGAGATGTCATCTCACCCACTCGCACGGGCAGTTGTGTCCCACTGTGAACCACAGGAGCGGGCTAACGTCACTGGAAGCGAGGTGGAGGAAGTCCCTGGCCGTGGGCTACGAGGGGTGTTTACCATCAACAACACTAACGACAGCTACGAAGCAATCATTGGTAACGAGGCGTTCATGACAGAAAATGGCGTTGCGGAGCTCGGGGATGTAACGTCCTCCCTCCTCTACAGCTGGAAGAGTAGAGGAAAATCGGTCGTTCTCTTAGCAATCAAGCCCCGCCCAAACACAACCACCCTACCATGCTTCCCACAAGAAACTTTCACTCTAGCAGCAACATTTGCCGCGGCGGATCCCCTCCGCCCAGAAGCGCCATATGTCGTCAGGAACCTCCGTGCCAGCGGAATCAGCGTGTGGATGATCAGTGGTGATAACCCCGTCACCGCCACCGCCGTCGCAGACATGGTCGGGATCCCTAGAGATAATGTTATCGCGGGTGTCCTCCCTACACAAAAGGCCGAAAAAATCCAATATCTCCAAACTCACGCGCCAAAACGCCCCCGGCGGACATGGTATGGTAAAACAAAAACCGCGAACCCCCGGGCCATTGTTGCAATGGTAGGAGATGGAATCAACGATGCCCCTGCCTTGGCGGTATCGGATGTAGGGGTGGCGATCGGCTCAGGATCGGATGTGGCGATCGGAAGTGCAAAGTTTATCTTGGTTAGCAGTAATTTGTGCAGTCTACTTACCCTGACGGAGTTGAGTAGGAAGGTGTTTAGACGAGTCAAGTTTAATTTCTTTTGGGCATGCGTGTATAATCTAATTGCGTTGCCGGTGGCGGCGGGGGTGTTGTATCCGGTGGGGATGAGGGGGTATAATGCCCCTCCAACGGTGCAGTCGCATGGGGTGGACCATAATGGGATACAGATGGATATGGAGGGGAAAGGGCCGAGGAGGATTAGGTTGGAGCCGGTGTGGGCGAGTTTGGCGATGGCGTTGTCGAGCGTGAGCGTTGTGTGCAGTAGTTTGTTGTTGAGGACGAAGTGGTACGGGGTGGGGTTTAGGCCAAGTGCGATGGCTATGAAAGCCAGCTCTGGGGAAGACACAGAAGAGTGGAGAGATGTGAACATCGATGAGGTGGTTTGAGATGTTGAGGCTGAACTGTGGCTTTCCTCTGGTTCCTGTTCTGATGAATTTTGCTTTGCGTTTTCTGCTGGGCTTTACTTTGGCTGGCTGTTCTGGGTTTCTCCTTTGTTTTGGCTGGTTCGGGGGACTGGTTACCTGGGCTGGGTTGGGTTGGGCTGGAATTGGTTTGGTTTGGCTTTGGTCTCGCTGGATATATGGGCTCGGTTTGGGGTTCTTCTGTGTTTGCCAGCGGTAGATCAGGATTGACTTATGGGATTATGTTATATTGTCGTTACTGTCGTTATGAATTGGATTTCTGGCAGGACTGGAGATATAGGTACTTTATAGGCTTGATTTGTTGCTTGTTTGTTGTTTGCTATTTAGTTATGTAGTTGAGATTGGATCCATAAATTTCGATTATATATTAAACTATCCACTCCATGGTAAAAACTGAAAATGTGCTGATCGTGCTTCCGTAGTATTGATGCTGATATAAGCATTCCATTCGCCAGTATTGACTCTTTCCGGGATTTGATGTGTTTGAATTTTGAGTTTGAGATGTTGATGTTCGAATCTCCATTAGCTATGCCCCCCTGTATATATATATATATATCTAGATACTGTGCTCAAGTAAGTACAATTTATAGGGGGAGGGGAGGGGTGTATTTATGTCGAGTGTAGTAGATCTAAGCTGGCATGTCTAGCTACTTGGTTTAAAATTAGTCCACTTACCCACAACGAACGTATCCTTTGGATTTCCAAAATATAACGCCAATGATCATTTAGCAAAGTGGTTCCTGTTTCACCGCCCCACCAGCCCCTTCCTCTGCCGCGTCACCTTATCACTCACACGCTTCGCATAGTACTCACCTTTCCTTACTCGACTGTGAGGTGGGTCAAGCCGCGTGGTCTTTCGGTAGGGGATCAATATAACCCGCACAGACAGGTGTACGGTTCGCATGTTGCCCTCTCTTCTTAGAAACGTGAGGTTGATCAAGTGTCGGTCTCTCAGTGGAGGGTCATAGGGATTGCATAAAACAATTTCGTAGTTTGCACCTTACTTCACTGTGAGAAGGCCGATAGCAAGTCTCCTAGTCTTTCAGTAGAGGTTTTATACAAACTGCAAACCGATGCATGCTACCTCCCATGAGGAAATCAAGCTTGTCAGTCTTTTGGTAGAGGCTCATACAAGACTATGCATGTACGGGGGCCGGGTCCAGAGAGCCAGGATGAAGGATAAGGAAGGGGGCAGAGTCGTCACTGGGCCGGGTTACGTCACTAGGTAGGGGTCTAGGACCATCCACAAACGTTGACCTCAGCTGCAGCTATAGCGACTTACCTGGAGGCGGGTAGGAGGAGGGCGCAGTACCACCTCACCCAGGCTGTTGAGAGAGACTAAGCAGGCTCGCTAGATTGCCCTCCAGCTACACCAGGGGCTGAGAAATGTCGCCGACGCCCAGACAAGCCCAGGCAACCAAACATGCCGAGGCCGTCTAGGGCCAAGAATAGAACATGTAGCTCGCCCGGGCAGTCTTGAAGTTGACGCCCATTAGTGGCCCAGTACTAAAGGGAAGAGGAGACACAAACCGAAATATGGCACTATAGTTCTCCTCGAGAGGAGAAAGAGTGTTTGACTTTCAAGAGCTCATTGTTGACGTTGGCAAACGACGTAGTACCTAGAGTGGAGGTAATCAGACTAGAGTGGAGCAAATTGTAAAATATTGTAGAAACTAGTTCATACATATGATAACATATGTATACGAGATGGATAAAGTTTTGTTGGGAGGGGAGGAAATAGAGAGGTAGGGGCGAACGGACTAGAAGTTGTGGGGGCTTGGTGAGTCTCGCAAAATAGGGGTAAGACCTAACCCAGCTATATGTAATTTGCTTGCAGAGTCAGTATAAATAAATCCGGATTAGTAGCCATGATCAACTAGTCTCGTGATGGTTTACCAGACGAAGTGCATCGAGTTGAACATTTCAATAGAAACCGCCAAGTTTTTTTTGGCGCGCAGAAGGACTCCTCTAGCCTGATCTTGGCATGTTCCATAGCAGAGAACACCAAACATTTCCGACAACCAAAGCCGCAATCCACCCCCTCGCTCGATTAATTTGCTGAAACTGTCCATCCAGGCTTGTTATTGTGATGGTAACACGCCGTGCCTGGTTGTACACCGCCCC
>Ga0307511_10008484_pt1 | contig 10279 bp, 9 predicted proteins | sample 13_EM_MG_FD_200266 | JGI IMG/M metagenome (GOLD analysis project Ga0307511, IMG submission 200266) | Populus trichocarpa ectomycorrhiza microbial communities from riparian zone in the Pacific Northwest, United States - 13_EM | ecosystem: Host-associated > Plants > Roots > Unclassified | place... | reverse complement strand
CTATCTGCAAGATTAGTCTCCCTAGATTTAACTGTGTCTGTTGCAAATATATAAGCCGAGAGAGTGTACGGTACTGAATGTGCATACATAGCTAGCTAGCTTAAACACTGCCCGGAATAGAATTCTGCTGGCTGGCAGGTCTTTTATGAAAGTTGTAGGAGGCTAAGTACCTGCTGCATCAGGATCAGGACGAGAACGAATTAGGTAGCTGAGATAATAGAAATATAGTTTTCTCCATATCACCCCATCTGCGTAAAATTAACTTCTGGCCAAATGCCAAAGTACAGGGCAATTCCACCCCAAGTACCTCGTCGATACCCATTTCAAGATTAGGTACACTTGTGTTAGCATACAGTCGAACCTCTATAAATACATCAATTCCATCAGGACACTTTTGATGCATTTAGGAAGGTTTATGCAGTTAGACCGGAAGTGAGAAAAACAACTGATATTTCACTAGATACATGATATCCCGAGTCCGTATTCACCATGTGACTATCCAATCCACCCTCCTATTGCCCAAGCCACTTCTCAAGGTGCGACTGCGGCTTGCGTTTTATATTGGGCTCCCACAACTGGTTAGTCCATGAGGGATGCTGTATCTTGCGAAGTGGCAGTACTGGGTGCAGTCTGAATAATATAGAGCTGCAGGGCCTCTAAAGCTTAGTTCCCATCAGTCCTAGTGATACTAGGTCGAGGTTCGGAGCCATCATGGGGGGCTGCGGAGGTAGGATGTACAGTTGAATTTGCCAGGATATTGGTTTGCAATTTCCAGTCGTTGTTGTTCAATTGCGTTCACATCAGCACTTTCGTCGTTTGCACAGTAGTCATACTGGGGAGAATCAAGCATGTATAGTATTTAGTATTTTGGAGGACTATGGATTATTGTCTAAGATTGGATATTTACATTGGACAATGCTAGGAATAACGATACAGCATCAAGTCATTTAGGTAGTGCATTGGAGGAGATTGATATTGAATTTGATGCTAGAGAATCTCGGTTAAGATTCTTGGGACATGTTATTAATTTCGTTGTTAAGGTTTTATTATATGGATCAGGCATGGAGCATGATATGGATCTGCTTACAGGGTGCATACAACAGGAGATAAGATAGTGGCGCAAGTGGACCATATGGACGAATTACGGAACATCATTACTTACATCTACTGGAGTCAGCAACTACGTTTTCGGAAATCTTCGGTAGGGAATGGTCAATAGATGGTTGAATGAACTAGATCTCTCACTCTCGATGCTCAGATCCTGATAGCTTGTGCTGGTGACAGTGGTTTGGTGGATTTCGCACAGATGCAGGCAAAACTTGGATATGTGTAAGAGCGGAGACTGGCAGGCGCTTGAAGAAAAACAGGAAAGGAGAGGCATCCTAGTCTGGTTGGCACAAGCCGCTCTCATAGAGGAGGCGTCCATACTTTTCATGTACTCAGTAAGGCTCTGCACTTCTCAATATTAACCTGTACAGCTTTCCCTTCCGGAGTACATCCCTTGCTCTTATAGTATCCACAGAGCCGACGAGGCCGGTCTTTGCGGCCGACTTTTAAGGTTTTGAGGCATAAATTCACCCATTCGTGGCATGAGACTAACCCATTCGTATAAGTATACTGTACATACCATTTTTAGGGGCTTAGTCACGTACATATTCTTATCGACGTCACCAACTTAGTACGACGATTTCAACGCTGGTCTCCTCCTGATTCACTCAAACCTGAGTAAAGTGTGAAACGGTACCCCCTTATACCACTGATTTCGAGTAACTATACGATATGTCTACACCCGAAAATTCACAGAGAGGGGCACAGGTGGCCTGAGGGCCAACAGCAGGGGATTCGAACCAGCTGAGAGCAAAGACCCTGACACGACCCACCTCTTGCACTGCCAGTTCCTCATCAAGCCGCCATGGATGCTATGGAAACACTTTTATTATTCCGCAGGCCGGGTAAAGATGCCGAATTGAGGGCTATTTATGTCAGAATAAACCTAGTCAAGCTCAACGGTACCTGCATAGTTCTGCAGTCATTGCTAAGACCTATTTCTGGGCTCATGTATCCATTTCGCCATGTCTGTATTTCACTCCGTATAAGGACATATCCGTTAGCAGTGGGCCTGACCGTACGCTTTCAAGCTATAAGTGCCATCAACCTAGAAAACTGCCCTGCAGTTGAAGTTGATGACATCTTCGCCTACCTGTGGACGGTTCAAGTCCAAGAATGCCACGGTGATTAGACGCATTACACGAGATACCTTCTCAAAGAATCCCTTGCTCACAGGACCAACGCTTTGCAACGATGAGCTAGAGGGCATCGATGGCGCAATGAGCCTTGTTATAGCGGAGAATATCGAATTACCGCATCTGACAAGTTATTTAGCTAAAAGTATGGTAATAATGCAACGAAATTTGGTGGGACTGGGGTTGGAAAACGGAGATCACCGTAGATACTCAAGCCCCAGTGACCTGGCCTGTATTGGGAATCTTACATCAAGAGGCTTGTTCCAGAAAAGTTCCGGGAGAGGGTATTTCGGAACCTCAGTGAGCTGCACCCTTTGCAACTCAATTAGCTACAGGGGGGTTGAAGAGGCGGCAGGCTGGTGATGTGGTAGGGTGTCTGAGGGTGGAATGTGTAGAAGTCGTTCTTCAACGGTCACTCGGTCGCGAGGTATAAAGAAGTATATTCGTATACTAAGAAGCAGCCGCTTGCTTGATGATACAACAGGAAGTAAGGAAGTCCGCCCCCCGTGTATACCACTCGCTCATCTATATAACAGAAGAAGGTCCTTACCCGTCCAGCCCCTCAATAACCCGAAAAATAAGAAACCATGATATCCTCCTTATCAATCGCCGTCCTATTCAGTCCAATGCCGCCGTATTTCCAATATTGTGTATTGGCGTATTACCCTTATTCCAACAGAGTGGAGAGTGGCTTGTGCAAAAGAGATCTCAGCGATTATCGAGCAAAAGGAGTAGCAAATCTAAAATCCCCACTGCCAGAAACTTAATGGATATCGTGAGCAACTATAAGTCTGAACTTCAAACACTCTACAAGCAGGGCGAACGGTGTTGTGGCGGATATATCCCACACGTCACAAACAGCATGTACATATCAAGTAGTCCACTTCAAAAATTGGGTCCCGATAAACGTCACACCAGTAGATGCGAGGCTGTGTTGCGTAGATTAATACTTGACAGGACATACTTGGTGGTACCACATGTGGAAGGAGACTTTATTATGTGCGGACTTGGCATCTTGTCCTTAGATAAAGCCCCGGAGACATCATGTCTCCGTACCGAGAACATCATCGGACATCATTCATGACATCTCTGATCCTAAGTTCCATCAATACTATCCCATGGGCCAGTGAGACATACATGAAGGTCCAAGCGGTCTATATGTCGACATTTATGTTGTTTACTTGTAAATAGTCCTTCATGTATGTCTGACATGTCTCACCGGCCCAAGGAATAGCGCCTGCACATCGAAGGTCAGGTGCCGAGACTAACCTAATATACGTTGAAATTCAAACGAATTGGGCACTACCCCCTCGCTTAATTTGGGTATGACTACCAAATCTAGCAAGTTTATGAAAGAGCTAGCCACGTTGATGAAAAGCTTGTCAAGCATACCGGGCATCATGACATGCTAGTATACATATATCCGCTTTGACATCATGCAACTTTTATCTACATACATAGGTGGGTCCCTATTCCATGAAAGAATATGCACCTCCTCACATTGCAACCCTTTATTGAGAGTCCGTACAATGCAAATGCACGCCCTCCCGGTCCGTTTAGATGCCCCAACTGTTTCCAATCACCAAGCACATAGATGTGAGCACCAAACGCCTCATCAGCTCCAACGATACAATGAAAGAAGCCCCCCGCCGAAGAAAAAAAATGCGCCCAGCCAAGATACCCCCCCACATAGGGTCATGCTTAAGCCTCAATACAAATCCTCAGTGGAATTCCAAAGTAGGCCTGGCACAGAGCAGCTCTGTGGCACCAGAAATTACGAGGCTTAATCGAGATTTATGTTGGTGTGATTTATGAAGATTTGATAATTAATGGATCTATACCCATCGTGAACTGCAGCTATATAAATGTCCACATTATCAAGGTGGTGGAGCGTTGGTTTGCTGCGCCGCCGACGTATACGTATTCTCCGACTCGGGCAAGAATAAAATATTTATATGTAAGACTACTTGTTTCATACGATTCATGAAAGATGAAAAGCGTGAATTAGGTATATGTTTCCTTCTCGCATCTATATTACTATTTTCCCTAAAGTGGCCAAGTAAAAACCAAAATCAGTAGCAGTAGTCCATTACCTATAAGGTCGCCTTGCGTTAGAGCAGTGGCCTGCCTGAACCCTAAACCTGCCCCGTCTTGAGAAAGCATCCCGGGCTCACTCTGCTCAACAATTGAAACTATTGTTGGCAGTAGTTCACTCAATCACGATGCACAAGCACTAATACAGCATTATCAACAAACAGTAATGTTTTTCCAGCTCTAGAGATCACCCATTCACTTGTTGAATAGTACCAATCGAAACAAAACTATCATTTCTTCCGAAACACGGTAATCCCGCAGTCCCAAGACATGGGCCGGCTGAGTAGGTTAAGGATTTGTTAGGTTGGGCAGGGAGGCTAAAGGCACATGAGCGGGTTGGGATATGTAAGCCGATAGAGAGGCAATAGCATAGTATGTGTATATATTGGGCTCTAGGCTCCTAGTGCAATATTACAATATGACATCTATCATGTAGTTTCTCCATTGAGCCCCCCCCTCCTCTCGTCCCTCCTAGGGATCATCAAGAACACTGTTGAACTCATCCTTGCATTGTTGGGTACTTTCCCCAGCATAACCGTGACTTCCGCATTGGACCTCTTCAAAGATATACCATTACTAAGTTACCCTCCATTTGCATTATCTTGCCCGTTGTATAAATATGAAAGAAAGCCCTAGTGAATGACTCCCGGACTTGAAAAGCCTACAGACATTTGGATGAATATCACCACAAATTAAATTCCAAAATGAAAGTCTTGCCCCTTTCTGTGGCAATGCATAAGCTGAGAGTGTACTGATGTGGCTCCGACTTCATAGCACTGCTGGGATCACCCGCTGGCAACTCCTCTATGAGGTTGTAGGAGGTGCTGCCGTATCAAATACAGTTTCTCTGTGGGTTCCATGCAAAAATAAATCTCGTTGCGATTGTGAGCCCGAAGATAGACGATGGGCACTCCACTACTACGGTAGGAGCTGTCCCTATCATGTTCAATCAAGCCGGCTAATCCAATGCATGGCCTCTAATAAACCTCCGACTTGATCCTATTCATCCCACAGCGTTAGCTTAGACTTAGACTACATCCCAAATATCATCCTATAGTTATATTCCATGTAAAATTGATATGATCTACCTACAAATCCCGTAGCTGATAGACTGGAGTGCCGGAGAATCACTCAAAAGGCTATGTAGCTGAAGAAGTAGGCTTTTCCTACACACTGGATGGAGGGATCCGGGATTGAATCCTAGGATAACTTGGTTTCAAACCCCATAGCCGCTCTAGTGAACCACGAATTAGAGACTAAGAGCTGACAAACCGCAGTCTCAATTTGGCGAAGGGATGTGAAAGTTCACCTATAATACAAATGTACAGTATATAGTGGACTTAAATACTATAGCATGATATGACATTAATCGACCCCGTAATCATTGGGAATATTGGCTGCTTGTTGGTAATCGACGGCATGAATTCTTCCATCAATATGGTAATACACTACTGCACTGCGGGGGGAAATTGAAGAGCAACCAGTTGAATGAGGATGTGTATACACCACAGCTTTAGCAATCATTTGGCGTTACCAGTTGCATGGACGGGCCCTCTAGGTACCGACATCGAATTGAAATGAGCTGTAACTCGGGATGGATCATTTCTTGTTATTGGTATGCAATCCTATAGTTAGGGAAATGCGAGTAAGTGATATTGTTGCAAGCCAAATCAAGAGTGAGGACCCCAGCGATGGCTTGGCTGGAAATACATCCTGAGAATGGGCCGGTGGGGATGTAGCTGATCGTGAGTAGGGCATTGGTAGAGTTCATATTTGTGTTGCCAGTATTACAGCGTCCGATGGTACGACCGGTCAGCTAACCTAGATGGGATATAGTGGGCGTGGCAGTCAAATTCAGAACAGAATGTTGATATTCAAGACAGTCAGTGCACGCAAAATGTAGGCAAATAGGAGACAATGAAGGAGTGACTTTGGTCTTCAGAAGAGACTTGACCGTGTATAGCCAGTAAGTAACCTTGTTAGGTCGGAAGCTCTACTCCGTACTTATTTCTCGTACCGGGAAAACCGGGACACAAGAGTCCTGGTCGGTTTTTGAGACATTTCTATTCACAGAGCGCACTAATACTAATTCTACCTAAATCTGAGGGTGCTGCAGGTGGTATGTCAGGGATCAGCTCTGCATAGGCACGATCCATATACTCAACATCTTCATCCTATCCCATATATCTTCCATCTGCCATGGCCCAACTGTAAAATCCGGCAAACCACGCCCATAAAGCTTCGTATCTTCAGTCCCATCAGGGGATATAGAAATAGGGCGCGCAGACTTAGGTTGAGCTGTGCCTGTAGATATCGACATAACCTCATTAGCACCGGGAGAGTTCAGACATAACCTCATTAGCACCTGGAGAGTTCAGTAATCTAGTCGGCCCTACCCTTTCCCCTTTCCTCCCGTGACTATGGTCCTCCTAACATCTACCATCCGTGTTGCCAACTTGTAATGTTCAAATGTAGCCTGGCACCTCAGGTGTTGTGAGTTGTGTCGGTTGCATAGAGTGGCTGCAACTATGTCTCAAAAACCGACCAGGACTCAATTGTCATACGTGCCAAGTCACCGGGTTTAAGGCCTCACTTCGGTACCCTTCCTGAAATAGAGAAAGCTTGACCATATGACCCATGTAAAACGGCCACTTCATGTGAATGGTCTAGACATCGCGTATGCAGAGCTGAGGATCGGCTCGCATATCGTTGGAACTCTAGCGTGTTCTCTACTGTGAGACTAGGGTAATTGGCTGGGCATTCGTAACCAAACCACAATTTTTTACATACCGTGACGCCACAGGAGGGTAAGTGTATGTGTGGAGAAGTGACAGTCAAGTATACAGCGATTGGTGGGTCAGTGGGATGGACTGGTCAATGGGATGCGAGCGACTAGCTATATTAGGACTAAACGCGCTAAATACAGGTCTCTCAGGTGCAAGGGAAATTTATTATTACCTGTGTGTTCTACTACTGACTCTGGAGAAGAGACGCACTAACTGTGATACATGAGACAGAACACACACCCATCTACAGGCAGACCAACCCTCACGAGCTAGGCTATCTCATTGACCAGCCCATCCCATTGACCAGCCCATCCCATTGACCAGCCCATCCCATTGACCAGCCCATCCCATTGACCAGCCCATCCCATTGACCCATCAATCGCTGTATGACCTCTAAGAAATACTAATACTCCAAGATTGTAAGCATACCAAATGCATTCCCAAAAAATAGGAATAAAGCGATGTCGCGGCAGTGAGTGTTCTGTTTACTTGGTCGGCCTGCTAGGGAGTGTGGTGGTGAATGCTACAGTGAATGCCACATCTGGTAGATATGTACATATATACATGCTAGATTGAGCTTAGCTAGCACTTAGAGAATACAAGCCTCTTATATACACACTGAGCCTAGCCTACAGGTATCTTGATAACACTAAGCATTCGGATAACACTAGGCAGGCACCTTGCAAATCAAATAACTCCTTCCACCGCATTCCATCCGCCATATGTCTCTCCCTCAATTACAATTCAGGATAGAAAGGATTAGGTATAGTCCCCACATGCACGCCCCCTCTGGGGATCGCTGCTCCTGACATTCTATATGCCAGCCGATATCACTGCCTCTATGGCGAGCTGTTCAATTGTCAAACGATATCGGGAAACCCGGTGGAAACACTGCACAAGTGGTTGATATTGTTGCAAGCAAGATGAGGATGGCTTGGTTGGAAATACATCTTGAGAATGGGCCCTATAGTTCGCTGAAAGTACGGCGGGGTTCGCCGATCGTGAGTTGGGCATTGGTAGAGTTCAAATTTGTGTGCGGCGATGATGCTAATTTAGAGAGTACAGTATTACTTATTTCTCGTATTTCGTGACGTATCCAATTGTCAATGGTTGTCCGTAGACCCTTCGTTCGTGCCAAGTCACGTTGTATGGCTTATTTTCGGTTCTCTCCCTGAGTAGGTCACGATCATATCCCCGAATGGCGCCGGAGCTCAATAGCGCAGCTGCATCGCTGATCCCCGGCTCTGCAGATCTAGTTTAAACTTTGTTCCCTCTTGGCACTCATATTCGATATTCGTCTCTAGGTACTTTTGGGCAAATCTAGTAGCTTCAATCCTAGAGTACGGAGTACAACCAGAAGAGAGATGGGCAGGAATAGCAGCCGAGCTGGGGGAGAGCCTAAGAGAGCGATTAGCTACTGTGTGTAAACTTGATTTAGGGGGCCTGGAGGGGAGTGGTATCTCATAGGGTCTTAGGAGTGCGTCGTGTCTTGTAGCGAGTCCAGCAGAGACTGTGTTGTGTCATGTGTCTTACCTGCACACGGTCGTTACTCTATGTCCAAATGCACATGTTCTCTCCGATGCATGCGATAGCACCAAAGCCACAACCGCTTGGTTCTGTGTATGAATACCTACTTATTGTGAGTATAAAAAGCCCACTTTAGCCTTCCCACTTCTCTGTCTCCGGACAACTTCGAACCCCTTTCCCTTCGTGCACCCTAGGCAGCTTTCAAGCCTCACGTACTCGCCTTCCGAACCGACACAGGGTACTTACCTCCTACATTGCAAGATGAAATTTCAATTCATTACCGCCACATCCATGTTCTTTTTCTTCGCAGCATCCTCTCTCGCTGCACCTGCGGGACCTCTGGTAACATAACACTGACCACATAAAGACGTATAGAATATTAATTTTCTGAGAAACCTAGTTCGGGGTTGGGGCCGACGCGCTTGGGGGGGGCGCTGATGCTACGATGAATGGGGACACAGGGGTAGACATAAACGGTCCCGGCGGTTTGGACCCTAGTGCAGATTTGCCAGTTGGCAGCCACATGTTAAACGGGGCCGCCCGCTGATGCAAAAGTCCTACTGCGCAGTGGTGGTTGGAGTGTTTGTGCTATCAATTGCCCGCTTGGGATTTGCTTGTGAGTTAAACCCTCTTGAGTCCCCCTACCTTACATGACTGTTCTCCTTTCGTCACCTTGAATATGCGTATTAATTTTGTTCTTCCATTAGTCGGCGCATAGTTGGAAGGGCTCGGCTCGGAATGTGTAATGGGATGGATTGGATCTGGGTAATCGTGTTCTATGTGGTGGATATTTGGTTAACTTAATGATGGATTGGAGATGGGTAATCGGTTTCTATGTGGTGGATATTTGGTTTACTTAGTGATAATTATAATACTACACAGGTGATTACATGCAATTGGCCCTGAGTTGAAGCGCTTTTGCATGCTTTGCAATTTGGCAAATTTATCATCGTGATTAAGGCTGTCAAATCCATCATTATACATTCCCTTGCGTGGTAAGTACTGAACTATAGGTTTTTTTGTTTCTTTTAGAAACCCACTGTCTAGGCACTGTGTCGATCTGTAATCCCTACAGGTGCACCGTTGTACTTGTCTCGCTACCGGGAAAACTGGTGAATAAGACACCTTGTCGAAAATCTTGATCTTACCCTCTCTAGAGTAGTAGCCGCGTTACTATTTGTGGGCAGCTTGGTAATCTTGGCTCAATATGTCTCGAAGGTGTCTTATTCACCAGGATTCCCGGGTACCCTTGGAGCACTGCACCTGACCAACGGTATCTACTTTTATTTGGCTGACTAGGACACGTACAGGCCTAGATTTTCCTCCTCGGCAGCACCACTTGGGGGAGTGGAATTCGAACCCAAATGTACCTAGTGCTGGCCGGCTGATACAATGTAGTTCCAAGAAGCCGATTGGCAGACTACTAGTAGCAGTAGGTTCTCTATTCGACTCATTCACCAAGATCTACAGTACAGTAGTAGTTAGTTCTGATTCGCTGCTTGCTGAGGCCATGTGCATTGGTGATTTATTTATTTATTTATTTATTTATTTATTTATTTATTTATTTATTTATTTATTTATTTATTTATTTATTTATTTATTTATTTATTTATTTATTTATTTATTTAT
>Ga0307511_10008483_pt1 | contig 10279 bp, 12 predicted proteins | sample 13_EM_MG_FD_200266 | JGI IMG/M metagenome (GOLD analysis project Ga0307511, IMG submission 200266) | Populus trichocarpa ectomycorrhiza microbial communities from riparian zone in the Pacific Northwest, United States - 13_EM | ecosystem: Host-associated > Plants > Roots > Unclassified | place... | reverse complement strand
TTCAGCCGCGCCGCGGTGCACGGTCGGCTAGCCTAAGTGGCGGGTACGGGGACGCTAGGTGGGGATGGGACCATGGCAGCGCAGATCGACGTTGGCGGCGGCTACAGCATCGACATCGACGATGCCCAGAAGTTCGTCACGGCGCTGACGGACCAGAAGCAGGAGTTGGCGTCGACCCTGAACCGAGCAACTCATGAACTTCAGGTCTTGCCGCCGGGCCACGACGACTACAGTTCCGCGTGGGCCAGCGCGGCCAACCAGATGGTGAAACAGCACCTCCAGTGGAACGTCAACAAGCAGAAAGAGCTTCAGGCGCTGATCGACAAGGTCAACGCCGTGGTTGCCCAGTACCAGCAGACCGAACACGACAACACCATGAGGGCCTGACACGTGCGATCGAAGACCACGCTCACCGTGACCATCCTCGGCGGCGTCGCCGCCCTGGCTCTCACCGGCTGCTCCAACACTGGTGGCACCCCCGGCCCGACCACGGGCGCGACGACCACCACAACTGCGAAGAGCAACGCCGACACGGTCTCCAACCCACTGGACACGACCAAGCTCCAACAGGACCTCTGCTCTGGGCTCACGCCGGCTCAAGTAGCCCCTTATATGGGACAGGTAGGCAAAAGCAGTCCTAACAAAAGCGACAGCAGCACAGCATGCACTCTATTCCCGCAAGACGGCCACCAGGCGAACGTGTCAATCACTGTCTACCCAAACATGACACCCACCGCCATGATCGCGAGCGGCGCCAACTTTCCCTACAGCAAGAAGCTCGCCCCGATCCAGGGTTACCCAGCACAGGACACCAGCCAGAACGACTCGCCGAGCGCTGACTGTAGCACTAACGTCTCCGTAGCTGACCACGTAGTGGTCGCGATCGAGGCACAGTCGATTGAAGGCTACCAATACTACAGCAACATGTGCGCAGTGAGCGAGGCGCTCGTGGCAATGTTGCTCAACAACATCAAGGCGTCGGGGTGACCCCATGAGCGGAAACGGAAGCGGAAACGGATACACGTTCACACCGGTCTGCCGGGCCGGCGGCGGCACGCTCTACGATCAGTTCCACAATGGCGTGAAGGGCGACGGCCCCATTCACCAAAACGCGACGGCATTCAAGGATCTGGCCGACGTGTACAGCAATCAACAGACAGCCTTCAAGACGGCGCTGGCTGGGATCAAGACGACCTACACCGGGTCCGCCGCCGACAGCATGCAGAGCGCCTTTGACCCGCTGGTCAAGGGGATGGGCGACGGCCAGACGATGTCGCAGCAGGCGTCTACCGCGCTGACGAACCAGGCGGGCCAGTTCAAGGCGACGCAGGGCAAGATCAACAACACCGTGCCGGTGCCGAGCGAGCCCTGGTACGAGCACGTGGTGCCGTGGAACACCGACCACGACGACGCGGTCGACAAGAACAACGACATCAACAACGCCAATGCCGCTGCCTACAAGGCGTACGGCAGCTCCACCACCTCGAACGTGCAGACGTTCCCAGGGTTCACCGATAACGACACGATGAACGCCAACAACATCAGCCTGTCCAGCAACCCCGTGGGCCCGGTCGGCCCGGGTGGTGGCGGCGGGGGTGGTTTCAACGGCGGCGGTGGCGGTGGCTACTCCCCCCACAACGTCAGTGGCGCCGGCGGCGGTGGCGGCGGTGCCTACCACCCCGGCAGCAACACCGGTGGCGGCCAGTACACCCCCGCCGGCATCGGCGCCGACGGAAACGGCAGCTACGTGCCACCTCCCGGCACGTCGAGCACGAACCTCCAGGGTGTGGGCAACGGCACCGGATACCCCACGGGCGGAGGCTCCTGGTCCTACCCCGGCGGCGGTGCCGGCGGCGACGGCAGTGGTGGCGGCGGTATGGGTGGCGGCTTCCCCATGGCCGGCGGCTTCGGTGGCGGCAGTGGTGGTGGCGGCTATGGCGGAGGCGGAGCCGGCAGTGGCTACGGCAGCGCCGCCCGAGGAGCCATGGGTTCCGGCTCCACGGCGGGCGCCGGGGCGAAGCCGGGCGCCGGTGCGGCGGCCGGCATGGGCGCGGGCGAAGAGGGTGGCCGCATGGGCGCCGCGGCCGGCGCACGGGGTGCGGCTGGCGCGAACAGCGGCATGATGGGCGGCGGCCAGGGCCGGGGCGGCAAGAAGGAAGAGGACGGCGAGCACAAGTCCGCCGCCTACCTGGTCACCGAGGAAGACGAGATCGTGGGGGACCTCCCGGCGACGTTGCCGCCGGGTGGGGTGATTGGGGGCTGAGGCAGTGCTCAGGGCGCCGGTAAGCGTCTCGAAGGACGCGTGGGAAGCGGTGCGCCAGCGGCACGGCATCGAGGAGCAGCACGCGACGCTGGCGGTGCCGCTCCCGGACGTGACGCTGGCGGACTACCCGGCCTGGGAGCGGCGGGCCTACGACGAGCTGGCGCGGATCGGCATGGCCAACGGCATGAGCGCGCACCCGGACCTGGTGGCGACCATGGGCCTGTTGGCCCGGCCGCCGCTGGAGCTGCACGGCCGCGTCGGCTACCACAACCGGGTCGCCGTCGGCGCGGTCGCGGCCAGCGACGGCCGGTCCGCGGTGCTGGCCGTGCTGGACGACAACGCGCTGCACCTGCGGCCGATCGCGCCGGACAAGCTGCCGGAGGCGGCGGTCGGCTTGCTGCCGCCGGCGCCGCCCGGGCGCGGGCAGTCGATCAGCATCTCGCTGGCGGCGGCCAACCGTGTCGGCACCGGCCAGCAGGCCGCTCCCAGCAACGACGAGGAGCCGCAGAGCTGGCTGCAGTCCGGCACCGACCAGGGCCCGCCCGAGGAGCGCGCGTTGCAGCGGCTGCTGGCCGAGCCCCGGCTGGGCGGCGGTCGCCTGTACGCGGCCGCCCGGGACGGCATGGGCCGGCATCGCCGCAGCGAGCAGCCCATGACCTACATGGACTTCGAGTCGGGCCGCTGGGTGTTCCAGCACAAGCCCGGCGCGGGCGGCGAGCAGTGGCTGATCGTGCGGCCGGCCACCCCGGAGTCCCTGATCGCCGGCGCGTACGACCTGCTCGGGGAGATCACCGCCCGGGTCTGACCCGCGCTCAGACGGGCGTCAGCTCGGACACCAGCCACTGGCCGTCCTGCCGTTGCAGGGTGGCCCGCACTCGGGCCCCGTCTATTCGGGACGACGGGTCGGCCTTGGTCTGCGTGACCTGATCGAGAAACACCAGCAGCACCACCCGATTCGGCTCGGCGCTGACCACGGACGTGCCGGCGACGGTGGTCTTGGTGACGATCTGCTGCTTTTGCGCGGCCGGCGCGACGACCTTGGTGCTCAGCTCGGCGAACTGGTCGCGGAACGCCCCGGTGGTGCCGGCCCGCGCGCCGGCCAGGTCCTTGTCCAGTGTGTGGTAGTCGTACGACAGCAGCTGCGGCAGCCGGGTCCGCGCCGCGTCGATCGCCGACTGCCGGGCGGCGTCCACATCGGACGCTTGCTCAACTCGTTGGTAGAGCAGAAAAGTCGCGGAGCACAGGCCGAGGACCGCCGCTGCGGCCACCCCCAGAAGAAAGCGCTGTACGAACCTCACGGCACGAACTCCAGATCCGAGACCAGCCAGCGGTCCCCGTCGTGTTGCAGCTGCATCTTCATCCGGTACTGGCGCTGTTCCCCGTCTGGCGCGTCCGCGTTCTGCACGGTCGCGGACACGGCGGCCAGCACCGTGACGGTGTCCCCGTCGACGCCGCTCACGCCGGCCTCGGCGACGGTTCCCCTGGAGGTCACCGAGGCCTGCTGCACGACCTTGCGGAACACGTCGGCCTGCTGGGCGAACTGGTCCTTGAACGACCCGGTGGCCACGTCCATCAGCCGGTTCACATCGCCCTGCGCGGTGTCCTTGCTGACCGTGGTCAGGTCGACGGCGACCTGCCGGGCGACCTGGAGCGCCGACTGGCGGTCGGCCTCGTCGGCGTTGGCGTCGTTCAGCTTGAGCAGCAACAGGGTTGCGGCGGCGACGAGCGCGGCCGCCAGCACCGTGCCGGCGGCCGGCAGGATCCGTCGCCGCCACGGCCTCATTTCACGAACAACTTCTGCCATGCGGGCTCCTGTTCTTCGCATTGCTCGGGACTCGCGCCCCGCCGGCCGGGCGCGTTCAGGCACGGCGTGTTCCGCGCGCCCCGAACGACCCGTGGATCGGCCGGCTCGACCTTGCAGTACAGGTCGCCCGGCGCGGCGATGTCGGTGGTGTCGCTGGGATCCCGCCGCTGCGGGTTGGGCAGGAACCCGGTGGTGCACGGCGGCGGGTCGTTGATGTTGAGCCGCAGCGTGGCGGCGATGTCGCCGTTGTGCCGCAGCAGCATGTTCTGGATGATCGCGACCGTCGCGGGGTAGTCGGTGAGGAGCCGCTCGACGCCGGGGAGGTAGGTGCGGACGACCTGGCCGGTGGCGATCATGTTGCCCAGCAAGGCCGGCAGCGTCGGTCGAAGCCGGTCCTGCAGGCCCAGCAACTGGTCGTCGAAGCCGGGCACGGTGCCGAGCAGGCTGCGGATGTCGTCGTCGCTGAGCCGGAGCTGATCGGTGAACGAGGCCAGATCCCTGGTGTACGAACGGATCTGGCCGTCGAGGTCGCGCTGCGTGTCGAGGAACGGCCCGAGCTGGTTGATCAGACCGGTCGTCGGCCCGAGATCAGCCGAGGCGTCGTGCACGAGCAGCGAAGCCTGGTCCAGCAGTTGTCGTAGATCGTCGTGTGAGCCCTGGAACGCCGTGGTCACCTCGGCCAGCACGGTCCGGAGCTGATCGGTCGGCACCGCCTTGGCCAGCGAGTCCACACTGGACAGCAGCGCGTCGGTCGGCGTCATCGGCTTGGCCCGGCCGACGGGAATCGCGGTGCCGTCGACGGCCATCTCGGTCAACGACCCGGTTGGCGACAGGTCGACGTACTGCTCGCCGATCGCCGAGGTGCTATGGATCTCGGCCCGCAGCGCCGCCGGCACTGGCTGGTCCAGCGACAGCCTGACCGCCACGCCGTCGGCACCGAGGTCCATAGAGCTCACCTTGCCGACCTGAACGCCCAAGTAGGTCACCTCCGCGCCGTCGTACAGCCCTGAGGCGTCGGCAAAATCGGCGGTCACGGTGTACTTGCCGCCGGTCAGGCCGAGGTAGTCGACGGCGATCACCGACACGGCGAAGAGCGTCAGCGCGGAGAACGCGGCGAGCTGGATCCGGACCAGGCGGCTGAACATCAGTGACCGCCCAGCGGGGCCAGCAACGGATTGACGGCCTGCAACGAGAGGTCGACCGAGGCGTACACGTTGACGAAGTCGCCACGGAAGCTGTTCTTGAACGTGGACAACGGAAACAGCAGCGTGCCGGCGACATCGAGGGATTTGGGCAGCGAGTCGCCGGCCGCGGCCAGGTTGGCCAGGATCGGCTTGAGGTCGTCGAGATCGCCGACGAGGTCGTCCTGACTGTGGTCGATGACCCGGTTGGCGACGGTGGAGAACGAGGTCAGCGCGGTCAGGGCGGCGGTGAGGCTGGTCCGCTGCTGGTTGAGCAGCGTCACGCCCGGTGTGACGTGATCGAGCGCGTGCGCGAGCTGATCGCGTTGCGCGGCCAGGGGTTTACTCAGGTTGTCCAGAGCGTCGATGGTCGCGACGATGGCGGCTTTCTGTTGGTCGATCGAGATCGCGAAGGTCCGCAGCTGATCCAGCAGGTCCCGGGTCACCTGCTCGCGGCCACCCAGCGCTTGGTCGACCTCGGCGTAGATCGTGCGCAGGTTCTCCAGGCCGCCGCCGTTGAGCCACAACGACAATCCGGCCAGCAGCTCCTCCGTCTCCGGATAGCGGTCGGTCCGGGTCAACGGGATCAGATCGCCGTCACGCAGCTGCCCCTGTGCATCGGACGGCCGGTCCAGCTCGACGTATTCGGCCCCCAGCAGGCTCTTCTGGCCGATCTCGGCGGTGGCGTTGGCCGGCAGCCGCACACCGTCGTCCAGTTCCAGGGTCAGCCGGGCGTGCCAGCCGTCCAGCCGGACGTCGCTGACCCGGCCGACCGTGATGTCGTCGACCTTCACCTCGGAATTCGGCACCAGGTTGGCGACGTTGGTGAACTCCGCCTGCACGATGTACGTGTCACGCGCGCACGCCGTCAAACCCAACACAACGGCCAGCGCCAGCAGGATTCTCATCGGCCGCCGCCCAGCAGCAGCGTGGGCAGGTTCGGCGGGTTCAACGCCACCGGTACGGTGTTCATGTTCAGCAGGCGCAGCAACGGATCGAGCGTCCGCCGGCACTGGTCGGGAGTGCCACCGAGGGAAAACAACGTGACACAGGTGAATCCGGCGAGGTCCTGGGTGTTGTTGATGGTCAGCCGGGCCTGCAGGCTGTTCGTGGCCGGGTCGAACACGGCCAGCGTGTCGGCGAGCGTGGTCGGCGCCTGGTGCAGGATCTCGGCCAGCTGGGCCCGGTCGTCGGCGAGGATCTTGGTCACGTCGGCCAGCTGACCGACGGTCACGCCGAGCCGGTCCCCGTTGTGGGCCACGAAGTCCGCGACGCCGGCGGTGGCCCGGTCCAGGGCGCTCAACGCGGCCGCGAGCTGGGCCTTGTTGTCGTCCACCAGCTTGGCGACCGCGGCCAGCTGCGCGCTGAACTCCCGGACCTGCGCGTCGGCGCCGTTCAGCGCGGCGATCAGGACCTGGAGGTTGTTGATGGTGCCGAACAGGTCCTTGCTGCCGGCGGCCAGCGTGCTCGCGGCCCTGGCCAGATCCGTGATCGTCTGCCGGATCGAGCCGCCGTTGCCTTGCAGGTTGGCGGCGGCGGTGTCGATCGCACCGGGCAGCGAGCCGTTCTGCGCCAAGGCGGTGGACAGCCGGGTCAGCTGGTCCTTCAGCTCGTCCCACTCCACCGGCACCGCGGTCCGCTCCTTCGGCACCACCGCGCCGTCGGCCAACTGCGGCCCGCCGGTGTACGCCGGCGTGAGCTGCACGAATCGCCCGCTGATCACGCTCGGCGTGACGATGACCGCCTTCGCGCCGGCCGGCACCGGGTGGTCGTAGCCGATGCCGACGGCGACCTGGTCGCCGTCCGGCCGCACCGAGGTGACCTCGCCGATCCGCACGCCGAGCACCCGCACGTCGTCGCCGGGATGCAGGTTGACGGCCCGGGTGAACTCCAGGGTCGCGGTCCGCCGGCCGCCCGGGTTCAGCACCATGTACGCCGTCGAGGCCAGCAGGGCCAGGACGACCGCGGTGACGGTCAGCCGGTGCAGGTTCACTTTCCTCCCCGGGCCAACAGTTCCGGCAGCAGCGGCACCAGGTTGGTGGGCACCAGGTTGCCGACCTGGGTGTCCACGAACGGCCCGGAGCCCACAGCCTCGCCGATCTCCCGCACCAGCGGCCCGGTCCGATCGAGTACTGCCCCCAGCTGATCCCGGTGCTGTCGCAGCACGGTCAACAGGGCGTCGAGTTGCTTCAGGGACGGGTCCAGCTGGGCCTTGTTGTCGGCGACCAGGCCACTGAGCTGGTCCGAGACCGCGACGGAGTTGTTCAGCAGGGACCGGATCGTCGCCCCGCGCCGGTTCAGCTCGGCCAGCAGCGACGAGCCCTGCGCCAGGATCTTGACCAGCTGGTCGTCGCGCTGGGCCAGCACGCCGCTGACGTTGTCGGCGTGCACCAACAGGTCCCGCAGCGCGGCGTCCCGCGAGTTGACGGTCTCGGACAGCCGGCTCAGCCCGTCCAGCACCGCCTTCACCTGTGGTGGCGTGTCCTTGAACGTGTCGGACAACGTGTCCAGGGCGCTCGACACCTTGCCGGTGTCCATTTGGGACACGTTCGAGGTGACGTCCGACAGGGCTTCGGTGACGTCGTAGGGGACGGTGGTGCGGTTGAGCGGAATCCGCCGCAGCTCCCCCGCTCCGGCCGGAGTCAGCGCGAGTTCCTTGCGCCCCAGAGCCGTCTCGGCCTTGATCGCCGCGCTCGTGGCGTCGCCGAGCCGGACGTTGTTGTCGGTCAGGGAGAACGTGACGTCGACCCGGTCGCCGTCAAGGTCGACACCACCGACGGAACCAACCTTGAGCCCGGACACCACCACAGGGTCGCCGCCGGTCAGGCCGCCCACCTCGGCGAACTCAGCGACGAACTGCCGGCCGCCGATGACCCCTGGAACCAGGAACGCGCCGACCACCACCGCGACGATCACGACGGTGCCGATCACACCCAGCTTGACCGGATCGCGTTCGGCGAAGGTCCTTGTCATGCCGCCCTCACTTCGTCGGCCCGCAGCGGGCGATGCCGCTGCGCAGTGCGATCGGGTCCGCGAGCTTGAGGCCGAGGCCACACAGGTAGACGTTGAAGTAGCCGCCCCAGGCCGCGCCGCGGGTTAGCCGCTGATAGGTGTCGGGCAGCTCGGCCAACGCAGCGGTGATGCTGTCCTTGTTGGCGTTCAGGGTGTTCGCCAGCTGACCGAGGTGGCCGATGTCGTCGTGCAGCGGCGGGCGGACCACGTCGAGCAGCGCCGCCGTCTTGCCGGTGAGCGCGTCGATGTGCGTGACGGCGTCGCCGATCTGGCCCCGGTCGGCGTCCAGGCCGCTCACCAGCTGCTGCAACTGTGTGATCAGCTGCCCCAGCTCGCCGGTGTTCACCTTGCCCAGCGCGGCATCCAGATTGGTGATGAGATCGCCGATCACGCGGTCCCGGTCGGCCAGCGTGGACGTCACCGACGCCAGCGAGGCCAGCAGGTCGTCGATGGTGCCACCCTCGCCCTGCAACACGGTGACCAGCTCGCCGGAGACCCGGTTGACCTGGTCCGGGGACAGGGCGGCCAGCAATGGCTTGAAGCCGTTGAACAACGCGTCCAGGTCGAGGGCCGGCGCGGTCTGGGCCGCCGGAATCGTGCCATCAGGCGACATACGGGGCCCGTCGCCGGCGGTCAGCTCCAGGTAGCGGTCGCCGACCAGGTTCTTGTACTTCACGGCGGCGTGCGTGCCGGTGGTCAGGTCGACGGTCCGCTGCGCGGAGAACGTGACCCGCACCCGATTTCCGTCCGTTATGGACAGTTCGTCGACGGTGCCGACTCGGATGCCGGCCACCCGAACCTCGTCCCCGGCCACAAGATTGGACGCGTCGGCGAAGATCGCGTGGTAGTCGTCGGCCGGCCCGCCGGCCGCGCCGCCGGACAGCGTCACACCGACCAGCGCCGCGGCGGCTACGCTGACCAGTAAGAACACCAGGAACTTCACCGTGGCCCGGCCATTCCGTGGCAGCTGGGCCCGGTGCCGGGCCGGATCTGCGGCAGGTCCTGGGGGTACCGGTACGGCACCGCACCGGGGCCGACTGTGATGTCGACGTGCAGGCCGCTGTCCTGGTTACGGCTCAACAGCTCCCGGTTGAGGTCGAGGCCCCAGAACAGGCACGGGAACATGGTCGCGTAGTCGGCGAGCAGGCCGGCGGTGGGGCGGCTGATCCGCAGCGCGTCGGCCAGCGGCTGGTCGATGCCGCCGAGGAAGTCGGCACCTTGGTTGCCGAACTTGGTCAGGGACAACAGGAATCCGGCCAGCTGCCCGGCGGCCAGCGTGTCGCTGGTGGCGCCGAGGTTGTCGCCGATGCGGATCGCGTCCGGCACCACCGCCGTGTACGTGTCGAGCACCGACGGGGCCTTGGACAGATCGTCCTGCAACGCCGGCAGGCTGGGGTTGAGCTGGGCGAGGTAGCCGTCGAGGTCCGCGGCCAGCTCGCCGAGCTTGTCCCCGTTGCCCCGCAACGCATCCGCGACGGCGCTGAGCGCCAGGTTGAACCGGCTGGGCTCGATGGCGTTCAGCTGGCCCAGCAGATGCTCGAAGGTCTCGTTGATCTCGACCGCGACCCGGCTGCCGGCGATCACCGCGCCGGCCTTGATCGGCGGCGCGGACCCGGCCGGCCGGACCAGCTCGATGTACTTGGCCCCGAAGATGGTCAGCGGCACCACATTGGCGGTGACGTCCGCCGGCACCTTGTCCACCAGCGCCGGGTAGAGGCCGACGCCGAGCTCCGCGCCGTCGGCGGTGGGCATTACGGTGCGGACCGTGCCGACGGTGACGCCGAGCACCTTCACCTCGGCCCCGCGGTCCATCAGCAGCCCGGCCCGGTCGGCGAGCACGGTGACCGGCACGAACCGGTCCAGCGCGCCCTCGAACTGCGCGGCGACCAGCGCCGACGCCACCAACACGGCGACGACGAACGCGGCCCCCAGCGCGGTGTGCCGGCTCATCCGGCGATGTGCACGGTCGAGGCGTTGCCGAACACGCTGAAGTCGACGGCCATGTCCACCAGCAGCACC
>Ga0307511_10008482_pt1 | contig 10280 bp, 9 predicted proteins | sample 13_EM_MG_FD_200266 | JGI IMG/M metagenome (GOLD analysis project Ga0307511, IMG submission 200266) | Populus trichocarpa ectomycorrhiza microbial communities from riparian zone in the Pacific Northwest, United States - 13_EM | ecosystem: Host-associated > Plants > Roots > Unclassified | place... | reverse complement strand
AAGATTGATCGAAATGTCGTCAAGCGTTGTTGATTCCTGCTGGGGAGTATCTATACGACACTGAGAGTGAATCCCAACGTGGCCGTCACAGCAGATGCTCCACTTCCACCCTTTGGCTTCCCCTTCAGGCCCGAAACATACGCTGCCGAGCTCCTCGCAGGTAAAACGCCAGCGTGTTCAAAAACCACTTTGCGCAACCCGACGGATCAGGGACGGTTGGGTGACTCGCCGGGAAGGAGAGGCAAGGTAGCCTAGATGGTGATTCGAGCTGCGGCTAGCTCTAGGCTAAGTACAGTATGAACACGGCCCGTAAGCGAGCGCTGGATTATTGGCGATAACAATAAAAAATCGATGGATGAGGAGCAGGAGATGTTCGGGGCGGAGAGACGAGAACGGTTCCCCATCAAGCCCGACTCGTGGCCTGTTTCAGGACACTTTGTCCCACACGGCTGCTCCAGTTCGGTATCCCGCGTATGACTAGGACTTTGCTTGGCAAAGTGACTGATTGTGAGTCGCGGACACCTTCTGTCGCGGTCCACACATGGCATGCGGTTCCTGTTCTCATTGGCGGTCTGAACAGCATTTTTTTGTTGAAATCAACATTGTGTCCGTGTTCAGACTGGGGCGACTGACTCGCATGACGTACTGGATTGTACTTTTGCCTCAACAACTCTGCATGGCAGGGATTTGACTGGGGCGACTGATCTCGAACGATGTTGAAGAAGCAATCGACGGGTTCTCGGTGGTTTCAGCCCTTTCAGCCCGGGTAGCTTGGTGCATCTATTTTAACGCTGTGCTGCAGCGATAACTACATACCTGTCTGATGGAGCTACCTACGTGATCCAGGAGTCTGGTTGGTTAATTTACGTTTGGTAGGTACGGATATGCACGGCTGTGGTTAAATACCCCAAGTTGGGCTGTGGTCAACTCTATCTCTGAATCACCCGGCAGGTACCGGTGCTGTAGATATGCAATGTATAAAAAATATATAGATACAGGAATCAAGCCCTACGCTCGAGTCTTTTAAATCTTGACGCTGTTGACAAGAGCTATATCTATGATAGATATTACGGAAAACCTCAACTTTCTTGGCATATGAGAGCAGATCGTTGAATCCGACCAGAAGCTGAGGGGTAAATGCGTTGGGGTGAAGTAGGTAACGGTTACCGTACCGGACTTAGGTTCCTCCGGGCTTCGGTCACATGTCATCTCATTTGAGATGGCTATAAGCTGTGAGACTGGAGCATCAACAGTAACAACCCGTACGGTACTCTCGAATCCAAATCGGAGATCGATAATCCCAAATCACATGGCGTATCAATTTGTCGCGCAGTGCAGTGCAGTGCGGGTAGTAAGAATAATAACTCGAAAAATAGCCCTCATGTCCTATAGTTAGTTATAATTCTGGTTAATCATTTACCTCACGCTTTATAAGCCAGGAAGATTCAAGCGCCCACGGAAGCTAAAAAATATCTGATTATTCTGGTATTCCAGCGCATTCTCTGTCAACACATAAATTAATCGGTGCTTTAACAGCCTAAGTCTACTACAGTCGTTATCATTGACCCATGACAGGTGTATCGAATGATCTGGCGAATAAGCCCCCTCTCAGAAACTCCCACACCATTTGGTTCAGCACACTGGAGGCTTCTACGTGACTCAAACTGGTGGAGGAGTTTCCTGCGGGGGGGAAGGGGGGCTGGGAGCTGATTATTCGGTAATAGGCAGAGCCCTCAACCTTCAGCTCCTGCATTTAAACCTTCCAAATGTTGGCATTAATGTCTTTCCGTAACTGTCCTGCCATTACGAGGGGCTTGTGCTAGCTACATACAGCATCTACATATGTACACCTAGTCTGGTTGATGTACACCTACTTTTACTCACCTGGTACCGGTACTTCTTGGTTAGTCTCGGTCAGATATGTAGTGGTCCCAAGACTTAGCATGGCTCCCCCCCCCCACTTGGCAACCAACCACGTGAATTCCATTGAAGTATCAGCTTTCGTTACCCTGAACTTGGATAATATGTTATAATTTCAGTCCCGAGGGGCCCTAAAAACAGAATACATCGTTACTTTAAGCAACAAATCCAGCATATTTATTGGAACTTTACAAACTACCGTTTTGGGGGGCACTCGAAGCGTAAATTCTTCCAGAAAGGTAGCCCATAGAAAGGTAACCAGACTACAGACAAAGCTGAAAAAGCTAATGCTAAAAAGTTTCAATTCTAAATTTTTTGTGAGGTGACCTAGAAGAAAAGTCATGGCATCACCATCGCGTACATCTTCGCTACTTTATGTAATCATACATACTCTATAATTCTGTCGTATCTATCAGAAACACATATCGAGCACGGCTCAATAACTGAGAAAGCAGAGATGCTAGTACGAGACTAACTACCGCTTGCCTACGAAGGCCTGGGCCTGAATCGGGTAAAACTGTCCAAAGGGACAGTTCAACCACGCTAACCCAGCTCCAATTTACCGTATAGAATCCTCCGTTGGGGATTCTATATCTGTAATGGGCGTAAATGATATGTAGTCCTTTGGTTTTTGGGATCAGAACAGATGAAGTGGTTGCATGTTTCGTAGCTGCTGACCATACAGGATTCAAATTACAGTTTTAAATAGATTCTCAAAGTACAATAAGCCCTGGTCGGCTTGAAAGCCACGCCAGGCTTCGTGATATCCTGATAGGCTAGGATGGCAGCGGAGGAAAGGGGATCAAAGAGGCTACAAAATGTGTAAGATCAATTGGCTTAGAAATGCGGAAGGACTGTAAATGGGGAGATCGGCGTAGACATGTAGCTGTTTGAGGAAGACAATTGAATAGAATATGCCATCGAATACCTACACCATCGGGGAGCGGTCACTGAGGAACTTGGGGTATTACTGCAGGGATAACAATGGCTATTTACAAGGCAGACAGCTTAGATAGGGCATCTGCAAGAATGGAATTGATTATTCGCACTCCTGGTTTCGGTGGTATGGTGATTTCGGGAGCGCTGATTCCCGAGTCAACAGAATATCTGCACTGCCATAAACGCGTGTTGGGCTCTTGGTTTTGAAATGTCGATTTCATGCGGGGGGGTTGCAGCAGGACTCATGGTCCTATAGAAGGCGTTGTTTAAGTAAATGGAAAAGGAGACTGTAATATCTTGGGTGCTTGGGTGCTTGGGTGCTTGGGTGCTTGGGTAAATATATGTGCTTACTTTTTTGTGTGTGTCTCTCTATAAGATGCACGGTGGTATATATTATTGAAGGATTATTGTATCTAAAGCGAGAATTAGTTTAGTAGTGCTCAAGGGTTAGTGCAGATCAATAGGGAAGCTTGGTCCTAAAGCTTTCGACAACGGAGGGGAGGGAAACAAAGGGGAAGATTTTGGAGCCACAAAATCCGCTAAATTCATCTTAATAGAATTTGGGAAGGTTTTTTATAGTTACCCTGAAGTTTAGGTTAGGCTGCAATTTTCCTTGTCTCGTACCCTCAGACTACACTCAAGGCTACCTCAAGGTTGAAGTAAAATCTTCTCTTTCGGCAAAGGCTGGGTGCATGTATAGTCTGGTAGCACAACCCCTCGTAGCGGATTAAACGATTCCGTCGTCACCCCGGTAATATGTATTTAGAGCACTTTGCAGACCAGGGCTAATTTTACCGATCCGGGCGAACCAGCATGTACCCTCCTGTCGTACAACACTGCCACATTCTCGGGACCTACCTAAGTACCAAGTAGGAAGTATATACGAACCTTCTGGTCGCAAAGCCTCGATGCTCGGTCACACATGAAACATTGTGGAGGTGTTTCGTGCAAAGTACTTTAACTCTACTTTTGCAGGAATCTGGCAATAGGTAGATCCTGCGGAAAGATCCATCTCAGCTCCCCGCTCTACTATAGGTCTAATTAGTACCTATCAGGTGTGCTGTAATTGGGACGAGGGCGGAAAGGACTATATCGCTAGACGCGGAACCCCCTTTGGGGGCAGAGATGGAGGGTAGAGACTGGAGATAAAAGCAATGCAGAGGTTCTGTTCCATTCCTGGGAATCGACTACCTGTTACTTAGCTGACAGTGAGACCAGAATATGTAGTCTGGTTGGCACTAATATGAATAAATTCATATCTTGAAGCAGGTATCACATGCACTCACGCATGAACTTGCCTTCACGACGGGCGACCGCATGATGGCATGCAGTCATGCTCTATTTGACCCATGATTGTTTGTCCAGAGCGAGACGTAAGCAGCGGATCAAATCAGATAGGTACATACGGTATCTTAAAGAATGCTGTCTCAAGTAAAGAATTTTCAAATATACCATTTGCAATAGAACTGAACCCTTGGTGTACCGGAGACGGATGAATAGCAGCTGCATATGTCAGAAAGAGATATAGTCTTGGCACGCGAACTCGTTCCTTTTTGCGCGTCAGGCTCCCGCCCTGGAACTCTCCGCTGGCCGACTTGGCGCAGTGCGTTTCATTACCAAGCCTCCTCGGAATTTTTACTAGTGGTCGATCTCAATTACGATGCAGCTATCTGCCGTCGTGAAACAACCCGCAACGGCTTTCAGCAAAGACACCTCATCCCATGGGTAGGAAGGATACTTAACCAGCCTGAGCCTCGCAAAATCACAAGCTTATCGTCAATCACGAACAGGGCGCAAAACTCGCCACACAGCCCTCGATACGGCCGTTTACAATTGCAAGACTGGATGGATGAAAACTCTCAGATGAGTGAGTTCGGGGATGGCACGCCGGAGCCAGAGGCTGGTGCTTTGAACTCAGGGACCCAGAGGCTGTCTGCTGCAAGAGCTGTACGTGAGTAGTACACGTAGTGAGGAGTTCACCCGGGCGAAGAGTGCTCTACGGCGATATCAATTGTGCATAGCTTACTGACTGGATTCTACAGTGTGATTACTGCCGCCAGAGAAAGGTGATGATTTGCCCCGAAGTTCTCTAATCACAAACAACGCTCATGGTTGGCTCTTTGCAGGCCGGCTGTTCGAGAGAAAAACCCCAGTGCCGCAACTGTAAGAATGCAAAGAGACAATGCACTTACACGGACCCAGTACTGAGGAAAGAGAATCCTACAGTAAAGATGTAAGGAGCCGAGTTACCTGTCTCGATATAAGTGCTGTGTTCCTGACAGTATACAGCTCGGGTCAGTTGAGCACCCTTGGATCGCGCCTCTCAAGGATCGAATCTCTGCTCCCATCACTGAAACCAACGCCTCCCTCAATACAGTCATCATCCACTTCAGGAGAGAGTGAAGCTACCATGGAGAGACTCAGCAAGATCGAGGGGCGGATAGACGGTTTCGATGCTAAGCTTGACAGCATACATACGCTTCTAATCGGCCTGACCAGATTCGCAAACAAGGCAGCAAAGACCACCGATGCCTCTGGCGCTCCAATCCTCCACTCAGTAAGCAGGCGATGGAGTACCACCGAAAGCGATATCACGGCTCACGACGGTCTAGAGGATGATTTGGCACTTGCTGGGGATTCGCTGCTTTCTGATGACAATGGAAACACACAGTACCTAGGACGGTCGTCAAACTACTCCTTTACAGCAGATGCAGAGATGCTGGTTCAGTCACGACTCAGAGGAATGAAAAACACATCATTGGCTACTAAGGGTAGTACAACAGACAACTGTGACTTGCACCGGAATAGCCCCCATGAACAAGCCATTGATGATTGGCGGGACAAAGAAGTTATCGAAGACGAAGAGGATGCCAATCCTCTTTCTGGGATGGCAATGCATATGGGTGATATGCACATGGGCGTGGACCCTGCGAATAGTAGAGAGCGGTCGTCTCCTAGAGAGATAGCCCCAAGGCCCTTGGGCCTGGATGAATCCGCTACCGGGATGTTGGATGAAGCTGCAGAGCTCACCGGAGTTGGGGGGACGACACATGGGGGTGGTGAAGACTACTATCGTCCTTCTGAAGAAGAAAAGCAGATTTTACTAGATCGTAAGTACGCGTTGGATGGGTATCTGTATACGTGTAGGATAGCGATCTGACCACCGTCAACCTAGGTATATACACTAATCTTGCTGTTGGACTTCCACTATTTTCCAACATACCGCCTGCCCACCTCATGGGCCGGCTTTTCGAATCACCAAGTAAATTTATTGCGGAAACCGAATACGACACCTCCTGGGTAACCATTGGATACTGCCTAGCGTACTATGGCCTTGGTTTTGAACTTAATACAGAAGATGTAGTACAGCGTCGTAAGGAGGTGGCTTTAAAACGAGCCATGGCCCGCAATGCGTGGGCGAGCTTCAAGGACCTACGATTATTTTTAACTCCCGGTATCGAACACGTTCAAGCTTTAATGATGCTCAGTATCATTGCACAAGATACCTCAAGGCCTGGTCTATGCTGGATGCTCACTTGTCAAGCGTGCCGATTAGCTCAGGCAATGGGCCTGCATCGTCGTATTGACCTAAATAGCCATGGGTTAACTTCAGCTGACATCGAACTGCGGAAATATATTTTTTGGACACTCTACGTCTTAGATAAGTCTTTTTCCCTTTCTTTCGGACGAACTTCATGTTTCCAGGACTATGACTGTGATGTGGGGCTTCCGAGATCCAGTGACTCTCCTCCAGTTCCAGACATGGCCCCCATGGATGTGATGGCAAGCTTCCAACCGGAGTATTTCAAGGCGATGGTCGAGCTTGCTAAATTACAGAGCGCTGTCTATAAGAAGCTTTATTCTGCTAGGGCTTCAAATACTAAAGGGCGGAGTAGATGCTGGGTAAAAGAGACAGAGAAGTGGGTCTGGGAGCTAGATTCTAGGTTGCGAATGTGGAAAGAGGGCTTGATAGCAGTCAGTACAAACACCCGATTTTCCCGAGTGCCCAACTACTAACAGACCAACAGAACCTAATATCTCAGGCGTACAGCAGCCTATTACCTAAAACAAATCGGCTCCACGAAGAGGTCATTATTTCAATGGAAAATATGGAATTCTCTTACTACACTCTCATGACTATGATCCATCGGCGACTCTTCCGCCCCGCTGCTGGTGAGTACGATGATGGAGAGGTTGTAACTGGGCCCAACACTAGAAAAAGAAGCCGGAATATCCTCCTGCATTCAGCCAGATCTGCTATTCGTGTAGTTCAAAGACTTGGAGACCATAAGAATTATATGAAAACTAAATGGTTGGTTCACATTGCTCAGTAATTCCGATGGACAGTTGTGTAATGCTGACCTCAGGCATTTGTTCAGGCTGATCCTGTACCATCCGTTTGCTCCATTCTTTGTTTTATTTTCAAAGATTGTGACAAGCCCAGGGTCCCCGACCAATGACTTGGACATTGAGCTTATGCATCAGGTTGGCAACTTTTTACAAAACGTTCGGGCTGGGACGCATGTCCCTGGCGACCCTCCCCCTCAAAATGGTGAACGGGATGAAGAGGAGGGTGTCAATAAGTTTTTAACTGTCGTTCAGGCTTTCATTAGGGTCGCGAAGAGCTTCATGAAACGTGACAAGGAGCGGATGATTAAAGCAGAGGCAGGGAGACAAATGCGGGAGTTTCAGGAGATGCGGGGGATGCGGGAAAGGACTGAAGATTTGAAATCACGGGGGATAATGAATACCGACTCTCTGAAATTGCATAATACAAATAATGTACGCGATATCTTGGAAGCGGCTATTCACATTATCCCCACTGGTCAACAACCCTCAAATCCAGTACTCGGCTACTCTAAGCCCACCTCCCCTGGTCAACCCTCCACTGACACACAAAACTCACCTTTGCCTACTTTAACTCGGATTGATTCCCAACAGCAAACTCCAGAGCAAGCTCAGCTACAACAGCTACAATTACAACAACTGCAACAACTGCAACAACTGCAACAACGGCAACAACAGCAACAGCAACAGCAGCACCATCAGCTCCCTACGCCGGTGCAGCAAGAGCCGCCACAATACCCGGCTAATCCCTCCCCACCGAACCCTTTCCTCCAGCCGCAAACCCCACTTCCCCAAACGCCACTTAGCTATGATTGTGGCCAAGGTGACTTTGTCCATTGGAACAGTACTGCCGCAGCGCAGTCCATGATGTCTATCAATCACCTACAGGATCTAGCGAGCATGGATGTGGACATGAATATGGGCGTAGAGGCGTTATACGAGGAAATCCCTGGATATCCGGATGTATTTGACACACATCCACCAGGGAGTGGGCTGCCCAATAATGGGATAGGGGATTATAACTCTACAGGCCAAGCTCCGCGGGCACAGCTAGGGCCAGGAGTTGGGAATAACTATATGGAGATGTTCGAAACAGCAGTGAGACAGGGTGCCATGGATTTTGATTGGATTAATTGGGATGCTTGATGGCATTTTTTCTGGACTTTTTGGAATGTTTCCTTTTCTCTCTATCAATACATTTCCACCCGTTTCCTTCCACTGTTGGTTTATTTTTATCTATATTGTTCATGTGGTCACCTCATACATTCACATGGGGAGCATATTATGTTTTGGTTTTGGGGCAACATAAATTTGGGGAATATAATTTCGTTTTTTTTTTTGCAAGATGGATGAAAATCTCTTAATAACATTTGGTTAAACTTATATATTACTGTGGGGATGAGCAGTCTCGCACTGGGAGCGGGGAACAGGAGAGTCCACCTTCTCGCGAGCCCGATCATGTAGGCTGAGACTATCTTAAAAGACGCTGTTGGGCTCTAAGGACAACGGATTTTTTCACAACTTGGTCGAATGCCAGTGGGGACGTGACTGCGGGTAGACGCCAAAACACCGAGAACATGCTCCTGTGTATACAATAAAGTGATACTTATGAGTACAGTAAAGGAGTGTGAAATTAACTATGATACATTAAAAGCCCAACAGAACTTTTTTTTTCAAACCTGCAGCTTGACGAAGACATAATGTCTGTTCAATCACACTTTCAAGCATCGCAACAGACGCCCGCGTCACTACTATCCTACACCCCTCGGCAGTCATCAAAGAGAGAGCGACTACAACTTCGCCTTTGGAGCCTCCATGCTCTGTCTCACGTTCTTCAACACAACCTGTTAGCAGAAGATGTCATATATTAGTGTCCCCCCCTTATTCCCGCAAAGGTAACTGTAACTATATATACTCACCTCAGCCTTTGTCGCCTTCATAATATCTCCCCTGACCTTCATCCCCCCACTCATAAACAGCCTCTGGGCTGGCACTTCACCTGATAGTAGCTTTGCGAAATCCTCGTCCTTGAGGAGTAATGTGGCATCTGGCTGTTTTCCCTCCGGGGCTGTGCCCTTCCCCACCCAAGCGGTGGACTTATTGAGAGCAATGTACCAGGATTCTTGTGCCCCGGAGGTGTTGGTGAGGGTAAAGGCGAAGATGGACTCGCCCCCGGCTTTTATTGCGTCTTTCATAATGAGTTCGTCAAAGAAGGACTGGGAAATAGTGTCGAAGACGGCAGAGGATGGGAAGGCGGCTGTTGGATGGGAGGTTATTTATTAGTCGAGTGTCTCTTTTCTCTGCCTCTCCCCCTCTTCCTTTCTTTCTTGTTAAAGCTCGGAGGAGAAGGGGGGGGGGGATCGACTTACGATCAGCGAAAGTCATTTTGGTGGATATAGTAGATAGTAGAGTCTGGTTAACTTTTGGGGTTTCAGTTGGCGACGATTGGTCGTGTGTGCTTGGAAACAGAGATGGGAGTGCTGAAGGGGGGTTCAAGTCAAGGAAAGCTATATACACACGAACTTACCCCAGATTATATATCCCTAATTTCTCCGTGCCCCACCCCACACTCTCCCAGGTTACCGGGGACCGGGGACGGCGACGAAACTGGATAAGATCGAAGGGCATGTGATAGCCGACAGATACTACCTAACTAACGGCATTTCTGCTAGGTACGGATACAATAGGTACCTTGCTTGGTACATATGTTTTGCAATTAGGACTAGGTAAGTAGAGCGCACACGGGAATTCGCCGTGGGTTGCACTGCGTCGAGGATATGTGGGGAGATAGTTACTTAAGTCTGGTAGCAAGTCGGGTTGTGCGTGGGGGGGGGAGGGAGGAGCTCGAGTTTTGAGTGCAAAGGACCTAGGAAAGGTGAAAGGTTGTAAATTGCGTCAATTGAATAGAGGGAGGCACAGCACCTTTTGCAACCCCCCAGAGAGCTAACAGGGGAGGGGAGGGGAGGGGGGGTTTACTTTGGAAGTATATATTAAACCCCACAAGTGCATCGACTCTCCCGCCTGTACATACATTACGTGCTGCAGGTGGGGGGGGGGTGCGGAAGCTTTGCAGG